>SXGQ01678444.1_pt1 | contig 12211 bp, 10 predicted proteins | sample 3178371 | NCBI WGS metagenome assembly SXGQ01 (sample SAMN11356859, study PRJNA531348) | freshwater metagenome | isolation source: freshwater sample F1-20 | place: China: Fuxian Lake, Yuxi | collected 2017-12-25 | reverse complement strand
TCGCCGACGCCGACGGAGTCGTGCGTGAAGATGGAGAAGGTCTGGAGCTTCGCGAGGGCGGCGACGCGGATCGAGGGGCGGAGGTAGTCGGAGAACGTCAGGAACGTCGCGCCGGAGCCCTTGAAGATGCCGTGGTAGGCCATGCCGTTGAGGATGGCACCCATCCCGTGCTCACGGATACCGAAGTAGAGGTTACGGCCAGCCGGGGTCGCGATGTCGAAGTCGCCGGCGTCCTTGATGTAGTTCTTGGTCGAGCCGTGAAGGTCGGCGGAACCGGAGAGCACGAGCGGCGAAGCCTTGGCGACGGCGTTGATGCACGCTTCGCCGGAGAGGCGGGTGGCGAGGGCGTTCTTGCCGAATTCCGGGATGGCGGTGAGGAGCGACTGGACGTCGCCGTGGTCGCCTTTCTGCGCCTTGGCGAGGAGGACGGCTTTCTCGGGGTTGGCCTTGGACCAAGCGGCGAAGGTCTTCTGCCATTCGGCATGCGCGGCGGCCTGCTGGGCCTTGCGGGCGTTGAAGTAAGCACGGGTCTCAGGGGAGACGTAGAACTTTTCTTCCGGCAGGCCGAGGGCCTTGCGGGAGGCGTCGACGAATTTCACCCCGGCTTCGCCGTGACCCTTGGCGGTGCCTTGGACTTCGGCGATACCCTTCCCGATGACGGTCTTGCAGATGATCAGCTTCGGCTTGCCGTTCTTGCTGGCACGGGCCTGGTCGAGGGCCGCGGCGATCGGAGCGAGCTCGTTGCCCTGCTTGACGGTGAAGACTTCCCAGTTGGCGGCTTCGTAGCGCTTGGCGGTGTCCTCGTTCTGTGTCTTCGAGGCCATCGCGTCGAGGGTGACGTCGTTGGAGTCGTAGAGCATGATGAGGTTATCGAGGCCGAAGCGGCCGGCGAAGGAAGCAGCTTCCTGCGAGATGCCTTCCTGGAGGCAGCCGTCGCCGGCGAGGCCGACCACGATGTGGTCAAAGATCTGATGCTCGGCGGTGTTGAAGTGCGCGGCGGCCATCTTGGCGGCCACGGCCATACCGACGATGTTGCCGGTGCCTTGACCGAGCGGGCCGGTCGTGGCTTCGACACCGACCGTCTCGCCGAACTCGGGGTGACCCGGGGTCTTGGAGTGGAGCTTGCGGAAGTTCTTCACTTCCTGGAGGGGGAGGTCGAAACCAGCGAGGTGGATCCAGCTGTAGACGAACATCGAGCCGTGACCGGCCGAAAGGACGAAGCGGTCGCGGTTGATCCAGGCGGGGGCGGCGGGGTCGTGGCGGAGGAAGTCCCCGTAGAGCACGGAGCCGATTTCGGCGGCGCCGAGAGGCAGGCCGAGGTGTCCCGAGTGGCAGGCGGCGACGGCATCCATGGCGAGGCCACGGGCTTCGGTGGCGGCGCGGGAAAGGTCGGCGGAATTGTTAAGCGACATAGGCTTAATCCGTAAGGCATAAACGGGTGGGGTTTCCAGCCTTGAATGAGCCTCCAAACCCCTTCAAAAAGGTCACATGTCCGACAAAGAACTCGAAGAAGGCCTGGCCCTACGACTCGACTTCGGGAAATTGCGAAAAATCGCTTCCGGGCAGGCCGATGTCATCCCGGCCGTGGCCCAGGACGCCCAGACCGGCGAAGTGCTCATCGTCGGCTACGTCAACGAGCTCGCCCTGCAGACGGCGCTCCGTGAAAAGAAGGCGACCTTCTGGAGCACGTCGCGCAATGAACTTTGGATCAAGGGTCTGACTTCCGGCGATTTCCTCGAGCTCCTTGAGGTGCGCGTCAACTGCGAGCAGAACTCGATCCTCTACAAGGTCCGCCCCGCGGGCCAGGGCGCGTGCCACACGAAGGAGAACGGCAAGGCTCGCCCGGGTTGCTACTATCGTCGACTCAAGGCCGACGGTTCGCTGGAGAAGGCCTGAGCCTCAGCGTCGGCCGAGCGCCTGCAGCACGAGGTCCGTCTCGATATCGAGCCGGATCACGAGCAGCTTCGTCTGACGCGTGATGCGGTCGGTCCCCGGGCGCGCGGCGAAACCGAGCGCATCGTAGTCGCCTTGTTTTTCCGTCAGGCGGGCGAGCGCAGCTTCGGCCTCGTCGCCGGTCCGATAGGCGAAGGCGATCGTCGCGACCAGGAAGGCGCCGCCGTCGCTTTCGCCGACCGCGATGGTCGCTGTTTCGGCCTGGGCGCCGGCCTCGATCAACGCGCGCCCGAGCCAGCGGCGGCGGGCGGCGGTCTCGAGCAAGGCATTCGCGGGTGCGGCGTGGACGAGCAGATAGCCATGAGGGACGCCGCTTAACTGCACGCGGGCGAGGCCGGGGATGACCTTGCCGCCGTCGCTGACCTCAGGCGGGTTCTCACTGAGCTCCGCGGGTTGTCCCGGGATGAAGCCCACGGTCGCCCGCTCGGCTTTGTCCAAGGTAGCTCGGGCGAGCCCGGCGCGTAAGGCCTCGCGCTGTTCCGGCGGGGCTAGTTCGGCGAGCGCCCGAAGAACGGCGGCGGAAGTCCGGAGCCCTTGGGCTTCGCGGGGCAGGATCACCGCGACCTCGCGGCTACGCGGGTCGATGCGCAGGCGCAGGTCGCCAGGATGCGTCCAGAGCCACGCTACGCTGCACGCCATGGCCAGGAACGCGAGCAGCAGGAGGGGGCGACGCATGCGCGCTTACTTCGCGCCCGGAGCGGCAGCGCTCTTCCGGGCTTTCTCGACCACCCGCCCGATCGCCTGCGCGAGCTTGTCCGCCGGGTAATCGAGGTCGAGGGTCGCCTGCTTGCCCTCGCCGCCGATGCGGATCTTCTGCACGAGTTCGACGAGCGTCCCCATTTCTTCCTTTTCCTCGGGCGATTTCCCGTCGTCGTTCGAGAGTCCCATCATCGAGAGCGCTTGGAAGCCTTGGAGCTGCTTGCGCATCGTCGAAGCCTTCTCGGCGCTCACGAACTTGGCGGCGACCGCGAGCTGCAGGTCGGTGGCGTTTTCGCCGAGTACCAGGGAAAGATCTTCCACGCCGGTTTCTTGCTTCGGGTTAGGCATCTTCGCGGCATCGGCGTAGAGATAGAGCCAGCCCTGCGGGGCGGCGGCGAACTTCGCGGATACCGCGGTGGGCAGCGGCGCGGCCTTCTCGCCGCGATCGGCCGCGGCGACGGCGCGTTCGAGGAACTCCGCGCTGACGACGAGGACCAGGCTTTCCGAATGGGCGACGACGTAGGCGTCCTTGGCGTCATCCTTCGGCTTCTCGCCGGAAAGTTTCTCGATGAACGCGCTCGCTTCCCACGCCTGATGCTGGCCGACGGTCTTCGACGGGAGGGTGTTGCCCTGGCCGAACGCGTTGATGCGCGCCGGCACGAACTTGCCACGGATGAGCACGACGCCGGAGGCGCTCTGTTCGGCGACCTTGCCGTCGGGGCCCGGATAGATCGCGACGACGAGCCCATGCAGGTCATTTTCAGAATCCACCCCGAGCTGTTCGCGCAGCCTGCGGGAAGCCTCAAGGTCCTTCGCCTTCAGGTCGGCGAGCTTCTCGAGGGCCTGTCCGACCTTGGTCCTGCGGAAGGTCTTGAGGTCGAAGCCGACGATGGCGACGGAACCGGCGGGCAGGCCTTCGGTGTTCAGCGCGGCCTGGGCCGGACCAAAGGACAGGAAGAGGATTAGCGCGAGCAGCGGACGCATGACGGTTGGGCATTAAGCCCGCCGACCAGCAGGGGACAAGAGGATAGGCCTTTTCCTCAGGATAAACAGGGATTCTGACCCATCCGGGCACAAAAAAGGGCGCCGAAAGGCGCCCTTGAGGAGGGTGTTAATCCGAGGATTAGTAGCCGCCGCGATCGCCGCCGCCGAAGCCGCCGGAGCGACGTTCGCCGCCGCCGAAGCCGCCGCGAGAGCCGCCGCCGCCGAAGCCGCCGCGAGAGCCGCCTCCGCCGCCGCCGAAGCCACCACGATCTCCACCGCCGAAGCCGCCGGAGCGGGGACGGTCGCCACCGAAGCCGCCGGAGCGGGGACGGTCACCACCGAAGGACGGGCGTTCTTCGCGAGGACGAGCGACATTGACCTTCAGGGGACGACCCATGAAATCGATGTTTTCAGTCTTAGCGATCGCATCCTGAGCGGCCTGAGCATTGGCCATGGTCACGAAGGCGAAGCCACGAGGGCGACCCGTGAACTTGTCCATCATGACTTCCACGGAGACCACTTCGCCGCCTTGGGAGAAGTGAGCGCGGATGTCGGATTCGGTTGCGGCCCAGGGCAAGTTGCCCACGAACAGTTTGTTTTCCATATTATCTTTTGTTTTGCTTGTTTTACCTACACCGCATTGCCCGTTTCCGACTTTCGGATTTCGATTTGCCGTCTTAACGACCGTCAACTCACCGGATTATTGCGGGGTTGTCTCTTACTTTGGTTATTTTCCGAGACAAACCTGACCGTCTTTAAGTCAGTTTAGCAGGGCTTCGGCAAGTTTATTCACAATAGGGGGGTTCCCTTAGCCCTGCGTTGACTCCGTTAGCGGGGTGAAAGAGGCTTTTTTCATGTGCGCAGCTTTGACTCAAAGTCAGATCGAGGAGGCCCTGAAGGGCCTGGACGGTTGGAGTGTCGAACACGCTAAGCTGTTAAAGGTCTATAAGTTAAAGGATTTCAAGGCAGCCTTGGCCTTCATTAATCTGATCGGAGCCTTGGCCGAACGGCTCGATCACCACCCGGAAATCCATAATAGCTGGAATCGGGTGACCCTGCGGCTTTGCACCCATGACGCCGGCGGTCAGATCACGGAGAAAGATTTGACCCTCGCCCGCGCCATCCAATCCATCTCCCTCCCGTGATCGAGGACCCCGCAGAGGCCCTGGGCATCCTCCTGGAGGAGCTCAAACGCCAGAAGGCCGCCGGGCTCCGTCGGGTCAGCGTCTCGGACGAAGCCGTGGCGACCTTGAAGGCCCTCGCCGGGGCTCCGGTGGCCGCGCCTGCTGCTGCGGCCAAGCCTTCTGCCATCGCTGCACCCGCCTCCTCGGTCCGTTCGACGCCGCTCGGCGTCACGCCGAAGCCTGCCGCGGTCGCGCCGACCCCGGTCATCGCCGATGCGCCGATCTTCACGTTGCCCGCCGGCACCAAGGCCGAGCGCATGCAGGCCCTCCGTCAGCTCGTCGACGCCTGCGCTGAGACGAAGAAGCATCTGACCGGCTCGCATCGCGCTCTGCTCGGACATGGCTCGCTCGAAGCCAAGGTCGTCTTCGTCGGCGAAGCCCCTTCGCTCGAAGAGATGGAAGCCGGGAAAGCCTTCGCGGGCGCCTCTGGCGAACTCCTTCAGAAGATCCTCGGCGCCGCCGCGATCAGCCCCGCCGACTATTATCTCGCGCCCGTGATGGTCTGGCGCCCCGAGCCCCCGACCCAGTATGGCAAGCGCCCACCCACCGCGCGCGAAATCGCCTTCAACCTTCCCTATCTCCGCGCGCAGATCGACGTCGTCGCCCCGCGCATCGTGGTCGCGCTCGGCGCCCAGGCGTTCGAGGCGCTGCATGGCCGCACGCCGAGCATCACGCAGGCCCGCGGCCAGTGGTTCGATTTTTCCGGCGTGCCGTTGATGCCGACGTACCATCCGAATTACCTGCTCCATAATCCGAGCGCGTCCGCTAAGCGGGCCGTCTGGGAAGATTTCCTGCTGGCGATGGAGAAGCTCGGCCTCCCGATCAGCGAGAAGCAACGCGGCTTCTTCGCGACGAGCTGAGGCTCAGCGCACCGAATCGCTCAGGCGGCTGAGCGAGAACGAGAGTACCTGCGAATTCCGGCCGCTTTCCTTGAGCGCCTTGCGACGCTCGGCGGGCAGGTCCGTCAGCGCACCCGGCACGAAGTTGCAGGCGGACTGGAAGAAGCCCTGTGTCTGCGTGGTGAGCGCGATGAGCTTCTTGGCGCCGAGCTGCTTGGCGCGACGTTTGGCGAACTCGACGAGTTTGCTGCCGACGCCGCGTCCATGGTAGAACGGTTGCACGTACACCGCGCCGAGCTCCATCGATTTACCGCCGGGATAGGGGCGCAAGGTGGCGCAGCCGATGATGCTGTCGTCGATCTCGTAGACGTAGAAGTCCGCGAAGGATTGCTCGATCTGCTGACGCGTGCGGGCGACGAGGGCGTCGGTCTTCGCGCCGTGCTTGGCGAGGTTGTAGAGCGCCTGCGCGTCCTTCTTCTTGGCCTGACGGATGCGGTCGTAGTCGTTGGCGTGCACCATCGTGCCGAGACCGACCTTGTCGAAGATTTCGGTGAGGAGGCAGCCGAAGACGCGGCCGTCGAGGATGTGGGCGCGCGGGACGTCGTTGTCGAGGGCCTTGGCGGCTTGGACGGCCTTGCTACGGATACGTGGGTCGAGCTTCGCGGACTTGTCCGCGAGGAGGCGCTTGAGGTCGTCCTCCGGCAGGTTCAGTTGCACGACGCCATTGACCTGCAGTCCGCTGAAGGGCGTGAGGTAGATGAGCTTCGAGGCGCCGAGGGCGGTCGCGAGTTCCATCGCGAGATGGTCGCTGTTCACGCGGAGTGACTGGCCTTCGCGGTCGCACACGATCGGCGTGACGAGCGGCAGGATATCCTGCGAGAGCATCGACTTGAGGATCGCGGCGTCGACCTTCTCGACCTTGCCGGCGTAAAGATGGTCCACGCCCTTGAGGCGTCCGATCTTGGTGGAACGCACGGCGTTGGTGATGGCGCAGCGGAGGCCGGCCTGGGAAAGGTTCTCGAGCACCGATTGGGAGACGAGCGCCGAAGCTTCGCGGGCGAGCGACATCGTGGTGGCGTCGATGGGGCCTTCGCCTTGGACGTCGGAGAGCACGATGTTATGCGCGCCGGCGAGCCCGACGAGCTGCTGGCCGATGCCGTGCACGAGGACGACCTTGATGGACAGGCTGCGGAGGACCGCGATGTCGGTGACGATGTTCGCGAAATTCTCGTGGGACACGATCGAGCCGTCGACCGCGATGACGAACACGTGGTCGCGGAACATCGGGACATACCGGAGGATTCCCCGGAGGTCGGTCGGCTTCATGGCGCGCTCACGCTGGCTGGACATGCTCAATCCTTATGGACTCCCCGGGGGGCGGGGCAATACTGATGACGCATGCCGAAGCCGCCCCGAGTCCGCCGAGAGACGGTGCCTCCTGACCTCCAGGAGTCGGTGGACGCCTTTCTGGCCCACCTCTCGCTCGAGCGTGGCGCCGCCAAGTTGACGACGGAGGCCTATGAGTCGGATCTGGTCCGCTTCGCCGCCCACTGTGGCCGGGCCGGCCGCACGAACTGGATGGAAGTCTCGCTGGCGGACGTGGATTCCTGGACGCGCGCGCTCGACCGCAAGGGCCACGCCGCCGCCTCGATGGCTCGCCGGCTCTCGGCCGTCCGTTCCTTTTCGGCCCATCTGGTCCGTAGCGGCCTACGTCGCGATGATTTCACCGAGCTCGCCCGCGGCCCGAAGCTCCGCCGCAAGTTGCCCGGGATGATCAGCGCCGAAGAAGCCGCAAAGGTCGTCTCCGCGCCCGACACCCGCACGCCGCAGGGCCTACGCGATCGCGCGATGCTCGAGATGATGTACGGTTCCGGGCTGCGTATCTCCGAACTCTGCAGCCTGGAGATCCAAGCGGTGGACGCCGACTCGGCGCTCGTCCGTGTCACCGGCAAGGGTTCCAAGGATCGCGTCGTGCCCGTCGGCGAGACCGCGCTCGTCGCCTTGCAGGCCTATCTCAAGGCTGGCCGACCCAAGCTCGTCCGCCCGAAGACCGGCAGCGCGCTCTTCCTCAGCGCCCGCGGCGTCGCCATCTCCCGCAAGACCTTCTGGCTCGGCGTGAAGCAGGCCGCCCGGCGCGCCGGCGTTTCCGTGCCCGTGAAGCCGCACCTCCTGCGCCACGCCTTCGCGACGCACCTCCTGGAAGGCGGCGCCGACCTGCGTTCCATCCAGGAGATGCTCGGCCACGCTGACATCGCCACGACGCAGATCTACACGTCGGTCGACCGTACGGCCCTGTCGGATACGCACCGTCGCCACCACCCTCGCGGGCGCGGCAAAGGGCGTTAACGTCCGAACAGGACGAAGAGTCCGCCGATGATCGATGCGGCGGTGAGCGCGCCGATCAGGAAGCGGGTGCCGAACGGGATCTCGAGCGGAGCGAGTTCCTCGTCGGCGTCGGTCGGACGGACCACCGCTTCGCGCAGGATCGAGAAATAGTAGTGGATGCTGATCGCGACGCCGATGAGGGCGGCACCGAGGATCCACCAGAGCTTGGCGGAGACGAGGAGCGTCAGCACGAGCAGCTTGGCGATGAAGCCGAAGGAAGGCGGCACGCCGGCGAGGGAACCGATGCCGAAACCGAGCGAGCTGGCGAGGAGCGGCGAACGACGGAGCAGGCCGCGGAGCGCGAGCTGCGGACGGCGATGGTCTTCGACGGCCGGCAGCGTGACGAGCGCTTGGGCGGTGAGGAACGTACCGATGACGTAAGCGAGGAGGTAGATGACGATGACCTGTTCGACATCGTAACCAAACGCGTTGGCGCCCGGGAGGACGAGCGCGGCGGTGACGGCGGCGAGGATGAAGCCGGCGTGCGCGACGCCGGAAAGCGAGAGCGTGCGCTTCACATCAGTCGTGGCGAGGGCGCCGAGATTGCCGAAGAGGAGGGTCAGGACGGCGGTGACGCCAAGGAGCGGCGCGAGCTTCACGGCAATCGGCGCGAACGGTCCGGTGGCGAGGAGTACGAGGGTGAACGCGCCGGCGGCCTTGGAGGCCGTGCCGAGGAAGGCGGTGGTCGGCGTCGGGGCGCCCTGGTAGACGTCCGGAATCCAGGTGTGGAACGGGAAGGCGCCGAGCTTGAAGGCGACGCCGCCGAGGATGAGGGCGATGCCGGCGAGCGTGAGGGGCGAGATCGTGTTCGCGACGGATTGGGCGGCGAGGGCGTTCCCAATCTGGGTGAAGTTGAGCGAGTCGGCGACGCCGGCCGAGCCGAGCGCACCGTAGACGAGCACGATGCCCATCAGGAGCAACGCGGAGCTAAGTCCGCCCGCGACGAGGTATTTCACGCCGGCTTCGAGCGAGGCCTCGCTGCGGCGGAGGTAGCCGACGAGCACGTAGAGGCCGACGGCAGCCGTCTCGAGCGAGAGGAAGAACGTGACGAAGTGGTTCGACTGCGCGAGGAGCATGAACGCGGAGGTCACGACCAGCAGTACGTGATGGTAGTCGGCGACGGCGGCATCGCGCTCGCGCAGGAAGCCTTCGGCGACGAAACTCGTCAGCAAGGCCGACAAGAGGAAGACCATGCGAACGCCGTCCGTGGGCAGGTTCTGGCGGAGCAGGCCGGCGAACGACGCAACGTCGGTTGGCTGAACCCAGGGTCCGTTGGTCAGCGCCATGATCGCGACGAGGACGAGACCGACGCGAGCGGTGATCGGGATGAGCGAGCGGAGCGCCTTGGGGAGGAACATCGCCTGCATGAGGCAGACGAGCGAGAGCCCGGCGACGGCGATCTCCGGTAGGATGGATAGCCAGTCAGCTGGGCGCGGGGCCAGGACCTTGAAGACCGGATCGATATCGGCGAGGAAAGGAATCATCGGACGGAAAGCTTAGCGTTGGGCGGGCTGGGCCGGGGCAGCCTTGACGGGTGCCTTGGCGTTATGTTGCGAGAAGGTGGTGATACCAGCGGCGACGGGATTGACGGACTTCGTGATGAGCGAAGGCACGAAGCCAATCGTCAGCGAAGCGCCGAGCAGGACGAAGGCGGCGAAGCGCTCGGCCCAACCGAGGTCGCCGAAGGGCGCGGAGGCGAAGCGCTTCTCGAGCGCCTCGGAGGCCGGACCGAAGAACGTCGAAGCTACGGCGCGGAGGGCGTACACGGCGGAGAGGACGACCGTCGAGGCGACGAGGGCCTGCAGCCAGAGCGGCTGAGCACGAAGGGCGAGGAAGATGCCGACTTCGCCCCAGAAGTTGCCGAAACCAGGGAGGCCGATGGAGGCCATGGTCGCGGCGATGAAGAGCGCGGCAAGGATCGGCGTGCGCGTGGCGAGCCCGCCGAGTTCGTCGAGGCGGTACGTGCCGGCACGGGCGCGGACGGCGTTGGCGAGCAGGAAGAGCGCGGCGCAGGAGAGGCCGTGCGCGACCATCAGGAAAGCCGCGGCATCAAGGCCGTCAGCCTTGCCGGACACGCCGCAGACCCAGATACCGAGGAAGATCGGACCCATATGGGCGACGGAGCTCCAGGAGAGCAGTTGCTTGAGGTCGCGCTGTGCGAGGCAGATCAGGCCGACGAGGACGACGTTCGCCACGGCGAACCAGAGGAACCAGGTGCCGAGGGAGCCGCCGGTGATGTCGAGGCTGCTGAGGCCGAGGAGGATGATGCCGTAGAGGCCGAACTTCTTGAGGGCGCCGGCGTGCAGCATCGAGACCGGCGTCGGGGCGGCGGAGTAGCCGGGCGCGGCCCAGGAGTGGAACGGGAAGAGCGAAGCGAGCGTGCCGAGGCCGAAGAGCACGAGCGCGCCAGTGGCGGCAGGAATGGACTTCGCGTTCTGGAGGCCGTGCGCGACGCTTTCGAACGTCGCAGCGCCGTAGTCGACGCCGGAGGCGTCGATGGCGATGAGGATACCCGCGAGGGAGGCCATGGCGCCAGCGGTGAGGTAGATGGCCATCTGCATGGCGGCCGGACGACGGCCTTCGCCGCCCCAGAAGAGCGTGAGGATGAACGTCGGAATCAGCGCGAACTCGTGGAAGAAGTAGACGCCGACGAGGTGGTTGGTGCCGAACACGCCGAGCGTGCCACCGAGCATGAATAGGATGAGGCCGAGGTAGGTGTTCCGTCCTTCCACTTCCTGCGTGAGCGCCTTGATGCCCGCGGCGAGGCCGACGAGCGAGGTCATCGCGAGGAGTGGCGCGCCGAGGCCATTGAGCGCGAAGCCAAAGCCCCAGAATCCTTCGGACTGGAATTGCTGCGGAGCGGTGCTCGGGTTGGACCAGAGGATGAGCAGCCAAGGACCAAGGACGGCCGGGATGGCGAAGCCGCCGAAGGCGAAGCCCGAGGCGAAGCTGCGAGGGAGGTCGCGTCCGGCGAGCAAGATGAGGCCGACGAGGATCGGGGCCGTGATGGCGAGCGCGAGGAGCGTGGCAGGAAAAGTGTCCATGAATTAGCGGGCGATGAGGAACCAGGCCAGGAAGAGAGTACCCACTACGATCCAGAGCGCGTAGGCACGCGTCTGGCCGCGGTGGAAGGAACGGCCGGTGAGGTAGCCCAACACGGCGGGGACGCCGCCACCGATCCAGCGCACGGCGACGCCGTTGATGATGAGGAGGTCGAGGAACGCGACGAACTCGGCCAGGCGACGCTGCACGGAGTCGACGTACCAGAGATACAAGCCGTCCATCCAGCGGTGCTCAAGGAGGTGATACGTGCGAGGCGAGACGACCTGGAGGGCGTCGGCGCCGCGGACGCTGCCGTAGAACTTGAGCGCACCGAAGAAGCCGACGACGAGCGAGAAGAGGCCGACGATGGTCGAGGGCGCGGTCAGGTGGAAGACGATGGCGTCGAGAGCGGGCTTGATCGGCTGCAGCGAACCGGCGGGCAGCAGGGTCGAGGCGAGGAAGCCGCCGGCGACGGAGTAGACGAGGCCGAGCACGACGAGCGGCAGGGTCATCGTCCAAGGTGACTCATGGGCGTGGGACGCTTCTTCGGAGTTGGCTTCGCCGAGGAAGACCAGGCGGATCATGCGGCCGCTGTAGAGGCAGGTCGCGAGCGCAGCGAGTGCCAGGAAAGCGAAGATCACCAGGTGTCCGTCGTGGTAGGCCGCCTCGATGATGGCATCCTTGGAATACCAGCCGGCGAGGAAAGGAACGGCGCAGTTCGAAAGCGTCGCGGCGATGAACGTCACGGCGGTGAGGGGCATCTTCTTCAGCAGGCCGCCCATCTTGAGCATGTCCTGTTCGTGATGGCAGCCGTGGATGACCGATCCGGCCCCGAGGAACAGCGTGGCCTTGAAGAACGCGTGCATCGCCATGTGCATCAGCGCGAGCTCGGGGTGGCCGAGGCCGATCGCGCAGCCCATGATGCCAAGGTGCGCGAGCGTCGAGTAGGCGAGGGACTTCTTGATGTCGGTCTGCGCGAGCGCGCAGAGACCGGCGAGCGCGGCCATGCCGGCGCCGGAGATGGCGATGAAGTCCAGCACATCAGGGGCGAGCAGGAAGCTCACGCGGGCCATGAAGTAGACGCCGGCAGCCACCATCGTCGCGGCGTGGATGAGCGCCGAGACC
>SXGQ01008431.1_pt1 | contig 12212 bp, 28 predicted proteins | sample 3178371 | NCBI WGS metagenome assembly SXGQ01 (sample SAMN11356859, study PRJNA531348) | freshwater metagenome | isolation source: freshwater sample F1-20 | place: China: Fuxian Lake, Yuxi | collected 2017-12-25 | reverse complement strand
TATGATAACATTGAAGTCGGTAATATTATTAGGTTTTGCAATATAGGCCATGCTTTTAACAACGAAAGCGAAGTTGATTACTATGGTATCGTTGTTCACAAAAGCGATGAAACAGATAAAGTTAAAATAATATGGTTAAATCATAAACATTACGATGCCGATATCATAGAGACTTACGAAATCAGCAATAGAAATTTTTGGTCAATCATTGACACCACGAACGAGGTAGGTTAAGATAGGATCATGAAGTACCTTCAATATCACGAACCCGATGAACACGGCAATATTAAAATTATCCGTGTTACCATTGAAGAAGCAATCGAAATGATGCATCGATACTCTTCTCGTAATGATTTTGTTTATCAAAACGATGATGAAGCACTTGATGATTTTATTGCTGTAAATTGGGCTTATTGGGTGGAAGCGTAATGAAAAAGAAAGAGTGGAAAAAGAAATATAAAGAACTCCATGAGAAGTATCTGCTTCTTGAGCAGCGTTCTTTATACTTTTGCTATAAATGCTCATGGAACGCTATCGTTCCTACGGTCGGTTGTCTAAATTGTCAGCATTTCGATAGAGAAGAAAAGAAAGACCAACTTGGCAGAACCCTTCCACTAGAAGGACATAAAGAAGATTGTCCTCATGGTCAAACAGGTTGGGCAACTTGCACTTGTGATTATCCTTGACAACCTAAACGAGACAGGATAAGATATAAGCATGAAAGAGAAATGCACCACTTGCAATAGCGAATGTTGCTTCTTTGATAAGCGAGAAGGAACAGTACGATATTCAATAATCGTACCGCATGGTCAAGGTGTTCATTGGTGTAAAAAGTGCGAAGATGGGTATGAAAAAAAGTTTTCTGCCCCCCTTGACGAAGCGAACGAGAGCGGATAAGATAGATAAACAAGGAAGGTCGAACCCCTTCCGGTAGTCGAAAAGAAAACAGAAAAAAGTTCTTGACGACAGAAACGAAAGCGGATAAGATTAGAGAGTAAGAAGAAAGCAGCGAGGTTCAAGTCCTCGCGTGATACGTGGGGTTAGCATAATCGGATAATGCCACGGATTTCTACTCCGTAGATTGGGGGTTCGAGTCCCTCACTCCACACCACCTATGCAGATGTGTCGGAATTGGTTTACGATACAGACTTAAAATCTGTCGGGCCTTGCGCCCATGTGGGTTCGACCCCCACCATCTGCACCACTAGTAGACTGAACGCTTGACGAATATAAGTCCTTCAATAAATGACTCTTGGGAACCGTTCTTGGCCCGTAATTCAGGAGTCAGAAGGCCATTCTTATAAAGTGGAAGTCGTGGGTGCAAATCCCACCGGGCCAACGGAATTATAAAGGTGCGGTAATCTAGTCTTGACTGCATGACACATAACACACAGAATTTGAAGATTGCTAATATCGTTGTTTTGTCTGTTTGAGTCTATGTGGTCAACGTCTAATAATTCAACGTGTTCATGGTAACCGCATCGAACACACTCGTTCTTTAACATAATTAACGCTCTATTCCTGTAAGTAGAAAGCCCAATTTCTTTTGGTAGTGGACCTGTTGAATAGGTATTACCTAAAGAAGAAGCAGCCTTATACTTACAAGTATTAGAACAGAAATGATGATTTGTTTTTGATTTGTTTTTCCTTGATTTGGTAGATATAAATTCAGTAGAACAAAAACTACAAGTATATGTTTCTTGATTTACTGAATTTCTACATACAGAAGAACAATATTTTCCATGACCTCTTTTAAGATTTTGAGAGGTTGTGCGAAATTGTTTTAAACATACTTTACAATTAACATCGTGCATTTTGGGTTTGTTAGGCATTACTTAAATCCTCTATAATATAAGTAGTTTTAAGTTAACCCAAAAGCAAAAGAAATTGAAAAAAGTTCTTGACGAACATAAACAGATAGGTTAAAATAGATAAACAATCGGGAAGATGGTGTAATGGTAGCCACGCGGGTTTCAAACTCCCGTGCCGAAAGGCGTAAGGGTTCAAGTCCCTTTCTTCCCACCACATATGGTCCTATGGTCTAATGGTTTACGACGCGGCCTTTTCACGGCTGAAATTAGAGTTCGATTCTCTATAGGACTACTCTTTGGGATGGTAGCTCAGTTGGTAGAGCAGGAGACTTTTAATCTCTTGGTCGTGGGATCGTACCCCACCCGTCCCACCACATACGCCCCTATAATTTAATGGTAAAATTCTTGTTTTGTAATCAAGGTTTATAGGTTCGATTCCTGTTGGGGGCATACCATTTATTCCCGATTAGCTCAGTTGGTTAGAGCATTTGACTGTTAATCAAAGGGTCGCTGGTTCAAGTCCAGCATCGGGAGCCATTTTATAAAAGGAGAAGATATGGCAAAAAAGAGCACAAACACAAGAACATTTAGGGGTCAACCTGTAAAGGGTAAGGATATTGAAAATATTGTTCTTGTTGAACACAATTTTGAAGATGACTTTACCGAACAAGACTGTGATTTGCATCAATTCTTGAATATTGCAAAAGATTTTAAGCTAGCCGCAACTTTTCAAAACAATATTAAGTCACCACTAATTTGGGAACCTACATACGATCAAAACGTTAAGGATGTTTTGTATATTATTTCAATCGAAAATAAGATTGTTAAGTATGGTATGACCGAGACTTCTTTGTATGATCGTCATCGTTCTTTGTTAACTGGTAAAGAAAAGTATGCAAAGAATAACACAAATTCTACCACTAATGTTAAGTCACTTAAGTTGATTCAAAATGCACTTTCAAAGGGTAAGAAGGTTTGTTATTATACTTTTCCGCTACCCGTTCATGCAATTGAAAACACTTCATTTGACGGCAAGACGTATATCGATTATGTTGCAGCTACAAGGGAAAACGAGCGAAGGCTGCATGAGTGTATTGCTGTTCTAACCAACAATGTTCAGCCAATTTTGAATACACAAGTTCCCGGTGGTAAGAAAAAGAAGGTATAAATAAATGAAATTTGATTACGTCGTTGGAAATCCACCATATCAAGATTCATCCCATACTGAAAAGAAGAACACTTTATGGAGAAAGTTTCTTAGTTTATCTTTAAAACTTGCCGTAAATCAAACGGGAATTATCGCTTTTGTTGTACCATCCTCTTGGATGGGTTCAAAGAAATTGTTGGATTCAATATTTTTAAACAATAATTTAATTTATGTAAATAAAGATGAATGTAAAAGACATTTTCCAAGAGTAGGCTCGACATTTAGTTATTTTATTATGCAGACTTGTGGTTATAACGGTAAAACAAGTTTCAAAAATAAAGAAATTAATGGCAACATTGCTGATAGCGAAGCTGATATAAGAGATATTTTGGTTGATGTTTTTCCAAGGAATCTATCAAGTCAATCTGTTTCAATAATTAAAAAAGTTTTAAACTCTAAAAGAGCAAAACTTGGAATTCTAAATAACACAACACATCATTGTGTACACAAAGATAGATGGTCCTTAAAGCAAGGCGGAATTTTTCAGTATCCTATTTACAATACTCCAAATAAACTATATTGGTGGATTTCTCCTCATAAGCATAGTGGATTGAAAAAGGTTATTATTCCAACCACAACATACTTTAGAAGTATGCTTTACACGACAAATGGTGTTACTCAAAGTTTTTGTTACTATCTCTTGAAAGAAAGCGAAGATCATGATATTGTTTTGCATAACATAAATAATATTGTTTTCGATTATGTTAACGAATGTTTTCGTTATGCAAACTGGAATTCAGTTCAACTACTAAGAAAACTACCACAAATACCATTTAATAAAAAAATGAATGATGATGATATTTTTGCTTATTTTGAACTAACAGATGATAAAATTCAAGAAATCAAGGATACTGTAAAATGGCGATAAAGCGAACGAAAGAAAGAATTGACAAAACAGGTGAAATCTTTACACCCAAAGAATTGGTCAATGAAATTTTAGCTAAATTGCCCAATGATGCATTTATAAATCCAGAGAAAACGTTTATTGATCCAGCATGTGGTGATGGCAACTTTTTGGTTGAAGTTCTTGTTAACAAACTAAACAACAATCACGATCCACTTCAAGCACTATCAACCATTTATGGAATTGATATTATGCAAGATAATATTCAAGAGTGCAAGAAAAGGTTGTTGCAAATTACTGGTTTTTCTACAGAAGCCCAGCAGATTGTTAACAGGAATATCAAACTAGGAAACGCATTGCATATTGATAATTTTGAATTATTCTTTGCGTAAAGTTAAACTTTACGAATCTAATCTAATCAAGTCACCCATAACAAAGTATTAAACATGCTAAATGAACCTTGGAAACTAATCGACAATACTAACGCCGATGATTTCTTAAAGTACGTTTTAACTCTTGGAAAACCTACCGAGGTTTCCATTGTTGGCGTATTTGGAAAAGAAGGTAGAGGAAGCACGCAAGATATGGATTTGCCTCTTCATCATGATGGTGATTATTCAGCAAGGAAAGCAGCAGAAAAAGGCTTGACATTTGACAAGAAGATTGATATCCTTGCTTTATATTGCTTAAAAGAAGGAACAGCCATAACTGCATTGGAATGGATTGACAAGGATACTGGTTCTGTCAATAGCGCAGATATCGTATTGAAAACTGGACAAGGGCTTATCATCGATAACAAGATTTGTAAGCATGGTCGCAAAGGTTCAGTAGGAGACAGGCTTCTTTTAAGAGTTTGGATTGAGAAAAACAATAGTTAAATATTTTCTGTAAGCCAACATACTTGACCCTCCTGCCTACATGGGATATACTCATAAGGTAGGAGGGTTTCTCGTATGAAGGTCGGTGATTTTGTTTTTGTTTATGCTGGTCTTGGATATGGTATTATTACCAAAACAGGCCATAGATATAGAATATTGACATTTGACAACAACAAAGAAGAGTGGTACTCTAATTTTATGTTCAAGCGTGTCAACAATTGAACCCTATTACTTGAAGAAGGTGGCATAAAACATGAATACTTTTACTTATATTGATGACGATGGAACTGAGTACGAAGTAACTTTTGAGTATGATCCATTTGTTTATGGCGAGGAAGATCCTTCGCTATCTGCATGGAAGTATATTCTAATTGAGGAAATCGAAAACGAAAATGGTGAACTTGTAGCATTTGACGAAGATAAACTTGACGATATCAAAATGTATCTTTGGCGTGAGTACAAGGGAGAATTCTAAAATGAAGATTACACGCTCTGTTTCCGTTGGTGACAAGGTTTATTATTGTCTTGATCCGTTGAAGCGTACTGGTATTGTTACAAAGGTGCTTTATAATGATCATGGGCAATATGCATATGTTAAGTGGGATCTCACAGGATTTGAGACTTACTTAAATTATTCTCATTATCTTGATGTTGTAACAGATGAAAAACCTATTTGAGATTGGAGATATCGTTAGAATTGTAAATTCCAGAACAAATCCAATCAATATTATGAAGCGCGATTATGTAAATAAAATCGGCTTTATTGTTAAGTTTGACGATAGGTATAACGATTTCAACAATGTATACGTTAAGTTTTTTGATAGCGAAGAAACAATCGTATTCAACAAATTAAACATCATGAAAGAAACAGACTTCCTTGTTGAACAAAATAAAAATGAAGGACATTTTTATGAAATATCGTAAAGACTTGCTCATCAAATGGAACGGAGTTGATTGCAAAATTCTTGACGTTCAATATGATGAATATCTTAATGAAGAATATTGTTCTTTGCTCCTCCACAAACTTGAAGAAGATAAAAAGCAACTTATCATCATAGATAAGAATTGCGATGATACAATCAGCATTATGGAGAACTAGTGGCTACCCGTTCTGTTATTGCTTACGAAGATGACAATGGAAATTGTGTAGGTGTATATTGCCACTATGATGGGTGGCCAATGCATATGTTTCCAATTATGGATACAATGTCATATAACGATGTAAAAACAATGGTTGAATATTCCCTTGTAAATGGCGGACTTCGCAACATTGAAAGCGATGGTGAATACGAAACATTTAACGAACCTTCTAATCGTGACCAATGGCTTTATACTTCTGTTTTTGCAAATCTAAACGGCGTTGATTATACTTACGTTAAGAGAAAGGATGGTTCAATCTTTGCAACTGCATATGATGGCGAAGAGATATTAAATCCGTATTGAAAATTACAGACTTTTTTTCGTATCTGCGATATACTTAATAATGGAGGTTTAATGCACGTTCCAAAGGTTTATCAAGATCAAGCGTTGAAGCCAAGAGGAGAAAATACTAACGATAAACTTAAGTTTATTATCGATTGGTATAGAAAGTCTGCAAGGGATGTTAAGGGTTCTGATCAGCATCAAACCTATCTTTTGCAACTCATGGGTGAGTGGGCCGACAAACTTGAAAACGAAATTATGTCCGTTGATCCAGAAAAGACTAAGAGCAATATCGCTTCTTTTATTCCAAAGATTGACCAGTATCTAAGTTTTTCCAAAATGTCCGCTGAAACGTCTTTTTATTATTATCTTTCTATTGAACTTGGTCGTGCTATTGATATTCCGTTTAATACATCAACAGGAGTATAAATATGCTAAATCACATCTTAATTCTTTTAATGTTGCTTCTTCCTTCTCACGCATGGGCACAAGATGAGGAAGAAGATAGGAAGGTAGTGTATAAAAGTAAAGTTGAGATTGATTTTGAGGAACTGGAGTTGAAGGGTGTTTTACAAAAGCCCCAATCAATGCTCATTATCGAACGTCGTTTTGCTTCTTTCAATCCATTGATTAAACTTCGTCAAGACTTCAACGATAAAATCGAGGAAAATACTAACGAAGTTAAGTAGCGTTTAATTTTGTAGGATTGCTTACAGACTTTTAGAACCCTCGGTGATATACTTTTCTCATGATGAAAGGAAGCATTTACCGTTACCACGACGACTATATTCTAGTTTATAAGGTAGGATTAAAGAAGTGGCATTTTAAGCCAGCAGAAACCTGTGCTATTGGCGTTTCTCTTGTTGATAGCACGGATATTCGCACTATTGCGAAAGAACATTGGAAATACTGGAAGAAGGTGGATTAAATAAATGTTTAACCAGATTTTCAAGATTGTATCTCCATTATTTCTTCTTAAAACAAGGGATTGCATTTTTGTAGTCCAAAACACTTTACAAGATAACGAATTCGGGGTAAGATATAGAGTGTCAATTCCAAACGAAAATAAACTTTCTAATCCTGCTGTTTGGGGTAAACTCCAACGCGGTGATCTTGTTCTAACCGATGTTTTTCCACGCAGGGAGGCTTTGCTTGTCATCAGCGTAACAGAAAACAAAATCGAAACTAAGAAACTATCAACTGGTTATTATCACACAATCGATATTGAAAACTCAAGCAAATATTGGGTATAACATGGACGATCTAAGTGTCGGTGATATTGTAAGCGTAATCGTTAGAGGCAATTACGATAAGCCTCGTTACGTTGTTATTGTTGGCGATAAGCAGCATATGTGTAATAGTGATGGTGAAGAGTGGTGGCTTGAGTGGAAGGGAAAGGAGTTAGAAACTGACAGATTTCTTAATGTTTCTACTCGTTTTCACAAGATTAGCAAGATTTAATTTTACTAAACAGGAGCATAAAATGGACAAGAATATTCGTATTTTTCATTCTCGTTTTTCTATTGAGGGAACTTCTCCACATGGAAAGCGTAACCATACTTGGTTCGGTGGACAATGTACTTTTGCCTGCCGTCGAACTAATGACGATACTATCGATGTAGCCGTTTCTTTCTGCCATGAGCGTGACACTTTCCGCAAGAAGGATGGAACTCGTATTGCGCTTGAGCACCTTGCAAGCGGTCATTTCGTAACTCTTCCTGTTGGTCGTCACGTTTCTGGAAAGATGCTTAACGACGTTGTACGGGAGTTTATGTCCCGTGCTGGACAAGATGATTTCCGGCATGTTTGCTTTGGATCAATTCCCAACCTTCCTATTAAGGATTGGGAATATGTCTCGTTCACTCCTCGTTTTGTCAGCGAGTAGATGAAGGTATGACGGAAAGCCCGTTGAAAGCAGGACAAATAAACAAAACCTGCTTAGATAAATTTATGTAATCTTCCTTACAGACTTCTCTACGATCCTCTGCTATACTGTTTTCATCGTAGGGAGTTCGATGTTTCAAGTCGGTGATATTGTTAAATATAATTCCGCTATTTTGGAAGGTCCAGAGTGGATCGGTGTTGTAGTTAAGATAGGACATAACGGGTTTGATCAATGGTTGAAAGTTACGTTTTTCAACGATCCAGCATATACGCATCGTACTGCTGCTGCTTCTAAATTCGCAAAGGTATCTTAAACAGGAGGATTTAACTATGTCTACCGCAAATCATAAGGTTATCGCTGCTTGGAAGGATGGTAAGAAGGCAGTAAATGGTAGGAAGTCGCTTTGGACCGATGGAAAGTGGCTTTATTCCTATCGCCTTGCTATTGGATATCGTACTTCTAATGGCATTTGTGTGCTTGGAAATTACACTTCTGGTGGTGGTTCGTTCCGTTCTGTTACTACGTCCTGTCATATTGGCAAGGCTCGTCGTGTAGTTTCTATCGACCTTATTTGGCATCCTGCCGTTTTTGAGGCTTCTAAGGATGCTTTTGCAACTGATATTATTCCTACGAAGGAGGGTTGATAAAATGGAAATTTCTAACAAGATTGATCGTGCTATTGAGTTTTTTCCCATTATCTTTGCGTGCTCTTTGCTTATTGTTCCCATTGTTCTTGCGTTTTCTACAAGTGGTATGACGCCGAGTGGGGTAAAGTCTTACTTTTGGACTTCTACCGAGCCCCCTGTCAAGTTTTAGTAACCTAACTTACAGACTTGTCTACGATGCTGTGCTATACTGCTTTCCTAACGTGAGGAACAGATGAAGGGTATTTCGATGGATGAGTTGTTCGTTTCAGTTATTGCCACTTGCGTTATTGTTGTGTTTCTTCCTTGCTTTATCGATGCCATTGCTATGGCTCTTCTTTCCCTCTAATATTAAGGAGAATTAAATATCATGGCTTCCAACGGACCTTATCACAAGATGACCCGTCTGCTTGAGTATATGAGTGCAGAGCAGTTGCTTGACGAGGTTTTCCAAGCACTAAGCGATACTCAAGCCTATGAAATCCTTGAACATATTGAAGATATGTGGGATTTGGCTGACGAGGACGATGAGGATGACGACTATTACGATGATGACGATGATATCGATGATGCCGATGCAGAGGATGAACTATTGTACGATAATGATGCAGAGGAAGAAGTACAGGATCAAACTGGCAATGTAGCAAATAAGGTTCTTGCTTTCCGTCGCAAGGAGCAGTAATTATCGTGTTTAGAACTGGTGATCTCGTAAAGCATGAAGTTTGGTATGACGAGATTTACGTCGTTGTCGATGATAATTGTGGTCATCCCGACATTATTGGAAGTAACAAGGGATTTGTAAGGTTAAAGTTAGTTTTTTCTCTTAATGAGCATTATAACCATCCACCTTCTTATAATACTCGTCATATTGCCCATCAAATCTTGAATATGGAGTGGATCGAAGCAGCAGATTAAATTTCGTAGTCCTGCTTACAGACTTTCTTACGAAGTGCGTGTATACTCTTAAATGTAGCGTGGATGCTACGGTTCTTCAATCAACCTTCACAAAGGGATAGTAAATATGGCTCGTGCAAATACTCCTACGGCATATAAGTGTGGTCTTTGTGGCAAGAACGCTGGTCACAATGCTCGTACCTGTCCCACTAAGTCTACCGGTCCTTCTGCTACCCTGCTGCTTAAGAAGCAGCGTGAGGAAAAGCGTGCTGCAAAGGCTGCTATTAAGGCAGCGAAGGCTTCGGCTAAGATTATCCCTGTTTCTTTCCCTGTAATTGCCAAGGTTGAGACTACCGTTACGGATGATGGTCGGCCCGTTGTCGATATTCCTCCTGCTATTGCGAAGTTTGGAGAGCAGAACTACGTAATTTCGGGTTCTGTCCGTGTTCCTTGTCCCGATGATACGAAGTTTGAGGATATCGCGGCGTTTGTCCAGTATATTCCTCGCAAGCCTTCTGCCGATGGGATTAGCCTTTTCCGTAGCAAGCGCAAGACCCGCTAATTATTAAATAATAAACAGGAGAATTACAATGGACGAGTTTGATACTGACATTTTCACCTTTCGTCGTGATACTGCTTCTGCCGATATCGTGGATGATGTAGTTGTAAAGGATGGTTTTCGTGATGAGGTTTTTCTTTCTGGTCTAACCGACGATGATATTGCTGACGTTGCTCCTTATATTTTCGGCTTCTCTCACGTTTCTTTCCACTAATCTAACTTAAAACAGGAGAACTTAAAATGACTGCTATTGAACTCTATTATTCTTCTCTTCCTACCGATATGCTCCAGAAGCCTTACTTTGAGGAGGATTATGAGGATATGCCAATTAGCGACGTTGAAATTGACGCTATGCATGAGTATCGGCTTATGATGGAAGCAGGTATTCGTCCCTCCAGTTTTGAGGCCGATTTTATGGATGCGTGAACTTTTGTAGTCCAGCCCACTTTACTTAGGAGGGCAGTTCATGTATAGTACTTAAACATCGTCAATCCTCAATCCTTTAATGGAGTTGTTCAATGCGTCATCGTCGTTCTCCTCGTTGCTCTTCCTGTTACCAGCAGGGTCATACCGTTCGTACTTGCCCTGCTCTTAAGGAACGTGCAGCCGAGGCAGCAGCAAAGCCCGAAAACGAGCGTTCTTGGTACGATAATCGTGTTATTGAAAAGGTTACTACGTACAAGGAGAATACTCGTTTTTGTTCTTATTGCGGTGGAACCGGCCATAATTCTAAGGGTTGTGGAGTTCGTAAGGAAGATATTGAAAAGGCTACTGAAAAGTTGGTAAATTGGCGCAAGCGTTTTGCCGATGTTGCTAAGAGTGTTGGCCTTGGAACTGGCACTATCGTGACGCATACTGGATATTCTTATAGTGCTGGTGGAACCTATGCAACTGACGAAAATCCTCATGTTTGTCTTGTTGTTGGATTTAACGAGGATAGTATTACGTTTTGGAACTTTGCGTCGCAGAGCACTATTACCGATTGCATCCGTGCTAAGAATATGCGGGATTTCCAAGGTCGTTCTGTAGATAGCGTCAGTAATCCTGTTGAGATGGATCGTTTGCTTGATGCCGATAAGACGGATAACTATCGTTGGCGTAGTTCCTACAATACTGTCAAGATTTGTTCTACTTCTACTGAAAGTGGTTTTAGTGCAAACTTTACGACTTATGCCGATTGTAAGCGGGTAGTTATGCAGGTGTTTAACTACAAGCATCGCAACAAGTTGTATAACCGCAACAATGTACGCAGCCTAATGGTGATTGAGTAGTTAAAAAGCCCCTTCTCCCAAAAAGAGAAGGGGCTTTCTTATTTGTAGTCCTCCTTACAGACTTCTCTACGATCCTCTGCTATACTATGTTTATAGTCAAGGAGCATCAAATGGCGTTCGCAATTGGCGATATGGTTGAATATGAGAATAACGGTGTTTCTACCGGCTTTGTTTCTGGTATTCCCGATTTCGACGGTTTCTCCATGATTACCTTCGTTAGCGGAGATAATGCTGGTAAGACCTATAACGTGAATAATGCTGCTTTGCGGCTTCTTTCTGCGGATAAGGAAGAAACCGTGGTTGAAGTCAAGGAAGAGCCCAAGCCCGTCGAAAAGCCTGCTTCTACCAGCAAGAAGAAGTGGAGTAAGACGGAAGTTGTTGCAATGATTAAGGAAAAGCCCGGTGCCGTTGAACGTGGCATCCTTTGCCTTAATAAGCACCAGCAGCGCATCCCCGAAAAGTCCCGTTCCTACGTGTCTTATTGGGCAGAGTACATTATGAACGGCAAGACCCTTAGTGGTCGTCATCTGTTTAATGCCCGTCGTACCTGCTTTTTCAACGCTAAGGTGCTTGTGGACGTTGCTAATGGAGTTATCTAAGAACTAATTAGATTTTTGAGGAAGTTAAAAAGTGTAATCCACCTTACAGACTTCTTCTTCGACTACGTGTATACTCTTAAAACATCGTCGCTCTGCTGGTTCTACCCCAGATAAAAAGAGGACGATGAATTTTGTAGTCTACCTTACAGACTTCTTCTCGTAGGTCGGCTATACTTCTAAATGTAGCGTGAAACCTAC
>SXGQ01769760.1_pt1 | contig 12213 bp, 12 predicted proteins | sample 3178371 | NCBI WGS metagenome assembly SXGQ01 (sample SAMN11356859, study PRJNA531348) | freshwater metagenome | isolation source: freshwater sample F1-20 | place: China: Fuxian Lake, Yuxi | collected 2017-12-25 | reverse complement strand
TAACTTGGAAGCGATCGCGCGCATGAGCGCAGATTTTCCTGATCTTGATCTTATTCTGGTTGAGTCAGGTGGCGACAATCTCGCCGCAACTTTCAGCCCCGAGCTTTCTGACTTGACGATTTATGTGATTGATGTTGCGGGTGGCGAGAAAATTCCCCGCAAAGGCGGCCCCGGCATTACACGGTCGGATCTGCTGATTATTAATAAAACCGACTTGGCTCCGCATGTCGGCGCCAACCTGGAGATCATGGCAGCAGACGCTAAAAAACAGCGTGGTGATCGGCCATTTATTTTTACTAATCTAAGAAAAGGTGACGGAGTTGATCAGGTGGTCTCTTTCATCCGCAAGCAAGGGTTGCTGGATGAAGTACGGCACTAAGTAAGCCGTGGAATTTTCAAAAGCTCCTCGAATGAGGCTTTCAGGAAAAATTATTCGTCATGGCTAAGCCGTGTTCAGCGCCCCTCAACGAGACAAACAAAATATCAATGATGCGATTGCATCGCATCCGCCAGCGCCTCGGTCGCCATTGCTTCCAGCCACCCGATATCAACATCGTGATGCGCCTCGCACAGAAACCATGGCTCGCGTGAGTCGGGTTCAAGCATGATGCCGCGACCAATCAAGTTCCAGGCGAAATCGCGATACAAGCGGCTATCGGTCTTGCGCCAGTCGCGGTAGCTGGTAGGGACGGTTTCAGTGAAATGCACACCAAACATCGCTGGCGGTCCGGCAAAAGCATGCGCTATGCCAGCGGCAGTAAATACTCTACCGAGCGCTGCCTGAATTTTTTCTCCAGCTTCGTTTATTGTTTTCAGTGCGTCGGTGTTGGTCAGAATCGATAGCGTCGCATGTGCGCCGGACAGCGCAATGAGGTTGGCGGTATAGGTACCACCATGCACAACACCGCCGCGATGCGAACCGACTTTATCCATAACATCCGCGCGACCACCAAAGCCTGCAACCGGGTAGCCGTTACCCATTGCCTTGGCATAGGTAGATAAATCTGCATAAATGCCATAGAGTTGCTGCGCACCACCAGCGGCAACCCTGAACCCAGTCTTAACTTCATCAATCAACAGCAAGGTACCGTACTGCGTACAAAGCTCTCGCAGTCGGGCCAACCATGCGGGCGTGGCAGAGATACTGCCGGCGTTACCAATGATGGGTTCGAGAATGACACAGGCGAGTTGCTCGCCACGGGTTTGAAATAGCCGCTCCAAACCCTCGTCATCATTCATCTGTATCAGATCGAGTAGCTCGCGTGCGCGTTGCGGTATACCCGCGCCGAAGGGAATCACTTCGGGCTGAGTGCAGCTGGCCGGATCCCAGGCTTCGATGTCCGACTTCCACATCATCTCGTCGTACAGCCCATGAAACGCGCCTTCGACAATGGCAACACGATCACGCCCGGTGAAGCCGCGTGCAGTCCGCACTGCGCCCATTACGGCTTCGGTACCGGAATTCGCAAAACGCATTTTATGCACGTTCGGGCAAAGTGTCTTAACCTGCTGCACAACCTCGGTATCGAGTTCAGTAGCAAAGCCCGACAAGGTGCCGCGCTGTGTAATTTGCTCGACGACGGCGGCGTCGACTCGCTCATCTCTGTAGCCGAGAATAATCGGGCCGTAGCCGAGCCGGAAATCGACATACTGCTTGCCGTCGCAGTCCGTCAGCCGACAACCTTTTGCGCTTGCGACGAAAACGGTTTTATCGTCACCCCAGTAGCGGTAGTTCTCCGCGACGCCTTGCGGCATGTGCAGATGGGCTTCGCGCATTAATTCCGGTTGACGACGCATGTCAGGCGGCCTTTTCGTCACCACCCGTCTGCCCGTGCGGTGGCCGCAAGTACAAACCCACTTGCTGCTCGAGCAGGCGCACGACATGAAGTTCAGCAGCATCGTCGCCATAGACCTGACGGGCACGCTCGAACACGGCCTGCGCATGGCGCCCCATCGTAAGGGTATAACCCTGCTGCTCGGCAATCTGATTCACCAGTGATAAATCCTTGCAGCACAAAGCGAGTGAAAAGCTGGGGTCGTAGTGGCCCGCAAAAATAGACGGAATATCATGCTCAACCACCCAGCTGTTACCTGCACTATGCATCAAAGCCTCGCGCACCACCTCTAACGGCACACCGGCTTTTGCACCCAACATCAAAGCCTCGCCAATCGCGGCTGCGTTCACGAACCACATGAGGTTGGTCATCAGCTTGATGGTGGCGCCATTACCATGCGGGCCGACATGCAGTACCCGATTACCAAGTACATCCAGCACATGACGCCAACGCGCAAATACGTCAGCTTCACCGCCAACAAAGATGGTGAGTCTTCCCTCAGCCGCACCATCAATCGCATTGGTGACGGGTGCTTCGAGATAATCTACGCCACGTTGTGCTGCAATAGCAGCGATGTCATGCGCCAGTTCGGTTGAGCTGGTAGAGGTATCGATTAATACGCTACCTGCGCGCATTGCATGCAGTACGCCGCGCTCACTGAGTAAAACATCGCGTACCTGTGGTGGCCCGGGCAGCGACAGCAGCACGATATCAGCCTGAGACGCTGCATCGACAGGATCATCACACCATTTCGCACCCAAACCCGCCAGTTCATCTGGTAGCCCGGGCCGCGCATCATGCACTGACAGCGCATAGCCATGGCGTGCAAGATTCACGGCCATCGGCCGACCCATATTGCCGATACCGATGAACAGAAGCGACTGCGTCATGTTTTATGAAATTCGAAAAAGTGCGAGCCGATGCCCGTTTGACGATCAAACTGGAAGCCATTATCTGACAGCAGCTCGAGTGCCTCATCAAGCGGGTAGACACGGTAACGAATGGTTTGCGCCATGAGCGTCTCGTCGTGATCAGTCAGATAGTAGTGCTTGGTAAAACCATGATCAGCAGGTTCGATTTTTTGCGAATAGACATAGCCATTTTTTATCGGACGCTGGTAGTCATAATGAGGGCCTTGAATACCCAGAAGTAACCGACCACCACTATGCACATGACCGGCCACGCGTTCTATGCCGCGGCGGTTATCTTCGTGCTCAGGCAAGTGACTCACCATGAACGGCTCGTTGTCACCGTCGACCACGAAATACCAAACTCCGCCATAAGAAAACGCGAGATCGTAGGTAGTCTCAAGATCAAACTGCGTGACGTTTTGCCGCTGCAATGAAATATTCGGATAGGGGTTCAGACGTTCCGATGCAATGTTCAGCATCGCCGACGTCAGATCGATACCGGTGATTTTTGGAATAGCAGGATGGCGAGTGACCAGCTCCTGCAAAATCAAGCCAGTACCACAACCAAGTTCCAATACTTTGTCAAAGTCGCCGTGGCTGACAATGTTATCGACGATCTTTTGGTAATCGTAATAGCCGGACGTCATGATCAAGTCGTAGTACGCCGACATATTGGTGTAATCACCCATGCCCTCCTCTGCCCGCTCTCCCGCTCCGGCCTGGCTGCCGGGCTGGGTTATTTATTTATTAATTAAATGTTCAAATGTGATGCAGGCGTGCAGTGTTGATTGTTTCTGTGCTCTGGTCAACAGCAGAATCGCGCAATTACTGATTGTTTTTGTTTTCAATGCGAAGCAACGATCAACGGCTGCTTGATTTACGTGCCAACCAGGTAGGGCTGAAGCCGTTAGCGGCCCGACGCCGTAGTTTCCAGACGGGCGCGCTCTAATTCGGCCAGCATGATCGCTTGCAGGGTGGGATTCTGAACGCCGGTCGCCGCAGAGAATTTTTCTACCCAATCGAAAAAATCAATGCGCTGCTTTTCATCCCACGGCGATGGCGGGGTTGGGGTCGCCAAATTACGCACGCTGGCGACCAGCTGCGCTAGTTTGAGTAATTTTGCGCGTCGCGACATCTTGGGAGCGATGGTGATCCGAAGCGCCTTGCGGGTGCTGCGCGAAAGACGCGGGTTGTCGGTCACCTCGGCCACGATACAGCCGACCTCGCTCCCAAACACCGACGCAATGTCGGTTTCGGTGACGGAGCCAAACTGTAATAAATCATGCAGCATCGCAGCGGCGAGCAAAAACGGGTCAGACTCGCCAGCTTCTTGCAACATCTGCGCGACGTCGGCCGGATTGAGAATGCAGTGCATGCCTGCCTCGGGCGCAATCGGCCGCTCGGCGCCATGGCGGCCGCGGAACGCGAGCGCCTTATCCAGCACAGAGGTGCTGCCTGCGGGCGGTTTAACTGTCTTGGCAGTGCTCATCGTTCGATCATAGCTGGTCTATCATGGCGAGGTCGATTTCATTCCGTCACAGCCGTAACACCCCTGCCAATGCAAGCCCCTCGACCCGAAACCGTCAAACGTTACCTGAAGCAGCCGCTGGTGAGGCTGAGCACGATCTCCTGGCGCGATCTGATGATGGTACTACTGCCGATCCTGGCGGTCACCACCGTGCTGGGTTGGCTGACTGTAAAGCTGATCAGACCGGCACCGCCCGATCGTGTCGTACTGCTGGCCGGACCGGCAGATGGCAGCTTCCATACTACCGCTCAGCGCTACGCAAAAATTATCGGTACTCACGGTATCCGAGTCGAGGTAAAGGAGACCGACGGCTCGGTAGAAAATCTTCAACGTCTGCTCGATCCTGCCCAAACCGTAGACGTCGGCTTTGTGCAGACCGGCTTGGCGGACGATGATCAAGCGCCCGGGTTGGTGTCGCTCGGCACGATCTATGTGCAGCCGATCATGGTGTTTTATCGCGGTGAGCAGCGCATCGACCGGCTCACGCAACTGAAAGGCAAACGGATTGCGATTGGTCCCGACGGTAGTGGCACGGCGGTGGTCGCCAACAAGATGCTGGCCGAGAATGGCATGGACAAGAAAAGTGCCAAACTACTGGAGCTCGATAGCGACGACGCAATCGCCGCATTATTAGCACGCAAGATCGATGCAGTATTCGTCACCGGTGAGCAGCTGCGCGGCAGGAAGGTACGCGAGCTGGTGAAAAAACCAGGCATCAGGATGATGAGCTTTCACCAAGCCGATGGGTATCAGCGCCGACTACAATTTTTAGCGCGCTTGGTTGCACCCGAAGGAAGCTTTGATTTGGGGCGCAACCTGCCACCGCATGATATTCAATTGTTTGGCACGCCGGTCGAGCTGATCGCGCGTGAAGGATTACATCCGGCGATCTCCGATCTGCTGATTGCGGCCGCGCGCGAAGTACACGGCAAGGCGGGTATGTATCGAAAGGCGGGGGAGTTTCCATCGCCGATAGAACACGATATTCCGATTAGCGAAGAGGCAAAGCGCTACTACACCTCGGGCGCGCCGTTTCTGTATAAACGCTTGCCATTTTGGCTGGCAAGTCTGGTGGACAGAATCGCCATCGTGCTACTCCCGCTGCTGATTGTGGTGGTGCCAGCCACCCGCATGGTCGCCCCGCTGTATCAGTGGCGTATGCGGTCGCGCATTTACCGCTGGTACGGTGCGCTGATGACGCTGGAACGCGCTATGCTCGCCAACCCGGATCAGGCCGAGCGCAACGAATTGATCAGGCAGCTGGAAGGTATTGAGGACTCGGTCAACGACCTGCAGCTGCCGCTTGCCTTTGCTGATCAGCAGTATGTGCTACGCGAGCATATTGCAATGGTAAGGTCGCGGATTATTGCGGTACCTGCTTGAGCCGTGGCGCTCGATCAAGCTGTTCTTGTCAGCCGAAATTCACCCCATGAGCTGCGCCGCGCTAGGTGGCGGGCTTGTTTGGTGGCACAATTCGGCGCTTCGGCAAACCTGTAATGGCGCCTTCCATCAACGGCCAAAAGCATGAAGCACGACAACCTATCCGCCCCCCCGGGGGCCGACACCAGCGCTGCCAGCGAAGACGCACCCGAGCAACGCGGTAACTTGAAGCAGCGGCTACACCAGCACTTGAAACATGAGGTGTATTGCAAGCTTGGGGTATCAACGATCCATGGCGTTGGTGTATTCGCTTTGCGCGATATACCCAAGGGCACGCAACCGCTGCAGAGTATGGCGTCGCGCAAGGAAAAGAAGTTTTCGCGCGCCGAACTGAAAGAGATTCCCAATAGCGTGCGTAAACATTTAGCTGATTTTTGCCTGATAGAGAGCGGGCGCGTGTTTGTGCCCGAGATCGGCATGAATGCGGTCAATATCTCGGTTTACCTGAATCACTCGAAGACACCGAATCTGTTCTTCAACAAGCAGGAGGTGCTCGAGGCGCTGCGCGACATCACGCGCGGGGAAGAGCTGACGATCGATTACGACCTCAGCTTCGGTGACGAGCATGTTTTCGGCGACAAAGAACTCGCCGCCGACGACGGGCCAGTTGAACTACCGCATGACCCGCCGAGCGGCGGCGGCGCCTGAAAAATCAGGCGGCGCAGTCGCTCAGCGCTTCTTCGTTGCGATAAACCCGGTTCAAATCCTCTGGCCGGAAATCAATTTTCAGCGGCGAGGTTGGATCGGTGGCCAGTGGATGCTCGGGATCGACCAGTGCCATCGCGTAAATCGGCTCGTAGTCAGTCACGAATAATGATTTGTAGCCGTAATCATCGACCGGGCCCAGGTTATACCAGCGCAGCCCATGCTTGGCTGCCCAGCGCGACGCCAGTAGACAGGCGTAGTTGCCCGGCGACTTGTTCTTGAAGTCGCGATTCCACTGGCAGAAGCTGCCGTACAGCTGATCGTACTTGGGTAAGACAATCGACACATCGGTCAGCACCAGGGTGCCATCCGGCGCGTGCATTTGCAGTACCAGCACGTCAAGGTCTTGTACGTAATCGACAAAGCCCTCAACTTCGCGGTCGTCGATCCAGTACTTCTCAAAGTGATCACCGCCCAATTCGATCATGTCGTCGAAGTTGAGATCTTTGCCCGGGATGACCTGCTCCGAGTAAGTAAACTCCTTGTACTGCTTGTCAAACTCGCGGAATTTCCTTGCGCGGCGCTTATCGTTCCAGAACGCTTCCGAGGCGGTGTCTACCATGCCGTATTTGTCGTTGATCGGCACGCCAAAGCGACTGTCCGGTGGAATTGCATAAACGACAAAGGGGCGCGGCGCCTTTGCGATCATTTCTTCATTGACCTCGATATACGGGCACAGAGCATCCCAGCGCGAGGTGTAGTACAAAATCTCCTCGTGGTAGCTCTCAACGTACAAGTTGTCGGTGGTCCAGCTCTGGTGACCGACTCGATGGACGTCCAGTGCGCGTTTCGATCGTTGGGTCTGGTATAGGTGAACCAGAGATCCATTCATCGTCTTCCTCCCTTCACATGACTTGGTACCGGCAGGCGTTTCAACTCGAAATAATCGCTATCGATGTCGAAATTACCTTTCAGAAAAGCCGAATCCGATTTTTCCAGTCTGGCGATTTCTTGTTTACAGCGGGCCAGGTGGCTCGACGCCTCGCTTTGCTCATCCTTGAGCTGCCGGATGTATTCCGGCATGAGCGGGCAATCGGTGTCGTAGTAAATCTGTTTGCGACCAGGGTCGTAGGACAGCGGGTACAGCTTGCAACTGAATGGCTTTTCTTCGCCAAGCGTGCAACCCGTGGCACCAAGGTGCGGGCAATTGGTCTCGATGCAAATGCTGCCAAATTTTTGTTCTTCTTTCGAGGTCAGTGATATCTCGAGGGAGGGATAACCCTGCTCGATATAACAGCATCGACGGCATTCGGCGCAGTGATCAAACGGCATGCGCGACCCTGTCGGCTTTACATTTCATCAGCGGCATAGGCTGCTACCGGTTCGCGCCCAATCGATCAAAACGATCACTGCGCGCCGGATTGAATAATGATTTTGCCCGTAAGATAAACAATCTTTGCCGAATTGTCACAAATTATTTTCAAAAAAAGCGTTCAATACCCCCGAATCGCTTTCAGAAAATCTCCAATCAGCATTCTGCAGCAGCGATTAATGCTGTTTGCAGCGCATAATTTTCACCGGTGACAGCAAAATCAATGCGCGTCTGGCATTGAAGGGTACAGCGCGCGTGGCGCGGGAATTACTCGACACTGAACTCGAGTGTTTGGCGGGCGCAGTAAAGCGTGTTGATGTAATACATATCGAAGCGGGTGCCATTTTCAGGCAAGGCACGTAGCCGGATGCTGTGGCGGCCGACAATGTCACCTTCCTCATCGCGTACCGCCAGCTTTAAACGACCACGGAAGGGTCGATTACTTTTGTTCACCAAAATTCCGCCTACGTTGTAGTCGACGCAAAACACGCGCTTGACCACAATATCCGGGTTATTGGTCTCGATCGGCTCCATCGCGGCCCACAGCGGCAGCGGTATAGCGATACTGAGTACCAGCAGTACGCTGCTCAGGTAACGGGTCAGGTGTTTCATGCTGCCCTCGCCTTGACGGCGCTCGACGGACGTACCGAGTCCGATACCGAGCGTATGAGTTGATCGAAAATCATCGCTGTTTGCAATTACGGGAATCGCACCCAGCCCTTGGTCGAGCCACCCGAATCGCTCGACTTAGGCGCGGCATGTGAGTCGGCGTGTGCAGTAGCAGGCGCCTCGGGCTTCTCAGGCATACCAGAAGAGTGATGGCTGGTGATTAACCACTGGCCGTTGATTTTCTTGTAAGAGAATGAGTAGCGTGCTTTCACCGAGCTACCATCCGAGAAACGGAAAGTGTACAAGCCCGCGTCGGTGGCGCTATTGCAATCGACATCGATAATGCGATCGTCGATATAACCTTGCGGGCGACGCTGCAGGAAGTGCACAAAGTAGTCTTCCTTTTCAGCGATCGTGAAGCGGGCACGATTTGATACGGTGGGTAGCAGCACCGAATCCGGGGCGTAATTGGCGACCACTTTTCTCGGATCGCCGGTGCGCAATGATGCATTCCAGCGATCAAACAAGGACGCAATTTCTGCCTTGAGCGGCGGATTGCATTCGTCGCCGGCGGATGCGCTTGTTGCCTGCGCATCAGTTCCTTTGGTATGTGCAGTGTCGTGCTTGGTGTCGTGCTTGGCGTCATGGTGCGCGTCATGGCCATCACCCTGTTTGGCGGCGTGTTTCGCTGCCGGCGCGCTCTTGGCCGGCTGGCCATGTGTATCAGGCGTGTGGTGATCATCATGCGCATCGGCGTGTGCAGCAGCCGCAGGTGACGCTGTGCTGGCAGCAGCCGGTGACTTCACGCGCTGACGTTGGGTTGGCTCGATACTCGCGGGTACGGCAGGCGGCGCGGCAGCATGCGATGCATCGGCCTGATGTGTATCCGCAGCTTTCACATTGGAAGCGTCATGCTGCGCTGCTTTAGCGGGTGCGGAATGACTGTCGGCATGCTTGGTGTCGGCCGCTGCGTGCGCCTCAACTTTCTCGGCTGCAGCGGGTGCAGCGGTTGCATCAGCATGCTTGCTGTCTCCATGGGCGTTGGCTGCTGCATCTGCATGCGCGTCGTGCGCACTTGATGCCTGCTCTGCAGCGACAGCGCTGGCAGCCCCTGATCGATCGCGCGTACGCACACGTGTGGTCGGTGCAATCTGCGCAGGTACCGGTGGCGCGGCGTTTGCCTGGTGATCTGCACCAGCCTCACCCTCGCCGTGGCCTTTGACTTTGGCTTTCGCTTCGGCCTTGGCTTTTTTACGTTTTGGCTTGCGAGCGGCGGGCTTGGTTTCCTCCTTCGCGGCAGCATCCGGTGCAGCAGCATGATCATCTTTAGAAGCCGCGTGCGCATCTTTGGGCGCAGCATCATGTGCATCTTTTGCAGCAGCACCATGCGTGTCTTTGGTTGCCGCGCCGTGTGTATCTTTGGCTGGCGCTGCCTCTTTAGACGGCTCTTTCGCTGCCTCCTTTGGCGCAGCACCATGGGAATCTTTTGCAGCAGCCCCATGCGCATCTTTAGCGGCAGGCGCCGGATCAGCCGCGAGCGCGTGCGCGCAAACGAACGATACGGTCAACGCGATAATTCCGATTATTTGCTTAACCATGATGGCAGTCCTTCGTTAAACCCCTGCCGACCTGCTGGCAGGGATTATCAAAAATCTATCAACCTGCTAACAGCGCGTGTTACACCTGCGCGGGTTTACAGATACATCCTCGTTGTCCATTATCGAACCGAGCGCGAATTTCTGGAGCCCGGAGCAATAAATAAATACCCGTGCGACTAATGAATTGGCGGTATCGATCCGATTAAACTACACGGATAGCCCGAAATTCATCATATGGCGGGCGATTTTGATATCTTGCTACAAGCCGCCGCCGATCCTGGGTAATGCGCGGCCCATGTGTCTAATAATAGGAGAACGTCATGTCAGACAAGCTAATTCAATCGCTCGCGAATGAATTGCACGCCGCCGATTGCCCATGCTGCTCGCACCTGAGCGGCGTAGCCGGTACCACCTCTCGCCGTCAATTTCTTGCCACCGGCGCCGCCGTGGTGGCTGGTGGACTGATCGGCTTCATGCCGGGTCGTGCCAGCGCAGCAAGCGGCAACTACGAGGCAATGCTGGTCAATTGCATTGACCCGCGTTTCACTACGCTCAGCTGGCAGTACATGGGCTTGCTGTCGGGTGTCGATCGCGAGAAGCTAGGCGATAACTACAGCCACTTCGTGATGGCCGGTGGCCCGATCGGTGCTGTTCATCCGAAGTTCGCGCCATGGCACAAGACCTACTGGGATAATCTGGATATCACCGTCGGACTGCATCACATCAAACGCGTGGTCGCGCTGACGCACCGCGATTGCGGTGCGGCCAAATTGGCCTTCGGCGCAGATAAAGTTGGTGAGCGCGATATGGAAACCATGTCACACGCCGAAGCGCTGATGGCTTTCCGCAAAGAGGTCAATACACGCCATCCCAAGCTGTCGGTCATTACCGGCATCATGGATCTGAAAGGCCGTGTCGACCTGATCGGCTAAATTCGGTGCAGGGGCAAGGTTTGCCCCTGACTGCTGACATTTCAGAGTCCTGCTGCATCCCGGCGTACGCCGGGATGACGGCATCTGCCGCAGCCTGAAGCACGCCGGAGCAGCGCCGCTCGCGTGCTCAATGCTTCTCCACTAATTTCACCAACGCCAGTAGTGTTTGATTGATAGGCGTGGCGATGCCATGCGCACGACCGCGGCGCACCACGTAACCATTCAGGTAGTCGATCTCGTTAGGCTTGCCTCGCGCCACATCCTGCGCGGTCGATGAGTATTGCCCTGCCATCGTATGTGCGATGCGGCGGGTAGCGGCATGAATATCGCCCGGCACGGTAACGCCATCCGCAGTAGCCACATGCAGGCATTCATCAACCACCGCTGCCATCAGGTCGGTCACACCCTCGACCTCAACCAGCGCTGCGTAAGGCTTTTGCGCGATGGCCGATAGCGCGTTGTAGGCGCAGTTGATGATGAGCTTTGCCCACTGCGCACCACGCACGTCAGGCACGCACTCGACCGGCACACCCGCACGCCCAAACGTCGCGGCGATTTCTGTACTGTGCGCAGTATTAGCGATGACCAGTTCACCACGACCAAAGTGTTTCAGATGGCCCGCACCCGCCATCTCGGTAGCGACGTAGACAACCGAAGGAATCACCTGCTGCGGCAACACCGAGCGAATAATATCGGCGTTTTCCACGCCGTTTTGTAGAGAAAGTACAACCGCTTGAGGTGACAGAAACGGGGCGATCTGCTGAGCGCTGTGCCGACTATCTGTTGACTTGACACTGAACAGCACAACATCCGCACCACTGACAGCACCAGGCTCGGTACTCGCCTCCAATGCCACCACTTCATCAAAACTTTGCGTCTCAAGTCGTAAACCGTTACTGCGAACTGCATCCACATGTAATGGCCGGCCGATCAAGGTGACCGATTGCCCCGCGCGGGCGAGCATACCGCCAAAATAACAGCCGACTGCACCTGCACCCACCACTGCGAATCGCATTACCTTCTCCAAACCGATCTCCCGGCAGTCTCACGCTTCGTTGTCATGTGAATTTTTTAACACGGTCATATCAGCCATTTCTTTTAATACGTGCTGTGCAATCGCGAATGCCGCATTAGCCGCTGGCAGGCCGCAGTAAATCGCCGTTTGCAACAGTGCTTCTTTGATCTGATCAGCGGTGACGCCATTATTCCGCGCCGCACGAATATGCAGCTTCAATTCTTCTTCTCGATTCAGCGCAACCATCATACAAATCGTCATCAAGCTGCGCGTGTCGCGCGACAAACCTGGGCGAGTCCAGATCTCGCCCCACGCATAGCGGGTGATC
>SXGQ01454766.1_pt1 | contig 12214 bp, 5 predicted proteins | sample 3178371 | NCBI WGS metagenome assembly SXGQ01 (sample SAMN11356859, study PRJNA531348) | freshwater metagenome | isolation source: freshwater sample F1-20 | place: China: Fuxian Lake, Yuxi | collected 2017-12-25 | reverse complement strand
GGCCGCATCACGTCGCGCGTCGTGCCCGGATAGGTGGTGGATTCGAGGACCACCAGCTGGCCCGGCCTCAGGCGGAGCGCGATGGCCTCGGCCGTACGCTCAATGAACGAAAGGTCCGGCTCGCGGTGCTTGCCCAAAGGTGTCGGAACGCAGACCAGGATCGCGTCCACCTCGGCGAGCCGGTCGAAATCGGACGTGGCGCCGAACAGACCGCGCTCCAGGAGCGCGCCGATGACCGCGGGCTCGATCTGCTTGATATATGAGCCGCCGGCATTGAGCTGCTCCACCTTGGCCGGATCGATGTCGAACCCGACCACGTGGAAACCCGCTTCGCAGGCGGCTCGGGCGAGAGGCAGCCCGACATAGCCGAGCCCGATGATCCCGATCCGAGCTTCCTTGGACCGGGCCCGGGCGAGGAAGGCCTCGGCCGCCGGCGCGGCTGCGCCAGCCTCCCCGGGCATCAGCCGAAGGACTTGGCGAGGTTCTGCAGCACCTCGGTCGTCCCGGTGAGCCCCGCGACCTCCTCGGCCGTGACCCGCACGGCCTCTTCGATCTGCTCCGGCGTGTGCTCGGAGGTGATGAAGTAGCGCAGCCTCGCCAGCCGCTCCGGGACCGCCGGATGCAGGATGGGCATTACGTTGAAGCCGCGCTCGGACAGCCTGTTCGAGAGCATCGCGGCCTTGAGCGACTCGCCGAGGATCACGGGGGCGATCGCCGTGCCGGCCGCCGTGCCGGTATCGAGCCCGTGCCGCTTGGCGGCCTCCACGAAGAGCTTGCCATTGGCATGGAGGCGCGTGACGCGCTCCGGCTCGCGCAGCATGATCTCGAGCGCGGTCTTGGAGGCCGCCGCGATCGGCGGGGCGAGCCCGACGGAGAACACGAACCCGCCGACGCTCGTCTTGATGTATTCGACGAGGGCGGCCGAGCCCGCGATGTAGCCGCCGGCGCCGGACAGCGTCTTGGACAGGGTTCCCATCCAGATGTCGACCTCGCGCGGATCGACCCCGGTTTCCTCCCAGATGCCACGTCCGGTCTTGCCAAGCACGCCCAGCGAGTGGGCCTCGTCCATCATCAGCCAGGCGCCGAAGCGCTGATTCAGGTCGACGAGCCGGGCCAGGTCCGGCCAGTCGCCGTCCATGCTGTAGAGGCCCTCGGCGACGATCAGCACGCGATGGTACTGGCGCCGGCCGGCGATGAGGAGCTTCTCGAGCGCGTCGAGATCGTTATGGGCGAAGGAGCGCCGCTGTGCGCCCGAGAGCTGCGCGCCGACCACGATCGAGTTGTGAATCAGCTCGTCATGGATGATGAGGTCCTTCGGGCCGACGAGCTGGCCGATGACGCCGACATTTGTCGCGTGGCCGCTCACCATCACGACGCAGGACTCGGTTCGGTACAGGTCCGCGAGCGCCTGTTCGAGCTCGCGGTGGATCGGCCGTTCCCCAGCCACGAGCCGGCTTGCGGAGGCGGAGGTGCCGTAGCGATCGATCGCGGCCTTCGCGGCCTCCTGCACCTCGGGATGGCCGTTCAGGCCGAGGTAGTCGTAGGACGAGAAGTTCGAGAGCGTCCGGTTGCCGATCAGCGTCTCGGCCCCGGCCCTCCGCTCATGCGTGCGGAAGAACGGGTTTTCCAGCCCGATCATCGACGCGAAGGTGCTCTGCGTCTGCAGCTCCTTGAAGCCGGGCAGGGTCGTGAAGTCCGTCGCGCCTTCCGGGGCCGCGATCGAGACCGGCCCGACCCGCGTCGCCGGGGCGCTGGCCCGGCGCCGGCTCACATGGGCGAAAAGCGCCTCCCGGTCTTCTGCCGAAAGGCCGGCCCTGTCATCGCTCACTGCAACAAGCCTCTCCGGGACTGAGCGTCCGCCTGAACGACCTCGAGTACCGGGGCGACCACGCTGATGTCGACCTCCGTGCCGGCATGGCGGTCATACAGGGCCTGCGTGACGCGCGCCTCATCGTCCGGCGCGCCGGAATGGACGGAGGCGATGATGGTCTCGGCGAGGCCCGGCACAGTCAGCGCCCCGACAGAGCCGCTCGGCGGCGAGCCGAGCTCGAAGCGATCCTGGAGGCCGGTCGCGAGCTCGATCGCCATGAGCGAGTCGAGGCCGATCTCCGACAGACGCTTGCCGAGGGCCACATCCTGCTTCGGCACGCGCAGCACGGTGGCGATCTCCTCGACGATGACCTCGATGACCTGCTTGCGCACGACATCGGGCTCCTTCGACCCCACCAGCGCCCGCAGGTCGATGCTCTGGCGCTCGCTCGTCTCGATCGCGCCGCCTTCGCGCACCAGGGCCGCGAATGTCGGGGAGGAGAGGGCGGGAAGGCGCCGAGCGGCCGACCAGTCCAGCGATCCCACCGCCATCACGGCCTCGTCCAGGTCCTTGGGATCGCGCGCGAGCGCCTGCGCCATCAGGTCGAGCGCCTCGCGGGCCGGCATCGCCTTCACGCCGACGCGCTTCGCCAGGGACTCGGCAAGACCCTTCTGGCGCGCCAGCACGCCAACATCCGAAATCGCGCCCCAGGCAAAGGCCGTTCCCGGCAAGCCCTGCTGGCGGCGGGTGCGTGCGACGCCCTCCAGATAGCCGTTGGCGGCCACATAGGCGGCCTGGCCGGGATTGCCGACGAAGGTCGTGATCGAGGAGAACATCACGAAGTAGTCGAGGTTGTCCCCGCGGGTCAGCCTGTCGAGCAGGCGCACCCCCGTCACCTTCGGGTTGAGCACGCTCGCGAACTGCTCCTCCGTCATGTTCGCGATCAGGCTGTCCTCGAGCACCATGGCGGCATGCATCACGCCGGCGAGCGGCGGCATGTCCGCCCGGATCTGCTCAAGCAGCGACGCCACGCTCGTCTCGTCCGAGACGTCGCAGGCGACCGGGCGCAGGTCCACGCCGCGGGCCTGGAGTTCGGCGACGACCGCCTGTGCTTCCGGCGTGGCGGCCCCGTTGCGGCCCGTCAGCACGAGGTGCTTCACCCCGCGATCGGCGAGCCAGCGCGCCGTCTCGAGACCGAACCCGCCGAACCCGCCCGTGAGAAGATGCGTGCGGGCTGGGTCGAACTGGAACTCGGTCTCGTTCGCCATGGCGACGGGCTCGACCGGCGGCCGGAGCACGATCTTACCGATATGCCCCGATTGCTGCATGAGCCGGAACGCATCAACCGTCTCGCCGGCCGGGTAGACCCGGTAGGGCAGCGGCTTGAAGGCGCCCGCCTCGAACAGCGTGATGATCTCGCCGAAGATCTCGGAGGCCCGGTCGCGATCGGACAGGAGCTGGTCCACGTCGACGCCGAAATACGAGAGGTTCCGGCGGAACGGGCGAAGCCCGATGCGGGTGTTCGCCACGTAGTCGCGCTTGCCCAGTTCGATGAAGCGCCCGAAGGGCTTCAACGTCCCCAGTCCGCGCTCCATCGCCTCGCCCGCGAGGCTGTTGAGCACGATGCCGACGCCGTCCGGGCAGATGTCCCGGATCTCGTCCGCGAAAGCCGAGGAGCGCGAGTTCAGCACATGCTCGACGCCGAGCGAGCGCAGCAGCTCCCGCTTCTCGCGCGACCCGGCGGTCGCGATGATCTTGGCGCCGCGATACTGCGCGATCTGCACGGCCGCGAGGCCCACGCCGCCTGCCGCGCCATGGATCAGGACCCACTCGTCCTTGCGCATGCCGGCAAGCGTCACAAGCGCGTAGTAGGCGGTGAGGAAGGCGACCGGGATCGTGGCGGCGGCCTCGGTGTCGAGGCCCTCCGGCACCTTCGCGACCACATTCTGCGGCACCGCCGCGACCGTCGCGAAAGCCGAGGGTGCGAACGCGATCACGCGGTCGCCCGCCTTGAATCGCGTGACGCCCTCGCCGACCCGGAGGACCGTACCGCCGCATTCGAGCCCGAGCGTCGGACCGGCGAAGCCATCCTCGAGGATGTCGTCCGGCAGGAGCGACATCGCCCACATCACGTCGCGGAAATTCAGGCCGGTCGCCTCGACGGCGATCTCCACCTCGCCGGGACCAGCTGTCGGGCGATCGATCCCGATCCAGGACAGGCCGGCGAGCCCGCCTGCCTGACCGCGCTCCAGGCGGGCTGCCCCGGCCGCCGGGCCGGAGCCGCCCTCGGCGAGCGCCTCCACGCGGAGCACCTGAACGCCCTCGGGGCCGATGACGAAATCCGTCTCCGTCTGCTCGCCGGCCATGAGGCTGCGGATCGCGTCCGCGATCACGTCTGGGGACACTTCGGACGAGGCCGAGACGCGTCGGATCGCGATGGTCGGGGTCTCGTTCGCCAGGGTCCGGGCAAAGGAGAGGAGCGCGACCGTGACCGGATCCGCGAGCGCGAGACCGGGTACTGTGGAAGTCGACAGAACCCAGAGCTCAGCCTTGTCCTGGGCGGCGGCTTCCGCGCAGGCCTTCAGTTCCAGGCAGAGTTCCTGGACGAGATCGGCATCCTGTCGTCCTCCCGCCGGGTTAGCGAGGAACAGGACCGTGTCCGTATTCGCGACGCTCTGGCCGAGCCCCGAACCGGCAATCCGGAGGTCGACCTTGTGGCCGTCCATCGCCAGGAGCGCGTCGAGCCGCGAGGCGAGGTCATCGCCGTCCGCAAGCCGGGTCGGCTCGATACGGATGTTGCGCTCGGCCGGGGCGGGCAGCACCTTTGCACGCGGCGGCTCGGCGACGAGCAGGAGGGCGGTTTCACGCCCGATCTCGACCGCGCTGACCGCGATCTCGGAAAAGCCGCTCGCCTGAAGCGTGGAGGTCCAGCCCTCCTCGTTCTGAAGCGGGCTCACCGGGAACTCGGCCGAGAGCTCCGTGTCGAACCAGCCAGGGTTCATGCCGAGGGTCAGGTCCCGGAACTGCGACGGCAGCGGCTCGATGGCGGCGAGGAGCCCGCCAGGAGCGAGCGCCTCGCGCAGCTTGGCGAGCACCGTCCCGCCCATGCGGTGCAAGCGCTCGGCCGCGAGCGCCACGTCGAAGCCTTCCTGCCCAAGGTCCTCCGCGCTCTCCACGAGGGTCAGCGCATGACCGCCGCCCAGCGCCAGGCGGGCCCGCTCGAGACGGCGCGCGTCCGGCTCGAAGATCGTGAGACGGATCTGATCGGCATCCGCGAGGTGCTTGAGGCTGTGCGAGAGCGGGCCGTAGCCGACCTGCAGCACGTTTCTGGCGCGGCTGTCCCCGTCGAGAAGCTTCGCGGAGGTGGCGAGCTTTTCCAGCACCTCGCTCGCGTGGCGAACCGAGGCACCGCCGAGCTCGAAGCCGTCGATGGTCGCCGAGGCAGGCGAGAGCGACGTCTCCGGACCGAGCTCGCCCGTCTGGATGGTAGCGCCGATAGCGGAGGCGAGCAGCATCTCGGCCGACCGGTTCGGGCTCTCGCCGACGAGAGCACGCAGCACGACCGCCGGATCCGGAAGTCTCGCGGACGCGGCGATGACCCAGCCGTCATCCGTGGCGGTCGCAAGGTCGCTCAGCTCGAGCGCATGGAGGATGTTGGCGAGCCAGGCCGCGGTCTCAGCCGGGAATGACGCAAGTTTCTGGCGCGTGATCGTGAGCGACGGGTCGATCCGGCGCGCGATCTCGTAGGACGCGGAGGTTGCCCAGCCTTCGAGCAGCAGCTGCTCCTCGCTCTCGCCGGCCTCCTCGCCGAGCCTGATGCCAAGCTGCGAAGCCGCGTCGAGCACGGCCTGCCGGTCGACACCGACGCCCTTCTGCCCCGTGACCTTGCTGTCGGCCGGGACGGCATTCATCAGGAGCGCGCGTTCCGCGAGCATGGCTCCGCGCTGCACGCGTGCCGCCTGGAAGCGGACCTCGCTCAACACGCCGATCGGCGCGCCCTCGGCGTCGAACAGCGTGAACTCGGACACGATCGAGCGTTCGCCGGCCTTGGTGATCTCGATCAGGGCCTTCGCGGGCAACGCACCGGAACGGGCGAGCCGGATATGGCCGAAGCGGACCGGCAGATAGGCGGTGCCGCGGCGCTGCGCGCCAAGTGTCGAGAACAGCGCGAACAGGCCGTGGAAACAGGCATCGAGCCGCGCAGGGTCGAGCCGGTAATCGCCATGGGCCGCGGACGGCTCGAGGTCGACCACGATCGCCTTGTCGCCCACGCGGGTGACGGATTTCAGCAGGCGGAACTCGGGCCCGTAATGCAGGCCGACAGCCTCGGCCGCTGCGTAGATGGCGTCGGGGCCGATCACCTCGCCCGCCTCGCTGGGGAGCGCCTTCCGGAGCGGCTCCTCCGCGCCCTGGGTGATCCGGGCCGTGGCGTGAAGCTGCCAGCCGGAGCGCGACAGCCGCGCGCGGCTCAGGATCTCGACGGTGTTCGTGTTGGGCGAAAGCCGCGCCTTGACCTCTTTGGCGCGATCGCGCTCGAGCTGAAGCGGCACGGAGATCTCGAGGTCGAGCACGGCGGCCGTGTCGGTCTCGAACCATTCCCGCGCGACGGAGAGGGCAATCTCGATGAAGGCAGCCGCCGGCAGGATCGCCTGGCCGCCGACGACGTGGTCGCCGAGCTCGGGGACCTGGCTCGTGTCGAGCTGCCCGGTCCACTCCGTCCCGTCATGCGTGTTGCGGCCGCCGATCAGCCGGTGCCAGCGGGTATCCAGCGTGAAGCCGACGGCCTCGGGCGAGGGCTGGACGCGGAAGTCCTTGCGCTGCCAGGGATAGATCGGGAGCTGGACCGACGTGGCCGGCTCAGGCCCGAAGAGCTTCGCCAGATCGATCGCCGCGCCCTTGACGAAGGCGTTGATGGCGGCCGGACGGATCTGGTCGGTGCTGTCCTGCTCCTCCTTCTTCTCCAGCACGCCGAGCGCCGAGAAGGGCAGGGAGGTCGGCTCGAGGGTCTCGCTGATGTTGGACAGGAGCACGCTGCGCGGGCCGATCTCCATGAAGATACGGGCGCCCAGCCGCGCTGCGAGCTCGACGGCCGGCGCGAACCGGACCGGCTCGCGCACATTGTGCCACCAGTAATCCGCATCGAGCGACGTGCCCTCGATCACCTCGCCCGTGACGGTCGAGATGAAGGGGATCTCCGTCCTGCCGCCCTTGATCCCCTTCAGGTCGTGAAGGAGCGGCTCCTGCACACGATCGATCAGCGCGCAGTGGAAAGGGTAATCGAGGTCGAGCTGGCGGTAGACCATGCGCCGCTTGCGGGCTGCCTGGCCGAGCTTCTTCAGCGAGTCGGTCGGGCCTGCGAGCGTGAAGGTGCGTGGCGAGTTGTAGGCCGCGATCTCGACGCCGTCGAACTCGGAGGCGATCGCCTGGACCTGCTCCAGCGCGCCGACGATCACGCCCATGCGCCCCGTGTCGCGGGCGAGCTCCTGATGTGCGCTGCGGGCGTGGATCAGACGGACCGCGTCCTTCAGCGACAGGGCCCCGGACACCGCCGCGGCCGCGATCTCGCCGACGCTGTGGCCGAGCACCATGGCGGGCGTGACGCCCTGGGCCGCGAGCGCGCGCGCCGTCGCGATCTGGATGGAGAAGATGAGGGGCTGCGCGACATGCGTCAGCGGCAGGCGCTGCTCGAGGTCGCTCGCGAAAAGCGCCTCGGTGACCGACCAGCCGAACTGGTTGTCGAACAGCGAATCGACCTCGTCCAGGCCCTCGCGGAAGTGCCGGTTTGTGGCATAGGCCGCGCGGCCCATGCCAGGCCACTGGCCACCATTCCCGGAGAAGACGAAGGCGACAGGGCCGTCGGTCTCGGTGACGCTGCCCCAGGTCGCGCCGGGGACATCCTCTTCCTTGTCGGCGACGCGCTCGAGCTTGCGGGCGAGGTCGCGCGGCGAGCGCCAGTCCACGACCATCCGCTCGCCGAGGAGCTCGCGGCGATGCACGGCCGCGGCTGCGATCTCCTGCGCCTCGTCGAGCGACGCCGAGGCGAGGCGGGCGGAATAGTCGCGCGCCAGGTCGAGAACCGCCGCCCGGCTTGCGCCCGTGATCGCGAACCGATCCGAACCGCCGGCATACCGCTTTCTGCGGCCTGCGATGCGCGGAGGATCGCTGATGATGGCGTGCGCGTTCGTGCCGCCGAAGCCGAAGGAGTTGATTCCGGCGAACCGGGGCTCATCCGTCCGCTCGAGCCGGGTCGGCTCCGTGCAGACCTTCAGGTTCAGCTCGTCGAACGGGATCTCCGGATTCGGCTCGCTGTAATTCAATGAGGGTGGCAGGAGGTCGTGCTCGAGCGCGAGCATCGCCTTGAGCATGCCCGCAAGGCCGGAGGCCGGCTCCAGGTGGCCGATATTCGTCTTGATGGAACCGACCGGCAGCGGGGCAGGGCGGCCCTTGCCCAGGACCTCGCCGATCGTGAAAGCCTCGATCGGGTCGCCGACGCGGGTGCCGGTCCCGTGCGCCTCGACAAAGGCCATCTGGGCCGGCGTGATGCCCGATTCGCCATAGAGCTGGCGCAGCAGCTTGCCCTGCGAAAACCGCGACGGCAGCGCGATCCCGTTCGTGCGGCCGTCGGAATTCACGCCCGTATTCGCGATGCAGGCATACATCCGGCTCTCGTCGCGCTGTGCGCGCTCAGCCGTCTGCAGGACGAGGACCACGGCGCCTTCGGCACGGACATAGCCGTTCGCCTTGGCGTCGAAGGTCTGGCACTGACCCGTCGGCGACAGCATCGAGGCCTGGGAGAAGACGATGAATCCGAACGGGCTCATCAGCAGGTTGATGCCGCCGACGATCGCCGTGTCGATGCGCCCGCTGCTCAAGGCCTCCATGGCCTGGTGCAGGGCGACGAGGGAGGACGAGCAGGCCGTGTCGACCGTGAAGCTCGGGCCCTGGAAGTCGAAGGCGTGCGAGATGCGGTTCGAGATGATGGAGATCGCGCCGCCCGTCGCCGTGTAGGCGTCGCCGCCGGCCATGTCGGTGTTGCGGATGATCGTATATTCGGGCGAGGAGGCGCCGACGAAGACGCCGACATCGCGCCCGGCGAGCTTCGAGCGCGGCATGCCCGCGTCCTCGATCGCCTCCCAGGTCAGCTCGAGCAGGAGCCGCTGCTGCGGGTCCATCTGCTCGGCCTCGCGGGGCGAAATCCCGAACACCGAGGGATCGAAGCTCCAGACGTCATCCAGCACGCCGGCAGCCCAGGTATAGGCCTTGCCGGCCTCCTTCGGCCGGGGATGGCCATGCTTCTGCTTTGACCAGCGGTCGTCCGGAATTTCCGTGACCGAGCAGCGGCCGTCCAGAAGATTCGACCAAAGCTGATCGACAGACGAAGCGCCCGGAAGACGGCAAGACCTGCCTACGATGACGACGTCCTGGCGCTGCTCCGTCCTTCGCACTAACCGGACTCCGAGTAGAATTCTTCCGAAACAGAAGTGCGTGTCTTAGACGGCCCGGCTAGCTGCTTCAACGCCCGGGTCTGCTCTACGCACCGCCATCACAGGATGTGGCAGGAAAACCGCACAACTCCCGCGACCTGACCTCGCGCCCGCAGGCACTCGAGCCCAAGCCCCGGATGGACGGTCCGTCATACGCAATCCCGACCCTGCCCGCCCTCTGTCTCAGGGGGCGCGGTGAGGTGACCAACAGGTACGCGGGAAGGCTCCGGGGTTTACTGGATGCGCGGAAAAAGGCAAGCCGCGTGCCGTTCGCGGCCGTTTTCCGGCTGGGCACGTAGATTGTGGACAGAGCGGTTCCCGGCCCGCTCGGACGAGCAAGGCATGGCGAAATCGGTCTCCTACACGCCGCCCGCGCGTCGCTTCGCCGGGCCGTATCGGCCTGTGGAGCGCCGGCACGTCATCTATGTGCCCGGCTACGATCCCGAGGCCGAGACACGCTACCGGATGCTCTTCGTGCGCGAGCTCATCCGCTACGCGAAGCGGTTCGGGCTGCCCGAGCGGACCATTTCGCCCGTTGAGAAGGTCGCGGATCCCTGGGGGCTGCGCTGGAACGTCGGCGTCGCCGGAGACGCGTGGCGAACCACGACGACCTTCGAGGTGCTTCGCTGGGACGACATCGTCCACCGTGACTTCGCCCGGCCGCTTCCGCTCGCCATCGTCATGCTCTTCGTCGGGCTCGCCTACACGCTCGTGACCGGCATGATGGTGCGGATCTGGCGGCTGGACTGGAAGTTCGGCGGGGTGACGATCTATCCGGCGATCATGATCCTGCTCAGCCTCGGGCTGAGCCTGGGCGCCGGCTGGGCGGCCGCCACGCTCCTCTCGCTCGCGGTGTCGGTTCCGTCCTGGCTCGGCTGGGCACTCGGCCTCGCGGTCGCGATCGGCGTGTTCCAGCTGATGCGTCCCTTGGGCGACCGCTGGTTTGTTTGGCACCTCACCCAGGACTGGATCTTCAACTGCCAGCACGGGTCGAGGCTCAGGCCTGACTACGAGGCGCGCGTAAACCGCTTCGCCGAGCGCGTCGTCGAGATCGCCCGGGCAGGCGATGCGGACGAGATCCTGATGGTCGGCCACTCGTCGGGCGCCGTCATGGGCGTCGAGGTGATGGCCCGGGCTCTGGAACTCGATCCGACGATCGGCGTCGGCCGGGCCAAGGTGGCCCTTCTCACCATGGGGTCATGTCTGCCCCTCGTCGCCCTCAACCCACGCGCGAAAGGCTGCCGGGAGGGGATCGCCCGGATCGTCGGCGCGCCGAACGTCCTCTGGGTCGAGTACCAGGCGCCTCAGGACTGGTTGAACTTCGCCGGATTCAGCCCGGTCCGGGACCTCAGGCTGCGCTCACGCCCGGAGGCCTGCTTCAACCCGGTGATCCGGTCGCCCATGTTCCGGGAGATCGTCGCCCCGAAGACCTACGAGTCGATCCTGTTCAAGCCCTTCAGGCTGCATTTCCAGTTCCTGATGGCGAACGACCAGGCGGGTGAGTACGACTACATCATGATGGTCACGGGCCCGCTTTCGCTCGCCGAGCGCGTCGCCCAGGAGGGCGAATTCGGCACCTTGCCGCGCGCCGCGTAGCCCGCGTCCGTCCAAAGAATTAGCCTGGTTTCGGCCGTTGTTAACGGTCCCGCCAAGCTCGGCGGGAACTCGGCTATAGCTTGAGTGTTCTATCATCATCGCCGCTGGGCGGCTCTGATAGAGGCAACACCATGATTGGCTGGGCTTTGACCTTCCTGCTCGTCGCGCTCGTCGCGGCAGTGTTTGGCTTCGGCGGCATCGCGGGTACCGCGGTTGAGATCGCCAAGCTGATCTTCTTCGTCGCGATCGTCCTGTTCGCGATCTCGGCGGTCGTTGGGCTGCTGCGCGGGCGCTCCCCGACAGTCTAACGAGAACAAGGCCGGGCGCCGTCCGAGGAGGGCGCCCGGCTTCTTATCTAAGGGATCGAAAGCGAAGACCGGCGCGGTTCAGCGGTCCCCGGCCTTGCCGGCGCTGAGACGATCGAGAATCGCGGTCAGCCGATCAGGAACGGGCTGCTCGACCAACTCTCCATAGAGAGTTCGCAGCTTGTCGCCGATCTGGGCCTGGATGACCCGATCGAGACCTGGACCGCTATCCTGTCGACCTTCCGGCAGGCCCCGCTTCGCTGCGGCTCCGGGATTTTTTGCATCCCGCTTGGGCGAGCCCGCCATGCACTGACCTCATCTACATCACAGACATAAAAATCGCAGTTCAACGCCTTCGAAGCCCTCGGGTTCCGGGAGGCGCGGGAACTTTTCGCAACCTTGCGGGTTGCCGGGCGATTGTCTACGAGCCCCCCTAACGGCTCGCAAACATTTTGTTCAGAGGCCTTGGATGTCCGCAGCACAACTCGTCGTGCAATTCCTACCCTATTTGCGTCGCTACGCCCGCGCCCTCACGGGAAGCCAAGCGGCCGGCGATGCCTATGTGGCTGCGACACTCGAGACTCTCGTCAGCGATCCCGGGATGATCGGCGGCGGCGCGAACGTGAAGGTCGCGCTGTTCACCATCTTCACGCGGATCTGGAATTCGCTCGCCGTGAATGGCGAGAACGAGCACATCGCGCGCGATCTTCCCGCCGAGATCCGGCTCGGCCAGATCACCCCCCTGCCGAGGCAGGCCTTTCTCCTGTCGAGCCTCGAGGGCTTTACGGAGGAGGAGGCGGCCTCGATCCTGGACAGCGATGTCGACCGGGTGCGGCAGCTGGTGGACGAGGCCGGTCGCGAGCTCGCGGCCGACATCGCGACCGAAATCATGATCATCGAGGACGAGCCGCTGATCGCCATGGACCTCGAATCCCTGGTCGAGGGACTTGGTCACAAGGTGACGGGCGTGGCGCGTACCCGCGGCGAGGCCCTGACGCTGGCCGAGCAAAAGCGGCCTG
>SXGQ01224364.1_pt1 | contig 12215 bp, 10 predicted proteins | sample 3178371 | NCBI WGS metagenome assembly SXGQ01 (sample SAMN11356859, study PRJNA531348) | freshwater metagenome | isolation source: freshwater sample F1-20 | place: China: Fuxian Lake, Yuxi | collected 2017-12-25 | reverse complement strand
TGCTACATGGGCCGCATCGGCCTGATCAACTCCGGCGGCCCCTCGGGCCACAACGACTTCGCCGAAGCCGTGACGACCGCGGTCATCAACAAGCGCGCCGGCGGCCAGGGCCTCATCTCGGGTCGCAAGGCCTTCCAGCGCCCGATCGAAGAAGGCGCGAAGCTCCTGCACACGATTCAGGACGTCTACCTGACGAAGGAAGTCACGATCGCCTAAGGCGACCGCTGCCTCCTGACCAAAGCCCCGGCCACCGCCGGGGCTTTTTGTTGGGCGACGATCCCAAGGGTGGGACAGCACCACGTGCTGTCCTCGTTCGCGAGATAGGGGCGCGACTGCGTCGCGTCCGTTCGCCGGGTAGGGCCGAGCATCCCTGCTCGGCCGCGGCCGGCCAAGGATGGCCAGCCCCACCCAAGACATCAGAGGTAACTCAAAGGGAGACCGGAAACCGGATGATTAGCCGGGGCTCTTATGTCCGCAGCATCCTTCCCGGTTTCCGGTCTCCCTTTGAATTTTCGTCTCTCCCATCCGCTACCCGCTGACACCTCCGACCATGAGCAGGTCCGATCCTCTCGCGAAGACCGGGCCTGCACTTGGTCGTTTAATTACTTCGTCGGGACGAGGTCGGCTTCGGTCAGCATCGGCTTGCCGACTTCGCCGCGCAGGGCCTTGACCTGCTCAGGCGTGACGGCCGGAGCGGAGTTGCCGAAACTATTGCGGATGTAGGTCAGGACGGCAGCAATCTGCTCATCAGTCTGATGCGGCAACGGCATCATGGGCACGGGCGGCGTGTACTTCTTACCGGAGACGGTGATGGGGCCCTGTAGTCCGCGCAGCTGGATGCGGATGAGGTTCTCGACGGGGCCGTTGACCCAGTTCGACTGAGCGAGCGGCGGCGCGAGGACGGTGCCTTCGCCATTCGCTCCGTGACAGGCCATGCACGTCATGAAGGCCTGCTTGCCGGCCGCCAGGACGGCGGGGTCGACGTTCGCGACGGCGGTGGCGACGACGGGCTTGATGGTTGCGATATCCAGCGGCTTAGGGTCAGCGACCTTGGCCTTCTTGGGCGCCTTCTCGAGCGTCGCGAGCCACGCGACCATGTCGCGCACTTCGGGCAAAGTGAGAGCATCCATCGCCGGCATACCCGAGACAGGCGTGGACATGGATTTGATATCCTTACGGGCCACGCGCCAGCGATTACCGGCGACATCGACGTCGACGTTGTCCTTGTCCTCCTTGATGAGCGTGCCGACCAACGCCCCGCCGTTGGCGAGGTCGATGTTCACGGTGCCGTAACCGGCCACGATGCTGGCGCCAGCGTTCACGATGGACTCAAGGAGATAGCGGCGGTCGCCGCGCTTGGCGATACCGGCAAGGTTCGGACCGGCTTCGCCACCCGCGGCATGCGCGTCATCCGACGCGCGGTGACAACGCAGGCACTGGCCGGCGGGCAAGGCGGTGAACAGCGCGAAGCCGTTCTTGGCGTCGCCGCCTTCGAGCGCCGGCAGCCACTTGGCGAGCTTGTCGTCGCCACCGGCGATCGCCTTCTGCGTGGCGGCGAGGGCTTCCTTCACGGAGGGCTCGGAGCGGAGCGCGGCGGCCTCCAGGAGCTCAATCGCGGCCGGCGAGATACCCTTGGCCTTCTCGAGTGCCTTGAGGTTCTCGACGAAGAGCGCGTCGACACCAGGTGCAGGCAAGTTGGCGAGGGCCTTCCAGGCGCCCTGACGACGAGCAGCGGAGCCGGTCGCAGCGGACTTGGAGAGCTCGACGAGACCCTGCGCGGGATTCAGATGGGCAAGCGCGCCGATGGCGACCATGGCGACTTCGTCCTGCTTATCCTTGGCATACTTGCCGGCGACCTCGGTGAGGTCGGCGGGCTTCCGCTCGAGCCAAAGTTCAAGGGCTTTGGCGCGGGCAGATCCGCTGAGCTTGGTATTGGCGACCAGGCCGGAGAGGAGGTCGTTGGAAAGCGAGGCGACCTCGAGTTTGTACTGCTCGACGAGTTCCAGGGAGGATCGGAGGAGGTCGGACTCGCCCTTCAGGAGCGTGGGGAGAGCGGCGCTCAGGCTGGCGCGGAGTTCCTTGGCATCGCGGGCCGGCAGCGGTGCCCAATGGCCGGTCGACTGGTCGACGGGATAGGGATTCGCCCACAGGGCGAGGAGACGAAGGGCTTCGGCGCGGGCTTCGGCCGGGAGCTTCTCGTTGGCGGCGATGGCCACGACGCGGGCGGCGTTCTTTTCGCCCCCGAGACGGAAGGCGCTGTGCGTCAGGCGACGCAGCATGAAAGTCGTCCATTCGCGGGCACCCAAGTCGTCGATCAGCGCGGCGACGGCGGGGCGGCCGGCTTCGAATCCAAGGTCATGGATCGCCCGGATGGCTTCATCAGCGACGACCGTCGACTTGTCCTTCACGAAACGAGCCGCGGAAGCATCGTTACGACGACGCAGGGTGATGACGGCGGCGAGGCGGACGGAGGCGTCATCGTCCCTGGCCACCGCATCGAAGGACTCGGGGGTCTTGCAGAGGTGGTCGATGGCGAAGGAGCCTGCGTGGCGGATGATCGGATCGGCATCGGCGTTCTCCTTGAGCATCGCCAGGATCTCTGGGAGATGCTTGTCGGCACCGAGACGGGCCGCGGCGATGGCGGCGAAGGAACGTACGCGGAGCGAAGGATCGAGGATCAACTTGCCCAGCGGCAGGTCGTTACCCTTGAGCGGCGATTCCTCGAGGGCACGTACGGCCTGAGCGCGGACTTCGGCGTCGGCGTGCGCCAGCAACGGAACAAGGCGACGGGCGGCGGCGGTACGCTCTTCGAGAGAAGCCATCGGGGTCGGGCCCTTCCAGGCGGATCCGGGGGCGATGGCCGCGCCACGACGGGCGAGGATGCCGAGACCCCAGATACCGTGCACGCGCTCGAGGACGTTCGCGGATTTCGTGGCGGCCTCGAAACGCTCCGCGGCGTCCGGGCGGCGGGTGAGTTCGATCTGGGCGCGCAGACGGACGCGCTGGTCGGCGTGCGCGAGGAGCGCGGCGAGTTCAGCGGAGGTGGCCTTGGCGATGCCACCGTTGATGAGCGCGGCCACGGGGGCGACGGACTCAGGCTTCATCATCTTGTTGGCCTCGAGGGTCACGAGACGTCCGGCCTCATGAGACTCCCAGCCCGTGATGAAGTCAGAGACGACGAGGCGACCCTTCCAGTCGTATTCGACGTCGGTCGCGGCCACGCCCCAAAGCAGCTGGTGCGAGGAGGTCATCTTCATGCCGGCGCCCGCGGGCTCCATCTTGAAGGACCAGATACCGGACGCACCCGCGGAACCACGGTAGTCGCAGATATGGAAATGACCGGCTTCAGATTCGAGGAAGCCCGCACCAGGGTGATACGTCAGGCCGGAAGGTCCGGAGCTGATGTAAGCGGAGGGCGGGATGATGAAGGCCGGCTGGGCCGGGTTCTGCAACTCCCAGACCTTCTCGGTCATCCAGCGCGATAACGGGCGCTGTTCGAGGCCGATCGAGCGATGGAAGGTGTGCATGGCCTGATGCTCCATCTCCCAACCGGAATCAGCTCCCTCGACGACGTAGACCACGCGGGCGGCGTCGCCTTGGTCGGAATTGTTGTCGACCGAGAAAGCGTTACCGAAGTCGTCGAAGGCGATCTCCTTCGGATTACGCAGGCCGAAGTGGACGACTTCGAAGTTCGTGCCGTCGGGCTCGAAACGGAAAACGGCGCCGCGATTGCGGGAATCGTACTTCTTACCTTCCTTGGTGGTGACATTGAAGCCGCGGTCGCCGATGGTACCCCAGACGCGTCCGTCCGGGCCGATGGCGAAGCCGTTCATGTCGTGTCCCGAGAGCGAGATGCGCACCCCGAAGCCGTCTTCAATGACCTTACGGGCGGTTTCGACGCCGTCCTGCTTGGCGTCCTGCATCATCCAGAGTTTGGGGATACACGCGAAATAGACCGTGTCATCCCAGGCCATCACTCCGGCGCCAGTGCCATCCAGCACGTCATTGAAGCCACCGGAAAAGATCTTGTTCGTCGTGAAGGTGCCGTCGGCCTGCTCGCCCCCGACATGGCGGATGAGCTCGGACTTGGCCGTCATCCATTCATGCGAGCGCTTGGCCTCCCACTTCTTATGCAAAGCCAAGCGATCGGCGGTGGTCGCCGCGGCGAGGTCGTCGTGATACCAATAGAGATGGTTACGGTCGTCTTCGACACCGAAGCGGAAGCGATGGGATTCGGCGACGTACACGGAGCCGTCGTTGCCGAAGCCGATGGCGGTGGGCGAGGTGACGCCGGTGACCTTGCGGTCGGCAGAGACCTTGAAGGTAGCGCCGGGGACAAGCGCGGCACTGCCTTCGCCGGTCACGCGCACGAGGCTGGCGTCAGCCTTGGGCTTGGGGCGGCCGCCCTTCGGGAAGGCGGGCTTGGCTTCGCTCGAGAAGACGAAATGGTCCGCCGCGATGAACCCCCAGGCGCCGACATGGTCGTCGATGATCCGGATGACACCGCTCTTGCCCTTAAACTCCGCGATGTCCCAGACAGTCTCGCGTAGGGTCAAGTCGTTGGCGCCAGTCGTTTCGCGGACGACCTTGCCGCCGACGAGGAGTTGGACGGCCGTCTTACCGGGATGGTTGCCGCCGGCGACAAGGAAGCCCAGGGTGGCGTGCGTGAGCTTCATCTCGGGCGAGGTCAACGTGCCCGTGGCGGCGTCGCCGCGCAGACCGGAGCAGACGAGGGCGTTGCCCCCGTAGTTGCGGAACTCGCCATTGACGCCGTCGACCTTGCCGGCGATCGGCGCGAGACCGAAGCCGGTGCCGGCGGCCTGCCAACTATCGAAGCCGTCGCCTTCGAAGGCTTCGATGACCTTGGTGTCGGCCTGAAGAGCGGCAGCGCTGAGGCAAAGGGTGAATGTGGCGAAGAGGGAGGACTTCATGGCGGAAATAGGGGTACAGCCCAGAAAAGGGGTTGTTCCCTTCAGGTCGAGCGTCCCTTCCAAAAACTTCCGATTAAACGCGGAACCCGTGCAGGACTTGGAACTTCGCCCCAAAATGAGCGGGGTGCGTCAAAGCCCGCAAGCGGCCCGTAGCCTCGTGGTCGCCCGACAGCGCGATCTCCTCCATCTCGCTGGCCGCATACTTCACGAAAAAGGCTTCCTGGCGGTCCAGGCGAACACTCCTGAACCCAGCCGCCACCAAGATCGGCTCAATCCGATCCCAAAGGACGTGGCACGTGAGGTCCTGGGAGCCGAGTTTCTCCAAGATCGCCCCCGAAAGCTGGTGACTATGATACGCGCGCGCCGTCCCGGCCGGCGAAGACTCGAGGCACTGCGCGATGGTCTTGCCGTAATCGAGCAGAATGACGGCGCCCGACCAACCGCCAGACAAGATCTTGGTGAGGAGTTCCTCGGCGGCTAACGGCGCATCGATGATCCAGCCCTCTTCCGCGACGGGCAGCGAGAGCGCAAACTCCGCGGCTCGCGGCGTGGAAAATTCTCCTAGCGACCCAACGGTGAGTTCAGCCCCGTCGACCCGCACGCCGAGTTCACGCCAGATTCCGCCTTGGCGGACGAACCGATGGAAGGGCTGCGCGTCGAGCAGCTCGTTGGCGACGAGCACGCTGCGAGCCGGGAACTGCGGCTCCGCACCAAAACGAAAAGTACGCAGCTCAGCGAACCGCGAGGCGACGCCGGCATAATGCGCCTGGCCAGGCTCAGCGCCGATTTCGACGAGGGCATGCGACTTCAAGTCGCCGACCAACGACTGCGCCGCGCCCGCGATCAGCTGACCGAACATCGGTCCGAGGGCCGCCGCGGTGGTGAAGTCGGTGCCGGCGGACTTGCCGACGCGGGTACGGTCCGCGACGTAATATCCGAGCCCCGGGGCGTAAAGGGCCGCCTCGACGAGGCGCGCGAACGAGACCACGCCGCCACGGGCTTCGCGACGAAGCAAGGCGACGATGGCGTCATGTCGGGCCGCGGGCTCCACGCAGGAAGCGTTATGCGGTCTTTTCCGCTCCGCCAGACGAATCGGGATTGAGCCGACCTCCGAATTGGGCTGACTGCAGGCAGATGATCCTCGCGATCGAAAGTTCCTGCGATGAATCGGCCCTGGCACTCTTCGACCCGGCCCGTGGACTCGTGCGCGAACTCATCAGCTCGCAGGCGGCAGAACATGTGAAATATGGCGGCGTGGTCCCGGAACTGGCGAGCCGCATGCACCTCTCCGCCCTGCCCCTCCTGCTCGCCGATTTCCACCCCGAGCTTTCGCAGGCCAAGACGATCGCCGTCACCCGCGGTCCGGGACTCCTTCCCTGCCTGTCGATGGGCGTGACCCTCGCCCGTTCACTCGCGCTGGCCCGCGGCCTCCCGATCGTCGGCGTAAATCACCTCCGCGCCCACGTGCACTCGCCCTTCATCGCCGTACACGCACAGAATCCGGCCGGCTTCGCCGCCGCCCGCACCGCCCTGCTCCCGCACCTGGCCATCGTGGTCTCGGGCGGCAACACGCTACTCGTGAAGCTCGACGAACAAATGCGCCTCACGGTCGTCGCCCGCACGGTCGACGACGCCGCGGGCGAAGCCTTCGATAAAGGGGCGAAGCTGCTCGGGCTGCCTTACCCAGGCGGCGCGCTCATCGAGAAGCAAGCGTTGCAAGGCGACCTGAAGAAATACCCTTTCCCCCGCGGCATCCCGGAGAAGGCGGACCTGCGCATGAGTTTCTCGGGCCTAAAGACGGCCCTGCGCTATCAGTTGGAGAAGATGTCGGACGACCAGCTCGCCGCCGAGATGCCCGACCTGTGCGCCGGTTATCAGCACGCGATCATCGAGCAGCTGGCGTCGAAGGCCGGCGCGGCGCTTGACCTTTCCCCTTACAAGTCCGTCGGGCTTTCTGGTGGCGTCGCTAATAACCGCACGCTGCGCACGCGCCTGGCCCAGGTCGCCCAGCAGCGCCACCTGCCGTTGATGATCGCCGAGCCTAAGCATTGCGGCGACAACGCCGGGATGATTGCCTTCGCGGCTTGGGCCGACGTCGGCCTGCCTGTCGACGCCGCGGCCGTACCGGCGGCGAGCCTGACGGTCGACCAAGTCTAAGCGGCCTGCTTGACGAGTTCGGTGAACGCACGGAACTGCGGGTGCGTCGCATCCCCGACCAAAGCGTAAAAGACCGTCTCGGTTGGCAGGACATGCGCCCCGGCCGCCCGCAGAGACTCCAGGCAGGCCCTACCATCCTCGGAGCGCCGGCCCGTCACGGCATCGGATAAGATCGTGACCCCCATGCCTTCACGGAGGGCATCCATGGCGGTCTGGTAAACGCAGACCGGGATTTCTAAGCCGCAGATGAGCAGCTGACTGACCTGCATCTTGCCGAAGGCCTCCACCAGCCCGGGGGCGCCAAAAGCCGAGAAAGCCGTCTTGCCGAAGACCGCCCGCCCCTCGCCGGCGGCGAGCAGGAGATCGGGATGGGTCGGGCCGAGCTTGGCCGGGACCTGTTCGGTGAAGAGCACCGGCACCCCGAGGAGCTTGGCGGCCGAGGCGGCCAGCACGCAGCGGCGCAGGCAGGCCTCACCCTCGGGCATGGCCTTAAGGAAGGTCGGCTGGACGTCCACGACGAGCAAGGCGATGCCGGTGGCAGGGGTGTCGGACATGGCGGTCAGACTGCCCCGACGGACCAATAAGTCAGGTGTAAACCATCTTGAATGGGATTGCCCGCCCCGCCCTGCCCGACATCTCATATCGGTCATGGACTGGCAGGTTAAACCCATCGCGCGCATCTGCGCCGCTTCCGGCAACGAACTCCACGTTGGCGATCTCGTGACGTGCGTCGTCTTCAAGCCTCTCGGCGGCAACATCGAGCGCTGCGACGTACTCCGTGACCACGCGACCTCGTTCAAGCCCGACGGCATCCTCCTCGGTCGCTGGACCCGCGAGGTCAAGGAACGCGGCGAAGAAGAACAGGCCCATCGCGCCCAGCTCCTCGCCTCCCGCGAAGAGTTCTTTCTTTCTCTCTTTGAAGACGACGCCGATCCGTCCGGCGACAAGGGCGTGCTCAAGCACATCCTCGCCATGCTCCTGGAGCGCAAGCGCATCATCAAGCAGGTCGGCGTCGCCGACCAAGGCCTGATGACCTACGTCCACGCCGCCAGCAAGCAGACCTACCTCGTCCCGGTGCTGGACCTCCAGCCCGCCCACATCCTGCAGGTCGGAGCCTCGCTCGACCTGCTCGTCGGCTGACCTTTCCATGACCCTCTTCCGCCTTGCCGTCGCCCTCAGCGCCCTGCTCCTCGCTGGCTGCAAGAATAACGATATCCCCGACGAGATCGCCTCCATCTTCGTCGAAGCCTCAGCCGCTTCGGGTGGTTCGATGCGGCAGGATGTCCGCCTCCCGGTGAGCCAGATTACTATCACGGTGATGACCAAGCCGCTCGTACCGGCCGAAGAAATCCTGAATACCGACGCGATCACCAGCGGCGACCCGGATCTCCGCCAGGAGTTCCTCCTCGTCCAGCTCGACCGCAAGGCCGCCATCGACGTGATGAACTACACCAAGGAGGCCAGAGGCCGCCGCTTCGTCCTCATCATCAATGACGCCGCCGTCGGTTTCATGCCCATCGACCAGCAGATCGTGAACGGCAACCTGATGTTCCACGTCGAGAAGAAGGGCCTTTCGAACACGGAGGCGGTGATGGATATCAGCAGGCGCCTCAACATCTCGGCGCTCAAGCTCCGCAAGCTCAAGGAAGACGAACGCAAGTGAGCCTGCGGACCAGCCTCGCCCTCCTCTTCCTCTGCCTCACGGCTCTCCCGCTGGGCGCGACGGACATCGTCTGGCCCACCACGATGGATCGCGCTTCGATCCGCACCCCGCAGGATTACCTGCAGCCGACGGTGTCGGGCAAGACGGAGTCGGCCCTCTTCGGCATGGTCCGCGAGGACGGCAAGCGCTTCCACGAAGGCATCGACATCCGCCCGGCGAAGACGAACGCCGACGGCGAAGCGCTCGATCTTGTGCTGGCGGCGATGGACGGCCAAGTCGCCTACCTGAATGCGAACGTCAATGGTCCTTACGGCCGGTACGTCGTGCTCCACCATGCCGCCGCGGAAATTCCCGTCTACACGCTCTACGCCCACCTCGCGAAAATCGAACCGAGCCTTAAGACGGCCCAACCGGTCCGCCGAGGCACGGTCATCGGCCTGATGGGCCGCACCTCCGCCGGCGCCAGCCCCATCACGAAGGATCGCTCCCACCTCCATTTTGAGGTCGGGCTGATGCTTTCGAGAGGTTTCAACCGCTGGTACGCCGCTCAGCCCGAGAACAAGCTGAGCCCCAACCTCCACGGACTCTACAACGGGCAGAATCTCATCGGCATGGACCCGATGCTGATCCTCGGTCAACCGAAGGTTGATATCCTCGCCGCCCTCCGCAGCCAACCCACCGCTCTCACGGTCGGTTTGCGCACGAATAAGACGCCGGACTTCGTGGAACGCTATCCCGCCCTCATGCGCGGCGATGCCTCGCACGTCGCGGGCTGGTATGTCGAATTCTCCTGGCAAGGCATGCCCGTCCGCTGGACGGCCCTCGACGCCAAGAGCCCTCAGCTGCCGGCCGGCCGTTGGCGCCTCCTGGAGATCGACCAGACCCAGCGCACGCGCCTGATCCAAAGGAAGATGCTCGGTGCCGATGGGCGCACCCCCGGCGAACTGCTCACGCAGAACCTCGAAGTCCTCCTCTCGACGGCCCGCTGACGCGAGGACAGCACGTGGTGCTGTCCCTACCCAGTAAGCAACTGTTTCGCAGCAGTTCCCCCATGCCAGCCGATCCCCGCGGCGCGCAGCGCCGCTTGGTTCAGTTCAGCCCCGGATTCTCCGGCGAGTCCGCCTCGAGGCGCAGATCCGGCCGATGGCGCTCGAGGAGTTTCTTCCATAGCTCGACGCCCTCGAAGTGGACGCAGAGCGCATCGAACGGGCAGACGACCCAGGTGTTCATCTTCAGTTCGCTCTCCAGCTGCCCAGGAGACCAGCCGGCATAGCCGATGTAGGCGGCTAGCTGGAAGCGTCCGTCCGCGGCCAACTGCGCGGCCTCTTCCTGATCTAATCCGAAGCGCACCTCGGGCGTGCCTTGGGCAGGGAAGAGCCAGCCACCGAAGGCCAGTCGATCGGTCCCCACCGGGCCGCCCTCAAAAAGGGGCACGTCGTCGAGTGGCTTGAGTTCCGCCGTGGAATCAATCTGGCCGAACACCCGGCCGAGCGGACGGTTCACGATGACGCCCAGCGCGCCTTCCGCGGCGTCATGGGTATGAAGCAACAAGACCGTCTCGCGGAAATGGTCATCGCGCAGCTGCGGGTGCGAGACCAGCAATTGCCCCGCCAAGGTCTGCGGAGCGCGGGCCATCAGCGTTCGAGGTGCGTGACCAGCACGCCGGCTTGGCCGAACATCTCGGCGACCAGCGGGTCGTTCTTATAGTCGTGACGGTAGCGCACCTCGGTGATGCCGGCGGCGGCGAGGATCTTGGCGCAGTTGACGCACGGGAAATGGGTGACGTAGCAGATCGTACCTTGCAACGAGACGCCCCGCTTGGCGGCATCGGCCACGGCGTTCTGTTCAGCATGCACGGTGGCGAGCTCATGGCCGTCGCGGATATGCGAATCATGCGGGGCTCCCGGCAAAAAGCCGTTGTAGCCCGCGGCCACGAGGCGGTTCGGGTGCTTGCCGGTCGAGACGATGATGCAGCCGACATGCAGGCGCTCGCAGCTGGAGCGGGTACTGACAAGCACGGCGGTGGCCATGAAGTATTCGTCCCATGACGGACGAGAACCCCCGTTGACGAGGGCTTCCAGCTGTTCGGCGAGTGACTTGGGTTGGCTCATCGCATCCACAGGCTGTCAGCCGGCACCCACCCGAGGCAAGTGGCAGTTACGCACAGGATCGTCGCCAAGAGCATCAGCACGGCCGCCCGACCCAGAAACGGCAGGAAATCGGCCGGCTGGGCGGCCTTGCGGAAAGCGAGGTGCTGCCAGACGGCCAAGGGCAGCAAGGCCATGGGAGCCCAGCCGAAGACGTGCCCGAGGCAGGCCAGACCGACCACGGAATTGAAACCATGCAGGTTGCGGGCGAAGCCACGTCCGAAACGCACGACCGTGGTACGCTTGCCGACGGCGAGGTCGGTCTCGAAATCGCGGGCGTTGTTCGCGACGAGGATGTTATCGGCGAGCAAGCCGAGGCCGAGGCCGGCGAGGAGCGCGGGCGCCCATGGCATGGCGACGTTCGTTAACGCCACGCAGATCGCCCACGCCGTCAGCACCGTCGCCTGCACGCCGAAACAGCCCACGACAAAGACATCGCCGAGCCCGCGATACGCCAACGGGAAAGGACCAAGCGTATAGGCGAGCGCGCAAGCAATCGCCAAGAGTCCGGCCAGCAGCAACCACGGCGAAAGCAGCGCGACCGGTGAGCCAAGGATGAGCGCGAGCCCGCAGGCGATCCAGATGCCGCGACGCATGGCGGCGGGTGAGATATCGCCGGCGGAGACGGCGCGACGCGGGCCCACGCGCGCGGCAGTGTCGGCGCCGCGCAGGGAATCCCCGAGGTCGTTGGCGAAATTGCAGGCGACCTGCACGCAGAGCGCGAAGCCGAGGCAGCTCAGCAGGGTCAGGACGAAGACTTGATGAGCCCAGAGGCCGGGCGCACCCGAATAGGCCACGACGACCGCGCCGCCGAGCGCGATAGGCGCGACGGCCGCCACCAAGGTCTTGGGGCGAGTCGCGGCCAGCCATGCGCGGAAGGTCGTCATGCGGAGATGAAGGTGGCAGACGCAGAACGGACGGAAACAAAAAAGCCCCGCTGAGCGGGGCTTTTCGGAGAGGTCGCGCAGTCTTACTTGGACTTCAGTTCCTTGACCGTGGTGGCGGTGACAGCTTCCGTCCAGCTGGCGGTCGTCGTGCCCGGGGTCTTCTTCGAAGCGAACTTGTTTTCAGTCGTGCTGGTATCGGCGCGCCAATCGACGTGCGCATCACCGAAGGCGATGTGTCCGCCTTCCGCACCCCAGACGCCGCTGACGGTATCCCACTTGCCGGCGGTGTTCAGGCCGCGCGTCCAGAGGAGGGGGACCTGTTCGTTGAGATTCTTGTTGGTCGGGGTGTAGGTCGTCCAGGACTGGAAGCCGCTGGCAGCACTCGGAGTGATGAAGGCCGGATCGATGGTTTCGGCACCGGCGGCGCCGA
>SXGQ01157602.1_pt1 | contig 12215 bp, 17 predicted proteins | sample 3178371 | NCBI WGS metagenome assembly SXGQ01 (sample SAMN11356859, study PRJNA531348) | freshwater metagenome | isolation source: freshwater sample F1-20 | place: China: Fuxian Lake, Yuxi | collected 2017-12-25 | reverse complement strand
TATTACTGGCCGGCGTCGATGGTTTGACTTGAGCAGAGGCAAGCGTCGCCACAGGGGGCTTCTCTGCGCCCTTCACAAGCCCAAGACGACGCGCGAACTGCCGAGCGATCTCCGCGACCGGAAGTTCCTTCACGCCGCTGCCCGGGATTCGAGCCGCTTCCGAGTTGTGCGCAATGTTGGCGTAGACCTCGTTACGGAACTCCGCAAGATGCGGGAACTCCTTCACAACGGCATCCACCTCGGACACGATCTCGTTCTTCGCGGCCTCGTACGCGCGCTCCATACGGACGCGCGCGATGCGCTCCTCGCGCTCCTGATTGGCGCGCTCCATGGCCTCGACCTTGGCGCGCATCGCCTTGAAGTCGCGCTCCAGCGGATCAAGCGGCTCTTCCTCGGGCGTCTCTTCGGCAGCGGCCGGGGCCTTGCCTGCCATGAGCGACTGCGCGAGTTCGAGCAGCTTGGCGTTCTCTTGGCGCTGCGCCTCGACCGCCGCCTCGGCGCGGCGAACGCGCTCCTCCTGCGACTTCAGGTACTCACGCAGCACCGGGCTCGGCCCGCCGCGCTTCGGAAGCACCTCTCCGACGGCATCGTTGACGGGCGGGGTCTCGCGTTCGGACTCGGCGGCTGTCTCGACAGGGGCCTCCCCTGCGGGCGCGTCCTCAACAGGAGCGGCTTCCGTGTTCTGCGTCTCGACCGGCGCGGCAGCTTCGCCACCTGCCAGAAACGCCACTGACTCCGACATCACGCCAGAGCCAAACAGCCCACCAGAGCCCGTCGGCAACCCGCTTTCCGTGTCCATGCGCAACCCCCTCGGCAACATTGCCGTTCGTCAGGGGCAGGCTAGAGCACGCGAATACACTTGCGCAAGAGGGATTTTCTCAAAATGACACTCGCGAGACTGGCGCCGTCTCAAGTTGAGACTACGCAACGCCCCATCCGCCCGCGCCGCCCGTCGGGGGAAGCTGACCGCCTGCGGTCTGGATGGGCGCTGCCTGCTGAAGCGGTTGGCCCGGCTGCGCCGTGCGCGGCACCGAGCCCTGCGCCGCCAGTGCCGCCGCTTCTGCGAGCTGCTGCGCACTCTGCGACTGCATCGCCGCCGCGTCGGCGGGGTCCAGGCCGAACGCATCGACGGGCATCTGCGGCGCTGAAGGCGTCGACCCTTCGGGAAGCGGAGGCGCCGGCACGCCCTGAGGGAACACCTGCGCAGCCAGTTCACCCGGGATGTAGTTGGTCCACCACGGTTGACCATTCGCCGCCATGGCCTTGTACGCCTCATGGATCGCGAGATGTTGCGTGAACTTCTGCTGCACCTCGGGCGACAGCACGCGGTATCCGACCGACGCCATGAAGGTCTTGAGCGACGAGATGTGCGTCGCATGGTCCTCCCACGGCTGCGGAACCGCGTCCATGCCCCGGCTCATCGCGTAGGTCTCTTCCTCCTGATACATGCGCTCAGGAACGCGGTCGCCGTTGATGATCTTGTCCCCGCCGAACTCCATCATGCGCCGCGCCTCGCGCTTCACTTCGGGATCGTTCGGGTCTCCGAGGATGCCGCGCTCGAACGCCATCATCACAGCCTCGCGCTGCACCGACGGGTGCTTCGTTTGCATCGACTGCGGCTCGATGCGCACGTCGGTCGAACGAATAGCGTCGCGGTAGAACTGAACCGCTTCGAGGCGGTTCTCCTCTCCGATGACTCGGATGGTCATCTCGGGCGGCATGAACTCGTGGCAAAGCCCAAGGCAAAGCATACCCACGCGCGTCATCGCCAGCTCCAACTCGCCCGAGTCGAGCGAAAGCTGCGACGCCTCCATCTCCGCTTGGAACTGCGCCATGCGGCCCGACATCGACGCCGGGGCGCCGTTCATCGTGATCTCGCTGACGCCCGACAAGGCCGCGATGTGCTCGATGCCCTGCGTCACGAGCCGGTCATGCTCCGGGCTCAGTGCCGGGGGCTGAATGATTTCGGGGCGCCTCGACCCACGGTCGTACTCGATGACCTCGCCGGGCTGATTGGTGAACTGCTTGCGTCCCACCGAACCCTTCTCGACGGCCCACTTGGGGTGCGCGTGAAGGTCCACGAGTTCAAGCTTCTTGCTCTCCTGCCGATTGATCATCGCCTGGATAGGCTTCAGATCGTCGACCATGCCCTGGCCGTAGAGCGTGCCAGGGTACGGGTTCACCCGCATGATTGCGTAGGGCAGCTCGCCCCCAAGCGGAAGCTTCTCCAGCTTCTCCAGAAGCACCGATTCCGTCGTCGCGACGTAAAGGCCCTCGGGGTACTTCTTCGAGGGACGCTCGTAGTAGGTGTAGACCACTACCCGGTCGACATCTGCCGTCTGCATGTTCGACGTGTAGCCGATGGTCTCCATCGTCAGCGGGTCGGGCCGCGACGGCACCGACGCCTTGATCAGATGCGCTTTGTCGGGCCACTGCTCACGCGCCGCCTCGACCGACACGAATGAAATCTCGGCCACCCACCGGCAATCGGACAGGTTTTGCTGCGACGCTGCCGGGTCGAAGTACACCGCCATGGGCGAACAGGCCGTGATCTTGGGGAAGCCGCTCGGCACCATGACGGGTTGTCCGTCCTTGCCAAGCACAATCTGCCCCGTCTCGTCATCGCGCGCCGGCACGGCCTCGCCCGCCAAGCGGTCCCACTCAACACGGAACACGCCCGCGCCCGTGACCTCAGCCCAACGCACGAACTCGGGGCACTTCGCCCGCATGTTCTCATGGTGGTAGATGTAGGTGAGCAACGACTCGCAGGCTCGCGCCTTCTGCGCGTCCGCTTCATCCGCTGTCGCCGGCCCGACCTGCCATCCGGGCTGATGCGCCGTCAGCTTCGACACGCGGGCGTTCACCGCCTTGCGCGTGTAGTTCAGCGAAATCCGGATCTGGTCGTCGTACTCCGTCGGGATGCTGTCCAGGCGCTCCATCGAACGGTTCCACAAAGACCAGGGGCGGTTCGCCCAATAGGCCCAGGCCACCCACGCTTGGCCGACCCAGCCCTGCTGAAGCTGCCGGCTGCGCTCGATGCGGGTCTGTACCGCGCCCGTCAACTCCTGCGCGTCGCGGTCTTGGTAGAAGTCGGCTACCGCCTCGTCCGTTGCGTCGGGAAGTAGACTCACAGCGCCCTCGCCGCCTTCTTGCCGGGCTGCGGGACCATCGGCGTCGGCGCCCCCGGCATGCCCGTCAGGCCAGCCACGATGTCCGCGACCGTGCGACCGCCCGCCTTACGGCGCTGCATCCCTTCGAGTTTCACCGCGCCGGGGTCCTTGACCGGCGCCTGCCCCGACGCCCGCGCCGCCGCCTCTTCGACGAGGCTCTTCGCCGCTGCCGCCCGCACCGCTGCCGGGTCCGTCGTCGCTACGGTGCCCGCCACCTTGGCCTCGCCTTGCGCCTGCTTCTTTGCCCGGTCCGCTGCCGTCATCACCTTGTACATCTCAGCCCCCTTGGCGAAGCGAGCGCGCCGCTTCGAGTCGAATCATCCCGGGGTCCATGCTGCCTTGCATGCCGCCCGATGCTGCCGCGTCCGCGTACGGGTTCCGTTGCTGCCGAGGCTGCCGGTTTTGGCCCATCGGCTGAAGCGGCGTTCGAGGCGGCGGCGGCGCTTTCGGCGCATCGGGCTTCGACACCGCGTTCGCCACACCACCCACCACCGACGAGATGATTGCTCCAAGCAACGCTTCCAAACCGAACATCACGGCACCTCGCCCCGCGCCTTCGCGCGCTCATGGTTCAGCCACGCCGCCCGAAACCGGGATTGCAGCCGGGGGTCGGCCTCGAACTCGGCCCACTCCGCAGACGTATCATGACTTTCAGGCCCCGCGTTGACAACCGAAGCCGCGTGTGACTCCACCGTGAGCGGGGAAGCAGCGCCGCCGCCCGGCTCAACCTCTGCCGGTTTCGTCACCCTGCGGTCCGTCGGCTCTCCGATTCCGCCCGCCAGAGCAGCGGCCCGGCGCGAGCGGCGCGCTTCCCACTTCCATCGCACCCACCCCAAAAACACTCGCCACAGATGCTTCATCGCCTGTTTCCAAAGTACGGGTCTGCTCGCCCGCCGCCAGAGTTCCACCGCTCGCGAAGCTCCCGAAGAGACGGGACCTCCCGCAAGGGTGTGCCTGTCACCACATCGACCTGCTCCATGTCGCCCGCCTGCCCGCGACCGTACTCCGCGAGCCCCGCCGCCATGATGGCGTCCGAGTGCTTGCCCTTCTCGTGGTCGGGCTTGCCCTTCGCATCGAAGCGGAAGGTCCGAAACTCCTCCAGCGCACGGTGCGACCGGATGAGGCTTGTCCCCTCCTTCAGTCCGCGCACGAGCCCGTCGACGATCATCGTCCGGTTGCGCTCGTCCATGTAGACGCCGAACTGGCGCACCCACGACATCTCCCCGCCGAGGTTGCTCTCGATGATCGCGCGCCGGTACACGGCAGGGTAGCCCGCCTTGAGCACGTCGTTCACCACCACGTTGCCCGGCCCGTTGATCTCGATGACGAGGACCGCATCCCCGTACATGTGGCCCACCATCATCGCCTGCCGGGCCAGCACGTCGGGCGTCGTATTCTCGCAATAGAACTCCGCGACCTGCTCGTTCAGCATCAGGTCCTTCACGGAGATACACGCCCGGTCTTTGCCCGAGCCCATCGACGGGTCCACGCCCACCGAGTAGCGCCCCCGCCACGTCCGTTCCGGGAGCCGCCACCACCACCACGACTCGCCCACCCCCGACGCCGCATCGACATCGGCCCACTTAAGCGGCGCGTCCGACATCGACGGCTGCGGCACCCCAACGAGATGCCCACCCTTCATGGCCGGCGCCGTCACCGAAGCCACGACCTTCTTGAGCGTCACCGTGTCGAGCACCAGTCGCCCCGACGAGATGAACGCAAGATCCGCGCTCATCGGATACTCTTGGTCGAACTTCGACAGGCTCCCCATCTCCTCCGTTTTGCCGATGGCCCACCGGAGCTGCGCCACGCTCAGCGCGAAATCCGCCGCCCGCTGCGCCCATTCGAGGTCCACCGACGGACCGAGCCCCGCGTCGAGCACCTGTCGGATCTTCGCATCCCGGCTCACCAAGGGGTCACGCAGGATGGCCGACAGCTCCGCATCCGACGCCGAGACGTCCTGAAGCTGGTGCTTCTGCGCGTTCTGCCACGGGAAGAAGAAGGGCACCCACTCGGACTCGGGGCGCTGCGCCGCAATCCACCGCGTATGGAACGTGCCGCCAACGCCGTTCGCCGTCGTCTCAATGACAACCGCCGTCGATGCGCCCCCGTCCTCCTCTTCGAGCGCCCCAAAGAGCGCCGTCATCGTCCCTTCCGCCGAACCGTCCTTGCGATTCTCGTCCCAGAACGCGACCTCGGACATGTGCAGCAAGGAGGGCGTGCCGCCGCGCGCCTGATTCTCCGACTTCTGCGTCTCGACTGTGATCTCCGAACCCGAGGTCCACACCAGCTTCCCGTTGCGGAACTCCGGGGCGATGTAGTCTTTCACCGCGAGCGGCAGGCGCTCCGTCATGTTCACCGAGATCGACCCAATCTCCTTCGTCGAACTCATCTGGTGAGCGATGGTCTTCGTCTTCCACCCCTCCGTGAACGCCCCGTACCACATGCCGAGCGCCTGAATCAGCGTCGAGAGCCCCAGCTTTCGGGCCTTCAAGACGATGAACCGCGCCTTCTTCCCATCCAGGCGCTTCGAGATAAACGCCCGAGCGAAAGTCTCCTGCTCCTCGTTCAGCACCAGGGGCACATACCGCCACGTCCCGCCAAACGGCGCTCTCACCTTCAGGCAGTTCTCGCAGTAGAACCGAAACCCCTCGAAGGTCCCGCCCCGCCAACACGCCGCCATGAACTTGAGCTGCACGTCCGACGCAGGCCGGACCTTCTTCACCTTCAGCGACTTCACGGCGCCGCCTCCAGCTTGAACCGATCCTTGTGAGGCCCGCGATACCACCCGCCCTTGCGACGCACCGCCAGCTTCGGAACCTCCCAGCCCTCGCCGCCGAACATCTTCTTCGAGTAGTTCCGGCAATCCTTGATCTGCCACGTCGTGATGTTCGGGTAGACCTCGCGAACCATGTCCGCAGACGCCCCGTGCCGCAGCATCTCAAGCACCTTCTTCGCATGCATGAACTGCGCGAACTTCATCCCGCCCCACTGCGCCAAATCCCCGTACTCGGGAACCGCGTCCTCGACCACGAACTCCGCGTCCTCCACCTTCGCCGCAGGAACCGCCGAAAGCACCCGCCGAGCAGGCCGGGTAGGCGCCGCCTTTTCCCCCGACAAGGCCCGCTGCAACTCCGCAAGACCCGTCGTGTCCGCGCCTTTGTCCGACCCCTTCCCGCCGCCGAGGTCCTTCTGCGCCGCACCGGCCATCTTCTCAAAGGTCTCGTACCCCTTCACCAAGACCTTCATCGACTCCGAGTCCAGCCCCTGCCGACGCATCTTCGACTCATACTCCAAGAGCACCTGATTGAGCCGGCGAGCCGCCCCCAGCCGAGCCCCAATCACATCCCCATCATTGAGCGCCACCTCCACATCCCGAGGACGCGCCTCCATCACCGTCACGGGCGCCGCCATCACACCCGCCAGCGTCGTATCAGGCATCAGATCTTCCCACTCGTCATCCATGCTCATCACCTCACCACAAAACTACCCCACTTTTCCCCCTTCCTCTACCCCCATCCGACATGCTAAACTGGGTGCGAGGGTGGGATGGATTCCCACACTTCCGAGTATCCGAAGCGAAAGCGAGGAACGGAGGAGAGTGAGGAATCCATGGAAGTGCAACGGGCTCTCAACAAAAAACCCCGCAACCACTCACCCAACCACAGACCCTGGCGCACCGTTGCCCACACCCCAAAACACCTCACCGTCCGCGCCACCCTCCTCGGCGTCACCCGCCAAGCCGACCTCCGGCTCATCGACGACCTCTGGCAAGCCGCCGACCCCGGCCTTCTCGCCATGGGCGTTTCCTCCTCCATCCGCGCCTCCGCGATCCTGAAACTCGCCCACGCTCTCAAGCGGCTCTGCATCAACGAAGCCGCCGCCAACGCCACCATCGTCAACAGCCCACTCAAGCTGCGCCACAACACCACGACGGCGCTCTGGGAAGAATGACCCCGGGCTGACGTGGTGCGGGGCGCCCTCAACACTCCGGGTTGAGAACCTCCAAGATGCCGATGAAGACTGGCTCGCTGAAAGCAGGCGCAGCAACACTCCGGGTTGAGCGATGCGCTGGGAAGCTGGGAAGGGCAGGAAGAACTAGGGGTTAGGGGAGTTGGGGTTGAGGGTGAGGGGGGCTAACCCATTATGACAACGTGCGCGGCCCCGCGCCGGGTTGTGGTGCCCCCGGGGGTCAACGTGCCGTGCCATGTCGCGCGCGCGAGCCAGCGTGCGAGACCACCCTACCGCCCTGCCAAAGCTTCATTACCGCGCGTAGTTTCCCCTCTGGGAAGGCCAATGCTCGCCGCTACTTGGCCCCACGAAGTCCTTCTTCTGACCACAGACCCGTCCGTCTGAGGTAGCAGAGTTTCCGCGCTGGAAACAGTGACTGGATAGTCACGATATCGGTCGGCGCACTTCCGAAAGGGAAGTTACTATCAAAAGGGAAGCTGCTTCCGAAAAGGAAGTGAAGGGGAACCAAGCCCCTCCCCGCCGTGTCAAATCTGACACAACGTGTCAAAACTGACACACACCGCCCTTCCGCAACCACTTTGCACTTGCAAACGGATTGCATCTTCACCATCACGACGATTTTGCCTTGACCGCCCCACACCCCGACCGATACAAGGAAGGTGTCGATGAGGATCGACTCGGAGGAACACACCATGAAGACCACCATCAAGATGCCCGCCCATCGCCGCCGTTTCACGCAGACTCCCCGCCGCATCGACTCCGATTACATGGATTGCACGTGGTCGCAGGTCTTCGACGCAGCGTGGGAATTGTACGACGAAGAAGGCTACCGCGCCGCCATTCCCGCCACGGTGCGCCGAATGATGGGCCATGTTGCCCGCTACGCCCCCACAATGACCCTCCGCCGCGCCGCGAAGGGATGGTGAGCACCATGACTGCAATCCAACTCCACGCCGACACCGGACGCCGATGGTCCACCCTCACACCGTTCACCTTCCGCACGTCCGTCATCGTCGACGGTATCCCGCACGTCGTCACCCTATGGACGACTTCCAACGGCAAGATGCATGTCAAAGCGGATGACGCCCACGAGACCACGTTCGGACTTCCCGGGACGACCGCGCACACCGTCGACACCTTTCGCCCTGCCATCCTCGCCGTTGACCCCACGAGCGCGGGTTACTCGTTTGTGGCCGACGCCGCACGCATCCGCGCGGGCTTCAAGGCCATCTGCAAGGCCCTCGACATCACGCACCCGTGGAACGACTGATGACCCCGCAGGAGCGCATCGCCGAGGCAGTTCGCCTCTACCCCGGCGCACTCGCGCACGTCGCGACCGAGTCTGGCATCAGCCGAGCGCGTCTCTGTACCTACCTCAGTGGCGACCCCGGCAAGGCAGGCTACGCGCCCCCGACGGACGAAATGGCGGGCAAGGTCCGCGCCGCCGTACGCGCCCTGCTACTCCGCGCCGTCGCGTCCCTCGACTCCCTCGACTGACCCCTACCCCGAGGGTGCGCCGCCTCCCGGTGCGCCCTTCCCTTCCCTCCCTTTGGCGCTAGCGACCGACTGGCGGTTACACGGCACTTCCGCAGCTCCGCTCGCGCATTGCCGAGCTGGCCCGCGCCGCTCCCTTGTGGCGCAAGGCTCCGTTGTCGTCCCCAGAACGACGAAAGCCCCGAGGCTTCCCCCGAGGCTCCCGATCCTGATTGATTGTCCGAGCTGCTACGCCACCCGCAGAGCCTCCCATCGAGCCATTGCCAGCGCTCGCGCTTCCGAGCTTTCGGCGCACCACGCAGTGACCGCCGCCGCAACGCGAGCGCGCCGCCTCAGTTCCGCCCGGAACTGGAACATCCGCGCCACTCCCGCATCGCTTTGGAATGTAGCCCACGCCATGCGAGCGCCCTCAGTCCACAACGTCCCGCCGTGAGCACGCACGCCCCGAGCTTGCCGCCGTGCCTCATACCACTCCGCCCGCGTCATCGCACCACCTCCCGCCGATACACGACCAAAGCCGCGCACCCCCCGTACACGTACCCCGACCCATCGCACACCCCGCACGACGGGTCACCACCGCAGTATGGGCACTCAGCCTCAGGAGTCGGAACCGTCAGAAGGTGCCGCCACCCGACCAGCGTATCGGCACCGAACCGAGCATCCCAGAGGAACACCGACCGCGTGTTACGAGTGTCTTCGCCCACATCCCGCCCGATGTTGGGATGATGGTGCAGCCACTCAGGCGCACCCTCCATCCAGAACGCGAAGCGGACAGGCCGCGCCGGCTCGCCCTCCCGCACTTCCCCATCATGCCACGTCGGCAGTGCTTTGGCCTTCCACTTGCCTTGACGAGCCGTACGCCAATACGACCGATCCTCGCCGACCAGAGCGCAGACCTGTTCCCATTGCGTGTTGCGTCGCATCACGACACCACCCCCGCCCGCCGAATCGCGCTAGCAGTACCGAGCGCGCGTACCGCCTCCCGCTTCCCGAACCACCGAAACCAGCGTTTCGCGTAGGAGCGCGGCCCGCCCTTATCCGTCGTGTCCAGCGACTTCGCCCGGTCAGCCGCATCGAGCTTTGCGGCTTGCGCGTACGTGACCCGAACCCACTCGCCCGACGCGATGCAGTTGTCTGCCAGAACTTCCGCGCACTTCAGATCGTTCCCGATGAACTTTGGCACATCACACCTCCCGCCGATCCTCATCGGCATCCATGCCGCCCGGGTCAACACGTCCTCGATACGCGCGAGCATCCGGTATTCCTCCCGTGCATCGGCCAACCGCACCCGCCGATCCCAGTCCCGCCGCTTACCCTCGCCCATGGTTCCGCCCTCCACAGCTACACTCGCACTCGTGACCGACTGCATGCGTGCACCGCGCCCCGCATCGGACCCCTTTGTTGATGGTCGCCCGGATGCGCCGCAGGTAGACGACCCGCCGCCCATGCGTGCACCCGTGCCCCAGTTCGACCACCCCGTTACACGGCATGCCCGAGTCAGTGCCCGAGAGACCGACTACCTTGTTTTCGACGACGTCGACACGCCACCGACGACGGCAGACGGAGCACGAACCGACGTAGCCGAAGATGCGGCCCGCAGGAAGCCCGAGAGCTTGCAGAAGCGCGGTCACCGTGACACCCCCAGCAACTCAGCCACCGGAAGCATCGACGCCGCTTCCCACACGTCCCCATCATCGCACCCGTGACCCTCGCCGTTGCCCTCGTACCACGCACCCAGAGCCTCAGAGACGAGCCCGCGCGCCGCCTCCCGGAGAGTGGCGAGGCTATCCCGAGCCGAGACCGAGCCCGCACCCCAGAACCCCCGATGATCTTGGTCGTAGTCAGCCGACCCGTGGTGAATCGTCCACCCGTCGTGGACCTGGAGACGTACGTCAGACTCAGCGAACCCGTGCCGCCGGACCCAGTCCCGCACGCCAATGAGAGCCACCGCGACCGCTTCGACGGTTGGAACCTCAGAGAGGCACGTCCCATCGAGGAGGTCAGCGACCGACCGCCACGACGGGTCATCGTCGCCCACGAGCCCGAACCATCGCAGGTAGCGACGACTCCGAGGCTTGAACCCGCCATGAACCAGCCACCCTTCGAGGTCCGAGAGCGCTTCGATACGCTCCCCGAGGGTTTCCGATTCGCACACCCGCTTCGCACAGTAATCAGGATCCATCAGTTCACCTCCACCAAAGCCCGCACCCCACCCGCCTCGACTTCGAGCGCGGCAAGCCGAGCCCGAAGCAGCTCAGGCAGCCCGCGCACCATCGAGTTACCGAACTCGGAGACGTACTCAGCGACGACGCTAGACCCGTCCCACGGACCGAACCCGTCGCAGATCCCCCACACCGAGTCATGATCGACCCGGTGCCCGTGGACACAGATCCACACCTCGACACCTACACACCACGCATCATCGCGGTTGTATGCCGCCCGAAAGTCCGCGTGTTCCGCGCCATCGGCCCACGACAGATCCGGGTCAGTATCGAAACGCTTGATCCCGTGCAGAGTGACCCCTTTTTGGAGCACCACCACGCACTCGCGGTCAGACCGCGACACCGAACCCGCCAGCACATCGACTTGATCCATCACTTACCCCCTTTGACCGGGCACCCGCCCGCGCTGCAGCATTTCGCCCTGCCAATGGCATCAAGATCCGCCGACGCACACCACGCCCGGACCTTTTGACACCACTGCCGCGCCCCCCCCGCAGGACACTCCCCCCAGGTAGCGAGCCACCCGAGGAGCAAAAGCGCGAGAACGCGCCGGGTCACTGGTAGCCCCCGCTCGATAGACACTCAGACTCGCGCGCCTCATCTTCGAGGCAAACGTCAATTTCCAGGCCGCCCCGCACACTGTAAATGTCGCCCCACGCCCGATCAGCGAAGTGACGCCGCATGCGCCGCACCACAGCCGAAGGCCGCTCGCCCTTGCAGACCGGGACCGATGCGATGCACTCGCGATGGTTCCACCACCACCCGCCCTCTTGCGGCCCGCCGTAGCAGCGGACGACCTCGTACACGTTGACCCATTGCGCCTGGACCGCTTCAGACGGCCCGACATCGGAAAGAGACTCACTCACAGCTGCACCTCCACCGACGCCGACCCATCCACGAACACCCACGCCATCGTCTCGTCTGGGAGCGTGCCCCCGACGAGACGACCGTCCCACTCCAGCGACGCGACGAGCTTGCGCGCCGCCGATGCATGGTTGTCGACGACTTCGAGCCCGTGGTCCCACGAGACCGTGGCCGCGTACCCCTTGATCCACGCCTTGACCCGAGCGCCGCGCGTGTTCGACGGCCCGACGAACTTGGTTTGGATCGCCTTCATGACTGCACCCCCACCCGCGACGCATCGGCCAGCTCAGCCGCAGCCTTGTTTGCCGCTCGCCCCGTCGCGGACTGCTGGAACTCCCCGACCGTATCCACGGACGACGGCTCAGTCTCGCTCCACTTCCGCACCGTGTAGCGCCGAGCGTGAGCCGGCCCGCTGGACGGGACGAACTGCTCGGACGTCACGAAGAAGAACACACCGTCCGCGCCATAATGGACGCGGTCCAGAACACGGGAC
>SXGQ01688399.1_pt1 | contig 12216 bp, 8 predicted proteins | sample 3178371 | NCBI WGS metagenome assembly SXGQ01 (sample SAMN11356859, study PRJNA531348) | freshwater metagenome | isolation source: freshwater sample F1-20 | place: China: Fuxian Lake, Yuxi | collected 2017-12-25 | reverse complement strand
CGCCGCCGGCCCGGCGCTACTACATCCAGGTCTTCGAGCGCGGCATCGATCAGAAGGCCGCGGTCGCTGACGCCATCCGCGCCCTCGGCGGCGCGGTCGACCCCCTGATCGACGAGGGCTTCCTGCTCACGGCGGCGCTCACCCCCGAGCAGCTCGCGGCGATCGCCGGCGCGGACGAGGTCAGCTTCATCGACGAGTGGGGGCCCATCGGCACTGACCGCCCCGACGGCCCCATCGGCTACGACATGGACATGGTCCGCATCGTCTCCGGGGCCAACTTCCTGCGCGACAACCTGGGCATGACCGGCGCGGGCGTCCGCGGCGCCGTCGGCGACGACAACATCCGAGCCACGCACGTCGACTTCCAGGTCAACCCCATCATCTTTCACACCCCCGTCTCGGGGCTGCTCAACCACGGGACGTTCGTCACCGGCATCATCTTCGGTTCGGGCGCCGGCAACCCGCTCGCACTCGGCATGATGCCCGCGGCCCAGCCGATCTTCGGCGACTCGGACATCATCGTGTTCAACCGCTACTCGCGCACGCAGGAGCTCGTCGAGTCGCCGTACTTCGCCGTCTTCCAGTCCAACAGCTGGGGCAACCCCCAGACCTCGCAGTACACCACCGTCTCCGCGCAGATCGACGACATCCTGATGCAGACGCCCATCGTGCTCAACAACTCGATGAGCAATCTGGGCAACCAGCAGTGCCGCCCGGAGGCGTGGGCCAAGAACATCATTTCCTCGGGCGCCATCCTGCACCGCGACACATCAACCTTCGCCGACGACTGCTGGTGCGGCCTCAGCAGCATCGGCCCCGCATCCGACGGGCGGATCAAGCCGGACCTGTCCCATTTCGGTGACTTCGTCTTCTGCCCTGACGGCGACTCCGACACCGACTACGGCCAGGGGTGCTGCACCAGCGGTTCGACCGCGATCAACTCGGGCATCATCGGGCTCTTCCACGAGATCTGGCACAGCGGCGCCTTCGGCAACACGCCGGGCCCGACAGTCTTCGACAGCCGACCAAGCGCCGCGTTCGTCAAGGCGATGCTCATCAACACCGCCGACCAGTGGCCCTTCTTCGGCGTCAGCTCCGACCTCGGACGCTTCAAGCAGGGGTGGGGGCGTCCGAGCCTCGAGAACATCATCAACCACCGCAAGGTGCTGATGGTCGACCAGGACCAGCCGCTGGAGGCGCTGGCCACGCAGTCGTGGCCGATCATCGTCGGCGCGGGCGAGCCCTTCCTCCGCGCCACCATGGTCTACCGCGATCCCCCCGCGACCCCCGCCGCCGGCGTCCACCGCATCAACGACCTGAACCTCAAGCTCACCGCACCCGGCGGCACGGTCTACTGGGGCAACCAGGGGCTGACCACTACCAACTGGTCCACATCAGGCGGCTCGCCCGACACCCTCAACACCGTCGAGAACATCTTCATCCAGAATCCCGCCGCCGGAACGTGGCAACTGGAAGTGATCGCGGCCGAGGTCAACCTCGACGGCCGCCCCGAGTCCGTGGCCACCGATGCGGATTTCGCGCTGGTCGTGACCTTTGGCCCCGACCCCAATGCCGCGGCCCAGTACGATCTCTCGTGGCACACCGTTGACGACGGCGGCACCTCGGCCGCGGTCGGCGACGACTTCGAAGTCGGCTCCACCACCGGCCAGCCCGACGCCGGATCGATGGCCGGCAGCGACTTCATTCTCGCGGGCGGGTTCTGGCCGGTGTTCCAGGGTCCGGCGTGCAACGCCGACGCCAACGGCGACGGCCAGACCAACGGTGCCGACCTCTCGGTGCTGCTGGCCACATTCGGGCAGTCGGTCACGCCGGGATCAGGCGCCGATTTCAACGCCGACGGCCTGGTCAACGGAGCCGACCTCTCGGTGCTGTTGAGCAACTTCGGATGTCCGAATACCTAGCTTCTCCCAACCAATGCCCGAAAGAAGGATGTCCCCGGAATGGCCCCGTTCGGCCATTTGGACCTTGAGGATGCCCGGTTTCGCGGTTAGGGTTGTCCCTTATGGGGATCGCTGTCCCTGCCGGATCGCCGGACGACTCGAGAAGAGAGGCCTTGAACCTGGAGGTGCCCGTGGCGCGTGGAATGATTGGCAAATGTCTCGCGGCGGTGGTCGTCTGTACGGCCGCCGGCTCGGCGATGGGCGTTGTTGAGGAGCGCATTGATCTCAACCAGCCGTTCCTTGATAAGAACGGACAGGTGGTCTTTCCCGAAGGCTTCGCACTGCCCCGCTACGCAACGCCCGCCGAAATCGAGTTCATGCGCAACGAGCGCCCCGTCGACGTCGAGCGCGGCCTGGTCGGCCCCCCGCGTCAGCCGCTGCGGACCACCTCCGAGTACGAGCCCGTCGACGAAATCGTGCTGGATCACGCCGGCAGCGCCAGCACGACCTGGCGCACCATCCAGTACCGCATGGCCCGCCACATCACGCGTGAAGGTCAGGCCTACGTGAACTTCGCGGTCAGCAGCGTTGCCGCTCAGAACAACCTCGCCAACATCCTGACGGCGTACACCGCGCCCGACGGCATCAAGATCGACATGACCAAGGTGCGCTACCACATCCGCCAGACCAACGCGATCTGGATGCGTGACTACGGCCCGCGCTTCGCCTACGAGGGTGACGTCCGCATCATCAACGACCACACCTACAACCTGACGAGCCGCACACTCGACAACGCCCACCCGGCCGGTTACGCCGCGATCCACAAGTTCCCGCTGTACGACACGGCCCTTCGCCACGGCGGCGGCAACTACCACCTGAACTCCCTCAACGCGGGCTTCGCCTCGCGTCTGATCACCAACGAGAACGCCGGTCTCGGCGAGGCGGGCGTGATCAGTCGCCTCCAGCAGTGGTGGAACACCAGCACGGTGCTCTTCAACCCGCTGCCCTTCACGATCGACGGCACCCAGCACCTGGACATGTGGGTCCAGATCACGGGCGACAACACCGTCGTCGTCGGCGACTTCCAGAACAACGCCACGGGTTCGGGCATCGTCAACGCCGGTGCGACGTGGTTCCAGAACAACGGCTGGAACGTCTTCCGCACCCCCAACTACTCCATCGGGGGCATCCACTACACGTTCACCAACACGGTGATGTGCAACAACATCATCATGGTGCCGACCTTCACCAACAGCCTGGGCCCAGCCGCCGCCGGCCCCGGCGCCTTGGCGACCTTCCAGGCGGCCCTGCCCGGCCACACGGTCATTGGCGTCCCCTGCCAGGACCTCATCGGCGCCGCCGGCGCGATCCACTGCATCGTGATGCACCGTCCGCCGAACAAGAACGGCGTCCACCCCGGCGCGATCGTCTACAGCCCCAACGGCGGCACCACCTACCTCCCCAACGAATCCGTCAGCATCACCTGGGCCACCGACGACGACCAGAAGCCCCAGGCCCTGACCATCGACATCGAGCTGTCGCTCAACGGCGGCCTCTCGTGGCCGATCACCGTCGCCTCGGGCACCGCCGACGACGGCCAGTTCACCTGGACCGTTCCGGACGTCTACAGCACCCAGGCCCGCATCCGGGTCGTCGCTCGTGACGCCCAGAACAACGTCGGCTCCGACATCTCGGACGCCGACTTCACCATCGACGGCACCCCGCCGCCCCTGTGCACCGGCGATACCAACGGCGACAACCAGATCGATGCCGCCGACCTCTCGGTGCTGCTGAGCAACTTCGGCCAGCCCGCCGCCGGGCCCGGCTTCGGCGATGTCAACAACGACGGCGTCTGCGACGGTGCCGACCTGTCGGTCATCCTGGGCGCCTTCGGAACCTCGTGCTGATGGATCACGCAGTCAAGTGAGACTTGGTTTCAACACCAGCCGGGCGCGATCAGCGCCCGGCTGGTTTTTTTCTTGAGGTCGCCCCCCGATGAGTCGCGAGTTCGGGTATCGTTTGGATCTTCCGCCTGCCCCGGGGCGTGACTCATCAGTCAGAATCAGAGAATCAAGGATGAATTTGTCGGGTCCCGTTCGCGCGGGGGTATGCCTTCACCGATGAGACAATGGGGAACCGGCTACCGAAGTCGGGCAGGATGGTTGCACAGCGGGTGACGGTTTTCCCTTGCATGTGGTGTGTGCTGAAGGATAATGATCGGGAGTCTGGAGAGGCTGGAGACGGTTGGTTATCGGAGGAGTGCCTCTTTTGCTGGTTTCAAACTGTGTGTGTTCCGGCCTCGGTAGGCCGGTGTTGTCCGGATCGTGATTGAATCGGTGCGTATCTCACCAGCCCGGTCCGGGCCGGCGGTGGTGCCGTCGTGCCGGACCTCTGAGTCGATGTGAAAGGAGTGAGAGCAGTGGGTAATGTGAATTGTTCCTGTACGAGGCTCGTTGCTGTTGCGGGAGGCCTCTTGGCCGCCGCCGCGACCGCGATGGCCAGCACGTCCTCGACCGCTACGACGGTCCAGGGCATCGTCCCAAGCCAGAACATGACGTCCGCCAAGGTGACCGTCGATCTCAACCGCAACGGCGGGGATCCGACGACCTCCAACCTGACGGTTGACGACGGCCTCGGCCGTCCGATCACCGAGCGTGGCGTCGATGCCGAGTGCGTCAACTGCACCGACACCGAGAACGAGCCGAACTGCAATGCCACGGCCACGCTGGGCATCAACAACGGCTGCTTCGATACCCCTCCCGCCGCCGGCTGGGGCTTCAGCCCCATCACCATCGGTGTGGAAGTCTGCGGCAAGCTGAGCCGCTCTGACCTCACCGGCTCGCCCGCCCCGATCCAGGGCGTGGTCCGTGACTGCGATACCTATCGCATCACCGTTCCCGCCGGCGGCCGCCGCGTGGTGCTCTCGGCTCTGGCCGAGGTGCCCCACCTGCTGGCCATCGCTCGCCCCGGTTCCAACCTGGCGACCCCCTGCACCGGTTGGGCTCTGACCAACGTCGCGGGCTCCACGGCCGTCCCCCTGACGGCGTGCAACGGTGCTCCCAATCTGGGCAGCACGCTCACGGTCGACCTGCCCGCGGGCACCTTTGAAGCTCTGATCTTCCACTCCGGCGGCACCGCCGGCGGCACGACCCCCTGCAACGTCAACGCTCAGTATCGCTTCCGCGTTGACTTCCAGGCTCTGCCCACCGGCGCCTGCTGCAACCTCACCGCCGGCACCTGCGTGACCGCCAACGCGATCAGCTGCGGCGAGCTCCCCGGCGTGCAGCAGTTCCGTGGCGCTGGCACCGATTGCGCCAACGTCACCTGCTTCAGCCTCACCTGCACCCCCGACGGCATCTCGATCTTCGACGAGGCCGAGCCGGCTTGCGGCGACCCGACTGACAACACCAACCCCGGCTGCTCCGTCACGCCGCCCCCCACGATCTTCATCGCCACCGAGCTGGATTGCGGCCGCACCGTGTGCGCCACGACCCGCGCGATCGGCGGCATCCAGGACACCGACTGGTACGAGTGGCAGGGCACGGGCTCGATCCAGGACGTCAGCATCACCGTGATCGCTGAGTTCCCCGTCGAGGCGTGGATCTTCGGCGTTCCGGTGGGCGGCTGCTCCGGCGCTCTCACCGGCTTCGTCGGCCAGCAGGGCACCGCGGGCACCCCGCTCGTGGTCAACCGCGCTGCGGTTCCCGCCGGGACCCCCCTGTGGTTCCTGGTGCGTCCGGCCAGCGCCGTCAACGCTCCGATCTTCGATGGCTTCGAGTGCGGCCACAAGTACTCGATTACCTTCAACTGCGTGAGCCCGGCCCCCGCCGCCTGCTGCACCCAGCTCGCGTCGGCGACCCCGGTCTGCATCGACAATCTGACCGAAGCCCAGTGCGTCGCTCAGAACGGCGTCTATCGCGGCCTTGTCAACGAAGTGCCGTCGACCTGCGCCACGATCGAGTGCTGCCCGATCGATATCACCGAGGCGACGGCTGAAGCCGGCACCTCCAAGGCTCCCCTCACCGAGCCCCTCTGCGGCGACGCCGGCAACGACTTCGCCAACGGCGGCTGCAATGCCGATCCCGGCTTCGAGACCTTCCGCGACGTGGCTTGCGGTGACCTGATCTGGGGCACCTCGACCTTCGATCGCGCTGTGGGTATCCGCGATACGGACTGGTACATCCTGACCGTCACCGCGCCCCAGGGCAACTACGTGGCCGCTCTCGTCCAGGCCCAGTTCGACAACATCGTCTTCCTCAACCAGGCCGGCACCGTCACCGCCGAGGACCCCTTCGGCTGCTTGACCGACGTGACCCTGTCGGGCTTCGGTGCCGACGCCTGCGACCTCAACATCGCCGGCGCCTGCGCGACCCCCGGTACCTACTTCATCATCGTCGTCCCCACCTTCGACGTGGCCTTCCCCTGCTCGGCCGGGGCTCGCTACCTGCTCGAAATCTTCTGCTGTGACGCCTGCACCACCGAGGTCGCCTGCCCCGGCGGCTCCGGCTCTGAGCCCGCTGGTGAGGCCGACTGCGACGGCACCGATGGCAACGGCAACAACGGTTGCTCGCTTGACACCCCGGTCGCCGCCAACTTCACCCCGATCGCTGCCGGCCAGACGATCTGCGGCACGACTCAGCTCGTGACCGACGACAAGACCGGCATCATCTCGCGTGACCCCGACTGGTACACCTACAACCACCCGGGTGGCCCGCTGACCGTCGAACTCCGTCACGAGTTCGTCGCTGACCTCTTCATCTGGACCCCCGCGGGCGCCAATCAGGGCTGCGACAATGCCATCATCGAAGACGGGTTCATCCTGGGCTGCCCCACGACCGACCCCGACAGCAACGATGTCATGCCGATGCCCGACCTGCCCGCCGGCACCTACTACATCCTCGTCGCCCCGTCCTTCTTCCAGGACGACTTCGCCTGCGGTGCCGTGACCAGCGGTTCCGACGTCGCGCAGTACACCCTGACGATCGCCAGCTCGGCCCCGCCGTGCAACTGCGTCCGTGGTCAGGGCGATGCCAACGGTGACTGCAACGTCAACGGCGCCGACCTCTCGGTGCTGCTGAGCCAGTTCGGCACCAACGTCGCGCCCAACACCGGCGCTGACTTCAACAACAGCGGCAACGTCGACGGTGCCGACCTCTCGGTGCTGCTGAGCAACTTCGGCTGCTCGACGCCCTGAGTGAGTTGTTGATCTCTGTCTCTTCAACGGGGAGGCCGCACGGCCTCCCCGTTTCTCTTTTGAAGGTCTGGGTTCACGGGCTCGCGCTGGGGCTCACACCGCCACGCGTGCCCACGGGCCACCGCTCTGATGCGCGAGGGTCGGGACGCGATCAGACGATCCGGCCGATCGTCCTGGAGAAGCTCACACCAGTGCCCGGCCCGAACAGGGCCAGCCCCTCCTGGCGGAGGGCCGGCGCGTGGTCCGTCAGGTAGCGGTCGAAGAGCTCGCGGGTGGCAAAGATGTACCGGGTCTCAACCCGGATCGGCCCGGGCCCGCCATCGTCCGTCAGGCGCACGATCATGGCCGAGTGGGCCCCGCCGGCGATCACGGCGTCTACGTGGCCGTCCTGGAGCCAGGCGATGTACCGCCGGGCGGTCGGCTCGTCGGGCAGAGTCGCGGTGACGGTGTAGGCGATCCGTTCCATGGCCCCACGATACGGCCTCGGCCCTGTCCCGGGGGGATCGACGGGCATGCGGCAGGGGGTCTGGCGGGGGTGGGTCCGGGCGTCCCTGAGTGCCCGACTTGCGAGTCGGGGCCCGGCTGATACACTTCCGCGTTCCCCGCCGGTGGAAGGGGACCCTCGTCAAGAGGCCCCGTCGGCTCGTCTCCATTGTGGAGGCGCGGCGAGGTCTTGTCCTGCTTGCCGGTCGATGGCCGGGCTCGGAGTTGCTCTCGGATGGTCAGGATTCGTCTCAAGCGCATGGGTCGCCGTCACCGGCCGTTCTACCGCATCAACGCGGTCGACAAGCGCACGCAGCGCGACGGCAAGGTGCTCGAGCAGCTCGGGTGGTTCGATCCCCTTGTCAAAGACGAGGCCAAGCAGGTTGAGTTGAACGAGGAGCGGGTCAAGTACTGGCTCAGCGTCGGCGCTCAGCCTTCTGACACCGTCAACGACATCCTCGCCAAGCGCAACCTCATCGACGCCAAGGCATGGGCCGATGTGCGTCGCAAGCGCGTCGCGAAGAAGGTCGAGAAGATGAACGCGGACAAGGCCGCGGCGGCCGCGGCCGCGAGCGCCGAGGGCGCGGCCAAGAGCGAGTAACAGCCCCACGCGCCGTGGGGCGCATCCGGGGGCGTCTGGAATGAAACGCCCGCTCCGCATCGATGTGCTCACGCTCTTCCCCGAGATGTTCGAGCCCGTGCTGGGCGCGAGCATCACCGGACGGGCGCGGCAGGCGGGGCTGGTGGACTGGCAGATCACCGATATTCGGAGGTACGCGGACAACAAACACAACAAGGTGGACGACCGGCCCTTCGGAGGCGGCCCCGGCATGGTGATGATGTGCCAGCCCCTCTGGGACGCCGTGCAGGCGACCGAGCAGGCCGACGACCGGCCCGCGACACGCATCCTGCTCAGCCCCCAGGGACGCCCGCTCACGCAGCAGTTCGTGGAAGAGCTCTCCACGCTTCCAAGGCTGCTCCTGATCGCCGGGCACTACGAAGGGATCGACGAGCGCGTCGTCGAGCGGCTGGCCCCGACCGAAGTCAGCATCGGCGACTACGTCCTGAGCGGCGGCGAACTGCCGGCCCTGGTGCTGATCGACGCGGTGGTCCGGCTCCTCCCGGGAGCACTGGGCCACGACGACTCGGCCGCCCAGGACAGCTTCGCTCCCCGCGGCCCCGACGCCCGCCGCCTGCTCGACTGCCCGCACTACACCCGCCCCCGCGTGTGGGAGGGCATGGAGATCCCAGAGGTCCTCATCAGCGGGGACCACGCCAGGGTTGACGCCTGGCGGATGGAGCAGATGATCGAACGAACCCGGGCCCGACGCCCCGACCTCTTGAACGACCAACCGACGACCAGCGACGCACGAACCACCAGCCCCTGACACCGCAAGGGCGACCGACAGGACCACGACCATGGGCATGCAGCAGATCATCGACAGCATCAACGCCGACCAGCTCCGCAAGGACCTCCCCGTCATGGATGTCGGCGACACCATCAACGTCCACTGCCGCATCGTCGAAGGCGACAAGGAACGCATCCAGGTGTTCCAGGGCGTCCTGATCGCCCGCGCCGGCGGCGGCATCAACGAGATGGTCACGGTCCGTCGCATCGTCGACAACGAGGGCGTCGAGCGCGTCTTCCCGATCAACTCGCCCCGGATTGAGAAGTTCGAGGTGGTCCGCCGGGCCGACGCCCGCCGTGCCAAGCTCTACTTCCTCCGCGAGCGCGCGGGCAAGTCCCGCCGCCTCCGCGACCGCCGTCGCGGCATCAAGCACGTCAAGGATCAGCCCGCCTCCTCGTGACCATGCCCGCGGGGCATCACGCAGCAAGGTTCGGCCACGCCGGGTGTACCCCGATCGCTGTCGCTTGCGCGCTGCTCGCGTCGGCCTCCGGCTGTACGCAGCGAGCGCCCGCTGAGCCGATGGTGAGGCCCAGCTTGTCGGTCCGCGCCACCGCCGACGCGGCCCCGGCCCCGTCGCCCGAGCCGTCCGCCCGCGCCGTGTTCCCGCACATCCGCGTGGACATTGACGCCCGGACAGTCGAGTTCGACGCCACGGTGCCGATCAACGCCCACGACGAGCGGTCGCCCCACGTCTATCTCGAACTGATCGCCTGCACACCGGACACGCGCGAGCACGAAGTGCTGGTGGTGACCAGCGCCAAGCCCTCGCACATCCACGCGGCCCTGCTCTTGCTGGGCCTGGAGCCCGGGGCTCCCGCGTCGTGGACGTTCGCCGACAACCAGGTCGTGCGCCACGATCCCACCGGCCCGCGAGTCGGCATTGAACTGGTGACCACCGACGCCGACGGCGCGAAGCGCGTCGAGCCGGTCTCCGCGTGGGTCCGCCACGCGCAGACGGGCGAGCCGTTCCCCGACGGAGCCTGGCTCTTCAGCGGGTCGGTCTTTGTGACGCGTCAGGGCGAGGAGCGCTACGACGCCGACTACTCGGGCACACTGATCGGGCTCGCGACCTTCGGCACCGAGGTGCTGTCGTGGCCCGCGGTCATCAGCCCCGACTCCATGATCGATGAGCCGGTGTGGATCGCCGATGCGCGCCGTGTGCCGCACGCCGGCACGCCGGTGGTCGTGCGGCTCCGGGCCCTTGATCCGGCGGAATGAGTCGGCTCAGCGTGCCGCGGGGCTCGCTTCGAGTTCGGCGATGCGATCGAAGATCTCGCGCCGGGAGAGCGACTCGCTGCCCTCGATGTAGCGCAGGCCGTTGCTGGTGACGTAGGCGCCGCCGAGCCTGGCCTGGACCTCGACCTCATCGCCGGAGCGCCACACGGTCAGCGGCACGACGTCGCCGGGGTTCCGGATGCTGATGATCGCCCGCAGCACGTCGGCGTCGGGCGTAGGTCGTCCGTCGATGGCGGTGATGACGTCGCCGCGCTGAAGCCCGGCGATGGCGGCGGGCTGACCCGGCGTGACGGCGTTCACGAGCGTGCCGGCGCCGTCGAAGTCGGTGGCGTCGCGCATGTTGGCCATGGCCCACTGGTTGGCGAGCTGGATGCCCAGGTAGCCGCGGAGCACGATCGGGTTCTCGATGAGCTGGTCAACGACGGACTCGACGGTTTCCAGCGGCATGGCGAAGCCGATGCCCGCCGACTGACCCTGGACCGGCGCATCGCTGTTGCCGCCGGGGCCCTGGATGCTGTTGGCGATGGCGGTGTTCATGCCGACGACGCGCCCGCGGGAGTCGACGAGCGGCCCGCCGGAGGTGCCCGGCTTCAGGGCGGCATCGGTCTGGATGAAGTTGGTGTAGCCCTGGCGAAGCCCCAGGAACGTGGCGGCTTCGCTGCGCCCAAGGCCCGAGATGATGCCCTCGCTCATCGAGAACTTGATGCCAAAGGGCGAGCCGAAGGCAAAGACGCGTTCGCCGACGTGCACCGGCTCACCGGTGGCGCGGCGAAGGGGGAAGACCGAGTCCTCGGGCAGGTCGATCCGGAGCACCGCGATGTCGGTGGCCTCGTCCATGCCGACCAGCACCGCCCGCCGCACGCGCCCGTCGAAGGACTCCACGCGGATCGAGCCGCTGGTGGCGCCGGCGACGACGTGGGCGTTGGTCACGATGTGGCCCAGGCGGTCGTAGACCCAGCCGGCGCCGGTGGCGCGGTTGGACTGCGGCGCACGGGACACGACGTGGACCACGCCGGGCATGGTCGAATCCGCGATGGCGCGTGCCGAGAGGTTGATCTGGTCGAGCACCGTGCCCTGATCGAGCCGGCTCTGGGCTTGGGAGATCACCGCGCCGATGTGGGCCGTGCGGATCCGCTGCATGACCGCGGGCCCCGCGACCAAGGTCACAGCGCAGAGCAGGAACACCACGAGGGCCGGTCCGAACCATACGAATCGACGCATAGCGCCTCCGTCGGGCTGTCTGGCTTACGGCTTGAGCGCCGTCTGGGTTGCATCACGCATCCGATAAGCGTGATCCGTCACCGCCCGCATGGCCACCTTCGCGCACCACTGCCGGGCGGCATCTTGTATCGACTGGCCCACCTGGGCCAGCACCGGAGCAAACGGGGGAGTGCGGTCGGTCATTCCAAGAAGATCCTGCAGCACCACGATCTGGGCATGGGGGGCCGGCCCGGCGCCGATCCCGATCACCGGCACGCTCGTCACCGCCATGATCCGCTCGGTCACCTCCGACGGCACCGCCTCGACCAGGAGCATCACGCTCCCAGCCTGTTCGAGCGCCACGGCATCCTGGCTGAGCTGTTCGGCGGCGGCATCCGTCCGACCTGCCGCGGCAGGGCCGCCGGTGAGCCCGACGGTCTGGGGGCGGTAGCCGATGTGGGCACAGACGGGGATGCCCGCCCGGGTCATGCGATCGATCAGGGGGGCGAAGCTGGCGTCGGCCTCGAGCTTGACGATGTCGGCCAGCCCCTCGGTGAGGAACCGCCCGGCGTTCCGCAGGGCCGAGTCCAGGTCGGCGTGGTAGCTCATGAACGGCATGTCGCCCATGACGACGGTCCGGGGCGCCCCGCGCTTCACGGCGGCCGTCAGGGCCAGGAGGACGTCCAGGGGCATGTGGAGGGTGCTGGGGAGCCCCAGGACCACCTCGGCGGCCGAGTCGCCGACGAGGAGGAGGTGGACCCCGGCGCGTTCGAGCCAGCGGGCGGTGGTGGCG
>SXGQ01173120.1_pt1 | contig 12216 bp, 7 predicted proteins | sample 3178371 | NCBI WGS metagenome assembly SXGQ01 (sample SAMN11356859, study PRJNA531348) | freshwater metagenome | isolation source: freshwater sample F1-20 | place: China: Fuxian Lake, Yuxi | collected 2017-12-25 | reverse complement strand
TATGCGATTTGCTTCGGCGTATTCTGAAACAATTTCTGATCGCTCACCTTGATAAAAAGCTCCAATTGGTGTGTACTCACTCGCCTTGAAATCCGGGTGTTTCGGTGAGTGTCGATTTGTCTCATCAACTGATTCAGAGTTATCGACCGCTTTGCTTGGCGAATCAGCAGCAACTTGCGCATTGGGTGCTGTGTCCGACTCGCTAGGCAAACTTACAGTCGTATTAGCATCAACACTGCCAGCTACTGGCGTAGGCAATGGAGTCGGCGTTGTCGTTTGCTTTTTAGCATTTTTACTTGCAAGCTTCTTTGCCTTTCGCTTCCCCAAAATCTCTTTAATGCGCAGGCGGGCACGCTTTATACGACCGACTTTCTTTTTTGCCGTTGCGCCAGTTGTGGACGAACTATCTTTTGACTTTTTGTCTGAAACGACTTTGCTTTGTTCAACTGGCTTGACAGCGAGTTCTTCACGAAGAGCTTCAAGATGGGTTTTTAGCGTAAGAGCATCACCAACAGCCATAGAACCAATCGAGCTTTGTGTTTCTTGCAAATTGAGTAACGTAACCTCAAATGGATTGACCTCAAAACTGACATCATCTGGGGCTGGTCCGATTGATGCAGGGTCTGTATAGATCAAACGATTTGAGCCACGCACAGGTGCAGCTAAACCCTCGGGAAACCGACCGCCATCAACAACACCCAGCGAGACTCTTTGAAGCACTTCCCATGGCTCAGAATCACTAATCGGATCTACTGTTGTGCCAAGCTGCAAATTTTTGATTACTTCAAGAACATCATCAGGATTTAAATCATCGAGTTTAGGGTTGAATCTAAGCAGCACAGATGCCTCTTCACCAAAAGTCATCTTCTGCACGAAGTCCTCAACATCGCTCTTAATTTTTTCGACTAAGGAAGTAGGGATACTCTTCAATGCAGCAACAAATTCTTTACCAAAAAGCTTTAGCCCATCCAATATCTTCATATTTTTTGGCTTTTCACGCTTTGGATCAATCCATGATTTGTAAGTGAATTTACCCCGCTGTACTAGCCCATCAACCAAACTGTCGGTTACAGCCGTGCCAGGAGGTACCGCGAGCGCATTCGGCACGTCAGTCGGAATTGACCATGGTCCTGATTTTGGAAAAGCACCAGCCAAAACTTCATCTGTGAGACGGCCCGCACTAACAACTCGAAGATATGCCCGCCCAACTCGAATTGAGCGATGCGTGCCAACCACTTGGTCAGCCATTTTGGGGGCCAGTACACCAAGTTGCCATACAAAACCGCCAGACATCGTAAGTGCAAGAAGAGATACGAGTAAATGCCGGTGGTCATCCCACATCGGTTGTGAAGCCACGGCTTGATCTATTCGCACAATTGGCTCATGAAGAATGTGCATTTTCCAAAATGGTGAAAAAGCTTCGTAGACAAGCCCCTTCTCTTCTGCGATTGACACCGTGAAGGATTGAAATTCGAGCTCTTTATGCGCAGCAAATGCATCTTGCACCATTTGCAGAAGTTTGTATTCGGCATCAAATCGCTCAGCAGTCAGCGAGGCTAAGTTCTGCTGACGGATTCCGACAACGGAGACTTGCGACCAAATTCGTGAAGTTAGCAATTCAAAGAGTTGCTTGTTTGCTATTTCTCCGTTCTCGCTGATCGTAGTCATTGGCCGTTTTAGGCTGTCAGATGACGTGTTTGTCCACGCGACAGTGCCCAGAATGCCAGCGCTTGACCATTCTCCAAGAATTGACGCGACGTCTTTGTCTGAGTGCTCGAAATCTCCGAGGAGAAGTACTAAGCGACTTTTCATGAAACGTCCTCGGTTTGCTCATTGTTCAGCGACTTTTCGAACCGCTCAATGGCCTCTCGTACCATTACATAGCCCTTGCGGAGGTCTGGCAAAAGTTCACGGCTCATTGTGTCTACTGGGTCGACCGCACCTACAGAGTTACGCCAGCTATGCGGATGCATTACACGTGAATCAAGAACATCGAATCGCTTGATGTTTGCATCAAGATAAGCAATCGCATTTTTGAATCGTCCTGCTGGATCGTTACGAAGTGAATCTGCTCGAGCCGTATCGACTATTTGTACACTGCCGTACTCACCGGTGCTGAGAATTTGTGCGGTAATGCCATCAATTTCGTAGCCAGCCGCCATACCTCCACCAGTTCCATAGTCAAGTAACGCACCGTACGCTTCGAAAGCTGCCTTACCCCGCACAGTTGCCTCAGCAAATGTAAGAACCATTGCTTCTAACAGGCAAGGCAGAATATTGTTTTTATCGGTCTCGGTCAAAAGATTTCGTGGGAACTTGTAGACACCTTTTTCTGTTGAGATGAGATTCTGACCCAGCGGCAAAGCTGTCATCGCCCCGAGGATTCGCGACATCGCGAATCCACGGATTGCAGCCACACGCAACTCGTCTGGCAAAGGAATGAAGTTCTCAAGCACACGAGCACGTCGCCATAACCAAAACGAAGACCGCAAAAGCTCAGGCGAATACTCGCCGAGAGCTTTGTGCAACGGTTGAGTGAACGAAGTGATGACACTCGGATTAACTGGATACTCCAAGAAATTAGTGATCAGCACCGACTCTGCATCACCAGAAGAAAACGCCCAGTCGACACTTGCCGCATCGTTCAAGAACCCTTGAATAACTTGCTCGGTTTCTTCTCGAGCAGGGTGGCCTTTGCCAAACGGAAAGCCCTGAATGTTCAGGGTGTACTTCAAAGACTTCGGGTGCACCGTTGAATTCATCACTAGATCAATCTCGATAAGTGGACGTGACTGCATTAACGCCAAGGTGAGTTTCTGTCTAAATGCAGCCAAACGCTGTTGGTGGTCGGCGATTGCTGCACCGGTCTTATGGTGCTTATCCATCAAATACGAACTCAAACCCTCAGTGAGCACATAGAGCATCTCAGTTGCTGGTCGCATCAACCATGAATCGATTCGCTCAGAGAGTGGATCCATATCGTCCTGAATCGATATCGACACCTGCTGACCTGGTTCCCAAACTGGAGCAGAACTATGACTGTCGGCCCAAATCAATGGCATTGACTCTCCGCCGCCTCCACCGTCACCACCAAAACCACCACGAATAATCAGTAGTCGTGCGGCTTCAACTGGATCTATCGGCAAACCAGCAGGGTCACCCAAAGATTTACTCAACAACTGCCTAGCCATCTCAGGCCAAGTCTCGAATTCCTCCAAGAAAAACTCAACAGGGCTCGGGGTAAACGATGTTGGCACAATGCCATCATTTTTTGGCCAGCCTTCAACTACTGCAGGCTTACCATCTTGACTTCGCGTAAGCATGTTGATCCGCGCCAAGGATTGATTCACCGAAGCTTCAACACCAGACAGCATGGTCGTTGCAACACTTTCTAAAGCAACAGCCAAACGCTCACGCACTCGTGCTGACCAATCAAAGACAATCGCCTTTGACATGTCCTGAATTGTTTCCTGTACTGGCGCAGCACTCATCGGAATTGAACCTTTGGCATTTGCTGCTAAATGGCCACGAGCTTTCTCGCGGGCTTTTTCTGCCAAGCCAGAAGCTTCTTTGGCTCGCTCTTTGAATTTTGCCGATGACTGCAAAACCTGTGCACGAGTTGACTGCAGCAACGCAAGCGTTAAAGGCATACTGAGCAGGCCAGAAAATTCAGTTGTCGTGCGCAAGACGCGCTGATAGAGCTCTGTTCCCCAAGTGCGCAACTCTGCGGCAAGCTCCGCATCAACTACTGAAAGCTCAGCTGTCCTTATTTGGGTTGCTTGGGCACTTAATGTTTGCAGCCATACACCCGCACTCTGCTGCATAGCCGCAGTGAACGGCGCCTTGATCTTATTTGAGACCTGACCAAGTCGGGTCTTCATAATCTCATTGGAGACAAACCGATCGGAGATCTGCTTTGCTCCCTCATCGCTTTCGCTTAACCCACAATCAATAACAAAGCGATCAATATTTCTACGTGTCAACTCGGCGATCTTTGCTGGCCCAGCCATTGACTTGGCAGCATCACCTAGAACAGCAGTAGCAACTGGCTCAAAACCGTCGGCGAGATGTTCAATAATCGAACGATGCAATAACTTCTTCAAATAGTCACGGAAACGATCACGACCAATAGAAATAGTCGAACTACCAAACGATGAAGCGACACCTTTCATTCGTGAAGAATGAAATCCATAACCACCGGCATTTTCTTGTTCTGTCTTTGCCCAGTTCACCGTAATAAAGTTATGAAAATCTGTTTGTACGGTTGAAGATGTGGTAACTGCAGCAAGTGCTTCACCTACGGCTCGATAAACATTCTTCGAATCCAGTAGATCTAATCCGTCTATGTTTGTACGGCCGATCAAAAAGATGCTGTGCGGTCCACGAGTATGCACTGCAACTGTGGCGGGAATGAGTTGACTATCTGTATTTTCGTCGTCCCAATAAGCCGAAAGCATTTCGGCCATAAATGCAGCTGAGTTCGCTGTCATCGCACTTGACTGAATATTGCCAAAAATATCAGGAGTGAATGCGACCAAAACTGGGAAAGCACCCTTGATGTCGGTACGACGAACTAGGTCAACAACGTCAAGCATGATGCCCGCACCAGTTCCTCCAGCCATTGAACCAACGACAATTGTTAGTGGATCAGGTACTGGTGTACCTGGCGGAACATTAACTCCCAAATGGCGCGAGACCTCAGCCAACTCAGGACCACCGGCAGAACATTGCGTGAAAGCAAAGCCCACCCGCTTTGCGATGTAATCAGGTAGAGCCAATACACCAGCGGTACGACCAACGGCACGTAACTGCCCAGCGCCATCTTTTAGCGGCACCTTAACTTGGGTTGGGTTTGGTCGCCAGCCTTGCAAGTCATGAAATGCCTTGGGGTTAACATCTAAACCAAATTTTGACTCGACTGCTTGGTTCAGACCTTGGTAAGTGGCAAATGCTAGGGAGACACTCACATAGTCGTTGTTTGGCAAAAATGGAATAGATGGGTCTTCCTGCGTTGTTAACGTATCGATTCCAATAAATTGCCAAGCTTTTGGAAAGTCGCCTTCCCAGCCTTGGTGCTCAAGATGACGCTTCACAGAGTCGCGAACGTATCGCACTGCTTTTTGTCCTGAGCCGCCGCATCCGATCATAATTATTGGTCTAAGCATGATGATTTCTCCTTATGTTTGGTGGGCGCCGAATGCCTAGGCAAACGGATCCCAATTTTCATTTGACTCTGATTGTTCGGGTTGACTTGTATTTACTTCTTTAGACTCTTTTCGACGACCACGTTTCTTGCGACGTTTAGTTTCAGGTGCTGTATCTTGCTCAGACCTTGAAAAGCCTGAAGCGCCGAACGGATCGGATTCATCGACTGTGTTCAAGCCTCCAAAAGGGTCATCGGGATCTACTTGCGCCATTCCAACCGGGGCGTCTTCGGTATCTTCAAGCGCAGTCTTGCTTTTCTCTTCTTCAATAATCTGCATAAATTCAGTTGCAAAATTGCTAGCTGATATTCCAAAGGACAAGTCAGACAGTTGCTGGTCACGATCAATGCCGACCCCCGCTTCATAGGGCTCTAGGAAAGCAATGACCTCGGCAGGTACTGAAACTTCGCCGTTCAAAAGACTTTGTAAATCACTTGATTTAACACCTACAACCCATTGACCTCGTAGAACTAGTGATACGTGACCCGTCGTTGAGTCAGACTGGTCTTTACCTCTTCCAAAGCCGCGCGTACCAATCACAAAAGTAGAAGGTGATGTGACTCGGCCAACAGGTGCGGTCGTTGAGTGCAGGAAGGTCTGCAGAACAGAAACGCTGAAGTCGTAACCGAATACGTTAAACGATTGAACCGAATCTGTTACCTCAAGCGCAAAACCTTCGTCAGAGTGAGATGGATTCGTTTTCATCGGATTAAGGGTCAGAACACCAGACTGATCAACAACTGCATCAAGTCGAACCCGCCGAGCGGTTGGCGCCAACTTCGAAAATCGCGACAATAAATAAGCCAATAGGTAGCGAACCAATCCTTGGATTACAAGGAAGATTGCTAAAAGTTCAAGCGCTGCAATTAATCCTCTACCGACACTCGGTTGACGCAGCATTGAGACTTCGAGTGGTATCTCACCTTCAAGTGGCTTTTGAGGGGTATCAATTCCCTCATAGGTGACGGCTAAAACAGTTGTGAACTTTGAAAAGGCTTCTTTGTCTGGAATCAACTCAACTATGCACTCGACTTCTTTTTGCTGCGGCACTTCACATGGCTCTCTTGGTATCAAATCAAGATTTGCTTTAGCTTCAGTCGACTCGGTCGCATCTTTGAATGTCACTAAACCATTACCACTATCCGGTCCAAGAAAAACTAGTTTGATCGCTTGCTTTGGCGTACCTTCGAAAATTAGCTGTCCATCAGCCCTAACAAAAGATGGAAGTCCAGCACCATTCGAAACACGAACCGGGAAGCGCTGAGAGCCAAAATTGATTGCGACTGGAGTGCCATCTTTTAGCTTGAGCCCTGGCACATCGCCAATTGGTGTGACAATTAGGTCAGTTGAACTCAATTTCCCAAGTTTTGAACTTTGCAGTGCTCTTTCGATTTCGCTCTCACTAAGTAAATACAAATTAGGGTCCGTTGAGTCTTGTTCAGCTAACAGTTTTTCAACACCCTCGAAACTTGAAAACTCCAAATCAACTCTACGAATTGACGAGCCAGATGTTTTTGAAACAACTTTTATACCGAGATTTTCTGCATCAAATCTTCCAATTTTCAAATCACTTTCACTAATTTGCTGATTTTTTGAATCGACAATCGAGATCTCAGCAGTGCCGACGAAATTTACAGTGCCGCGCGACTCACGTGCACCTTCACCCAAAAATTCGAGCTTCCAATTACCGTCAATCGGATTCTCTTTTTTACGATTTACTGAAACAAAAACTTTCTTTGATGTGACTGGTGTTGTCTGCACCGAATTTTTACTTATTGATGAGCTCTCATCACTAGCCCCACCATCTGGCGACTTAATCAATACGACATGACGTTGACCTTCGTTCGTTGTCAAAACGACTTCGACCGCAGAACTAGGTCGTTCAGCCAGAATCTGAAATGATGCAATAGATTCGTCAACTTTAAACTCAATCGCACTGCATGCACCCGAAGAATCTGGACAATCAGAACCAGACTTTTGATCTAAATTAACTGGGTTTTTCGGAATTCCCGGAATCGGCTCTAAAACTTCAAATAATTTGTCAATAATTTCATCAGCGTCGCGAGCAAGTGCGTATTTACCATTTGGGGCAACCTCACCGCATGCTTCAACTGACACCGAAACGCGACCTTCTTTACCTGTTGTGTCTGCAAATTTGTAAGCAGAGCCACCCTGAGCAATTAATTGCATCAGACCTAGTTTTCTCTCGTCTGAGTTGAGGCCTGCGGCAACAATATTTACACCGTTAAGTCTCAATCTGTCAGCAATTCCACCACCACCACAGATCAGTGACTGGATTTGATCACGCTCACGAGAAATAAATCCGGGCGAGTTGTCATCGTCATGTTCACCGTCGCTAAACCAGACAAGTAAACGACATACCTCAGGTGAATCTGAGTAACTGTTAAATGACTCAAGTGAACCTTCTAGAGCTGTGTGAGAGCGAGTGTGTAGGTCTGAGTCGCGTTCTCTTTGCTCTTCAAGTGCGCTAACTACTGCTTCTACATTTCTTGAATCAAGATTGCGGAATCCCAAACGCTCGTTATAGCCATCACCAAAACCAGCAATTGCAATTGCGACATCTAGTGGCTTACTACCAGCGCTCACGACTAATCGACTTGACTCGACTGCCGATGCCAGCACTCGAACTACCGATTCGAGTGCTGGCACCCGGGAGTCTGCGGGATCGTTTCCCAATTTTGTTGACGAACCATCTTTTAATTCTCTGAGACTTTTTGATTCATCAATCAACATCAAAACAGCAAGCTTGCTGTTTTTTGATAAACAGACTTCTAATGACTCATCAATATCAATTTGGGGCGACATCGAAGCATTGACAGGACTTATCCAAAACGAAATTGCGACAGCGGCAATCGAGAGTATCGCGAGTGATGGGTGCCGTTTCAGAACAACACTCCACTACCTTTTGCGGCCAATATTGCTAATCGTGCAACATGCACAATCGTGATCACCAAGATTACATATCTAAGTGTCTGGAGAGAGGGCTTAAACCAAGAGAGCGTGACATAGCTTGGGTGCGCACGTCGTCTTTGGTCTTGCAAAGCAGTGACTCCACCAAATACTGATGCCACAACGGCAATTAGATATCCGATTGCGCTGTTAAAGAAATAGCTTGCTGCTGACAGCAACGCGATACCTAGCGTTATCCCCAGAAAAGAAATGGGAGGCTTAACTAGACCAGAATCGTCAACTTGGACGCTGACTTGCTCAATTTCCCAGTCGCTCATCCACAACTCCCCAACGGGAAAATTACCACAGCACTCTGCTTGTACCAAATCCTGTATGGGGCATAAACCGTATGCTGTAGCCAATTTTTTGACGAGCTATTCCGGACGTATGCTTTCAGAAATGAAGGGCTTTAGATTCAGAAAATCAATCAATTTAGGTCTAATCAGAATCAACTTCAGCAAGTCTGGTGTTGGATGGAGCTTTGCAGTTCTTCCGGGCTTTATTCGCTACACACGAGCTGTAAACAAAGATCGCTATTGGACATTTTCAATTCCCGGGACAGGTCTTTCAAAGCGAACAATCAGCTCAAAGGCTAAAAAAGCTCGCTAAAGTCGCCGTTGCATTCAACTTTGCGTGGTGTCGTAAGTTATATACCAAAACTGCCTTCAGCGAAATAATGTTGCTGTAGTACCGTTGGGTTTAATGGGGTTAATAGAAGGTAGACAAAAAAGGTTTGCGAGTGTTCGCAATCGCTTCAATGATGCGTGGGAGCGCGCTCTACTACGCGGAAATCTTGCGGCTTTTTCATTCTTAATTATTGGCGCAGTTGCAGTTGTTCTTACAGGGACCGTAGTTCTAGTAATCACGAATATTGATATAAATGCGAAGAACGAAGGCTTTATCCACTCCGCCTGGGAACTTTTACTGCGTGCGATGTCGCCAGATCAGTTATCGGATCAAGACACTTGGTCGGGTCGGGCAATTTTGCTTGTTGTCACGCTCTTTGGTTTGCTTTTATTTTCCACACTTGTGTCAATCTCAAATTCAAGCTTGTCACAGCGACTCGAAAGTTTGCGAAGAGGCCGTCGACCTATTGATATTCAAAATCATATTGCGATTCTTAATTGGAATGAATTTGGTTATCGAGTTCTACGAGAAATTGCAGTTGCTAATGACAATGCCGACTCGACTCACAAAGTGAGCATACTGTGCGACCAAGATCCACTTGAGTTAATGCGAACAATCGAAGCAAACTTTTCGGGACACTCGCGGGAAGTTGAATCTAAATGGTTTCGAGATCCTGATAAATGGATCTCTATTCGGCGCGGTCTTGGCCACCACACAGAAGACCTTTTAAACCTTGCCGGCATTGATCGCGCATCGGGCGCTATCGTTCTTCACGAAGAGGAAACTGATGACTCGCAAGTAGTGCGTTGCGTCTTAGCAATTGGCGCTGCATTGCGCTCAAAAAGCAAATCAACACAAAGAATAAATTCTCTACTTCCTGTTGTAACTTTTAATTCGTGCTCTGAACTGGCAAATTCACTTGACATTCGGCTCACCACGATCTCTAAATCGATTCATAAAGACAACTATCGCCATATAAATTACATTCCACTTTCACCTGACGAAATCAGAATAGGAATCGAGACTCAAGTTGCTCGGCATCGCGGACTTTCCTACGTCTATCAGGATCTTCTTGACTTTGGCGGCGAAGAAATCTACATAATTGATCCGCCGCATGGCATTTTGAGCTTTGGTGATGCTTTCAGTTTTCTTGACGAGTCGATACCTTTGGGTGTTATTGATGGCGAGGGAACAAATCTTTGGCCTGATTGGTCACTTCAAACGACTTCACTTCCAATAATTGTTCTTGCTCGAGACCGAACAAAAGCAAATAAGCGGGCCGTAAACCCGAAATCGAACCTAAGCGGATTACGAGGATTTGGACGCCCTCCCACTGCCGAATTGGAAAACTTTCTTTTTGTTGGCTGGAATGAGTCAGCTGAACAATTACGGCTTTCGCTTCCTGAAGTGATAGCGGAAGGCTCGCAACTGGCCGTCATACTTCAAAAAGATAGCGATAAGCCAACTGACTTAAAATTTGGTAATTCTGCGCTACGAACCTTTTTTCGAAATGACCGTGATCCGCTCGACGACTTCACATTTCTTGAGAAAATTAACCACGTTGTTGTTTTTGCGAATATGCAAAAATCAGCACAAGAAAGCGATGCTCAAGTTCTCACAGACTTGCTCGCTTGTCGACACTATGCAGACCACATCACCGATAAGAATCGTCGCTTTACAATAGTTGGTGAGTTACGGCGAAGATCGAGTCGCTACGTCGCTGGTGTTCGACTTGCAGACGATCTTTTAGTCAGCGAAACTCTGATGGCAGCAGCAGCCACTCAATTAGTCTTTGAACCAAGAATCGAAGGGATTATTGAGGCTCTCTTATCAAAATCAAGTCCAGTCGAGTTAGTGACAGTCCCGTTAAGTAAAATTTGTGAGCAACCGAACACCTGTTGGTCAGATTTGAGACTGCAAATCGCAAAAGAAACTGGCGAGATCGCAATTGGATATCGGACTGTCGTCGATGGCGATCCATTTGTCGCGCTAAATCCTGAGGCGAAAGTTACTTTACAAACAGACGATGAGATTATTCTGCTCTCTCAAAAGTCTTACCGTTAAAAGTTTTTTTAATCACACCATCCGTCTTGATCTTCATCCGGACAATTCGGATCGTAGTAAATTTCACCTTCATCTTCGAATTGATTATTGAAATCATTTATGATTTCGTCGGTATCAATACCGCAAGCAGTCAATGACCCAGCTACTGCAAACACAAGAACTACTAAACGAGTTCGTTTCACTTCATGGCCTAAATGGCTCTATGGCAATCCTGCACTCACTAGGCATTAGCTACAGGACGTTTCAAAATCATGTAAAAGATTCCGCCAAGCACTTGAGTGGAGCTCCTGTCAAAAATTCCATTATGTTGTTGAACATCATCGTTCAGGCCAAACGAAACAAGCTCCCACCCATCGTTTCCCATAGCGCCAAGAAGCTGATGAATCTCGGGCCAATTAGTCTCCCCCGATACAACCTCATATTCCCATTTACTCATGTGGCTTGACCAACAGATCTTTACTAAAAAAGCTGATCGAGATCAGGAGGTGAAAACTATCGCACCAACAATCATTCCGATTATCAGCCCAGCAATCGAAATTACCGTTGCGGCCATACCCAATTTGTTGCCTGACTTCCAAGAAATCGCTCCAAAGACAATTCCAAGGATTCCAAACAAAGGTGGAATGAAAAGAAATGCAATAATGCCGCAAACGAGACCTGCGATTGCCAAGCCCTGCTTACTGTCAGGTTTTGATGGTGAATTAGATTGATCCATAACTGCCCCTTTTGTTTGAGTAAAGGTCACCGTACGGCAAACAGTCACAATTGTCAAGGAAGGCCCAGGACGGCTACCAACTGCGCCAACTCTTACCCCAGCGGGGTGAGGTTTTCCGCAACCTCGCTGCAGAGTTTGGCAATCGAGTTTCAATCAGTTCTGGCAAAATGATATGCACCAAAACATCAATACGTCTTACAAAACGACAAGGCGAACCAAACCAAAATCGGCTGTCCGGCGGCAATTCAACATGTCTTAATAATGCAAGTGTTTCTTGAAGTGTGTGACGGCGCTCGAGCATCAGGTGCAGTTCTTACTCAGATGCGAACCAAAAACCCAATGCAGCTATCGCTAGTCCGACGGGTGCAAGCCACGCGCCGCTCTGCACAACAATGTTCGATTTAGCTACCAACAAACCAAATACAACAACGATCTGCATAAAGCTGGCAGCACCAATCGTGACAAAACCAATTAGTCGCCAAAACTTAGGAATATCAAACTTTTGGATGAGGCCACCAAATGCACCGACAGCTGCAACCAACATCGCAAAGTAGCCCAACAAGTGACTTAAGCTCACATAAAATTTGGCGATCAAACTTGGTGCTCCAAAGTCGTCCCATAATCTTCGAATTTCTG
>SXGQ01585651.1_pt1 | contig 12219 bp, 12 predicted proteins | sample 3178371 | NCBI WGS metagenome assembly SXGQ01 (sample SAMN11356859, study PRJNA531348) | freshwater metagenome | isolation source: freshwater sample F1-20 | place: China: Fuxian Lake, Yuxi | collected 2017-12-25 | reverse complement strand
TGGAAGACGTAGCTGCGGATCTGGCTGCCCCAGCCGATCTCGCCCTTCTCGCCGTAGAACTTGTCCATCTCCGCGCGCTGCTCGTCTTGGCGCTTTTCGTACAAACGCGCCTTGAGGACGTTCATCGCGCTGGCCCGGTTTTTGATCTGGGAGCGCTCGTTTTGGCAGACCACGACGATGCCGGAAGGCAGGTGCGTGATGCGCACCGCCGAATCGGTGGTATTAACGCCCTGGCCGCCCTTGCCGGAGGATCGGTAGACATCGACCCGGATCTCCGCGTCCGGGATCTCGATGTTGATCTCTTCGTTGATCTCCGCGATCACGTCGACCGCGCAGAACGAGGTATGCCGGCGCTTGTTGGAGTCGAACGGGCTGATGCGGACGAGGCGGTGGACACCGCGCTCGGCCTTGACGTAGCCGTAGGCGTTCTCGCCCTTGACGAGCATCGTGGCGCGGCTGATCCCCGCCTGGTCGCCGGGCTGGACGTCCTGGAGCTCGACGGTGAAGCCGCGGCGTTCCGCCCAGCGGTTGTACATCCGGAAAAGGATATCCGCCCAGTCGTTGGACTCCGTGCCGCCCGCGCCGGACTGAATCGAGAGAATGGCATTGTTGCGATCGAACTGGCCGGTAAGGAAAGCCCCGATCTCGATTGCGTCGAGTTCACGTACCATCGCGGCGACTTGGTCACTGAGCTCCGCGACATACATCTCCTGCTCCGCACCGGAGGCGGCCTCGATCAGCTCGACCATCACACCCACGTCGTCGACCTTCTTCCGGAAGGCGACCACGGGATGCACCGCCTTCTTCAGGCCGTTGAGCTTGGCGATATGGCGCTGGGCACGCTCGCTGTGGTCCCAGAACGTGGGCGCGCCCATCTCAGCTTCCATCGCCTCGATCTCGCGTAGCTTTTGTTCGCCGTCAAAGAAACCTCCACAAGTGGCCAGCGCGCTTCTTGATGTTCTCGATGTGGTTGAAGGTCTCAGGGGAGATCATGAGGGCGAGGAGGCAGGCAACCGCGCCCGGCGGAAAGCACAAGCGCGCATTCCGCCGGCCCGCGCCGCTCGTCAGGCCCGCGGTCCGCCCTGCGCTAGGTGGCGCGCGCGTAGCCGCAGGCCGTTCAGTCGGATGAACCCGGTGGCATCACTCTGGTTGTACCAGCTCTTCACGCCTTCCATCGAGGCGACGTTCAGGTCGTAAAGCGAGTACCGGGACTTCCGTCCGCAGGTGATGATATTCCCCTTGTAGAGCTTCAAGCGTACCGTACCCGTGACGTAGCGCTGGCTCTCGTCGATCAGCGCCTGCAGCGCCTCACGCTCGGGGGCGAACCAGAACCCGTAGTAGACCAGCTCGGCGTACTTCGGGATCAGGGAATCGCGCAGGTGCATCACCTCGCGATCGAGGGTCAGCGACTCCACCTGGCGATGGGCCTGCATCAGGATCGTGCCGCCAGGGGTTTCATAGACGCCCCGGGACTTCATGCCAACGAAGCGGTTCTCGACGAGGTCGACCCGGCCGATGCCGTGCTTGCCGCCAAGACGGTTCAGGGCGCGCAGCACACCCGCGGGGGAGAGCTTGCGGCCGTTGACCGCCACGCAGTCGCCGCGCACGAAATCCAGCTCCACGTACTCCGCGCGGTCCGGGGCGTCCTCGGGGGAGACCGAGAGCTTGAACATCTCCTTGTTCGCCTTGGTGGTCGGGTCGAACCACGGATCCTCCAGGATGCCGGCCTCGTACGAGATGTGCAGGAGGTTGCGGTCCATCGAGTACGGCTTCTTCAGCGAGGCTTCCACCGGGATGCGGTGCTCGGCGCAGTAGGCGATCATCTCAGCGCGGCCCGGGAAGCGCTCGCGGAAGGTTTCCAGCTTCCACGGGGCGAGGATCTGCAGGCGCGGATTCAGCGCCATATAGGTGAGCTCGAACCGGCACTGGTCGTTGCCCTTGCCGGTAGCGCCGTGGGCGACGGTGTCGGCCTTCTCCCGGCGGGCGATCTCCACCTGCGCCTTCGCGATCAGGGGGCGCGCGATCGAGGTGCCGAGGTAATACTGTCCCTCGTACACGGCGTTGGCCCGGATCATCGGAAAGATGAAGTCGCGCGCGAACTCCTCGGTCAGGTCGAGGGTGTAGTGCCGGGCGGCGCCGGTCGCCCGGGCCTTGCGCGGCAGGCCCTTGAGCTCCTCCTCCTGGCCGATGTCCGCGGCGAAGGTGACGATCTCGGCGTCGTACGTTTCACGGAGCCACTTGACGATGACGGACGTGTCGAGTCCGCCCGAGTAGGCGAGGACGATTTTCATGGTGAGGGGAAGGGGCCGGGCTCAGCGGCGGCCGGCGGCGAGGCGGGTGAGGATGGCCTTCTGGATGTGGAGGCGGTTCTCGGCCTCGTCGAAGATGAGCGAGCGCGGGCTGGCGAGCACCTCGGGCGAGACCTCCTCGCCCGGGTGGGCGGGCAAACAGTGCAGGAAGAACGCGTCCGGCCGGGCGGCGGCGAACAGCTTGGGCGTGACCGCGTACGGAGCCATCTGCCGGCGGCGCGCGCGGGTCTCCTCCTCCTTGCCCATACTCACCCACACGTCCGTGTAGACCACGTCCGCGTCGCGCACCGCCTCGTACGGGTCGGTGGTGAAGGTGTAGCCGCCGGGGAGGCCGGCTTCCCGCAGGAGGGCGTCGACCGCGGGCGTAGGCGCGAAGGTCTTCGGTCCGGCCAGGGCGACCTTCATCCCGAAGAGGTTGCCGCCGAGGATCCACGAGTTGGCCACGTTGCAGGCCGCGTCCCCGAGGAAAGCGATCTTGCGCCCGCGCAGGGAGCCGAACAGCGCGGCGCCCGAGGTGCCGCGCGTCCAGCGTTCCGCCAGCGTGAACGCGTCGGCGTAGATCTGGCAGGGATGCAGCAGGTCGGTCAGGGCGTTGATCACCGGCACGGTGCCGGCGGCCGCGAGGCGCACCACGTCCTGGTGGTCGAAGGTGCGGACGATCAGCCCGTGGACGAAGCGGGAGAGGACGCGCGCGGTGTCCTCGATCGACTCGCCGCGGCCGAGCTGGATGTCGTTGCGGTTGAGGAAGAGGGGGCGCGCGCCGAGCTCGTGGAGACCGACCTCGAAGGAGACGCGGGTACGGGTGGAGGACTTCGAGAAGATGAGGGCCCACGTCTGACCCTCCAAGGGGCGGGGTCCCTTCCGGCCGCGGCGGCGCTTGAGGTCCCGGGCCAGGGCGAACAACCCGGGCAGCGCGGAGCGCGGGAGGTCGGTTTCTTGGAGGAAATGCGGCATCGGAAAGCGTCGGACGCTAGGCGGCGGCAGCGCGGCGAACGAGGAAAAAACCGCCGCTCACGCCCCGGCGGCGAGCACCGCGCGGAGGATCGCCACCGACTCCGCCAACTCGGCGGGCGACGCGTTCAACGGGGGCAACAGGCGGATGACATTGCCGCCGGCCGCGGCGGCGAGGAGGCCGCGTTCGCGCAGGGCCGCGAGCACGGACGCGGGATCCGCGGCGAACTGGAGCCCGACTAGGTACCCCTCGCCCCGCACCGCCAGCACCCTGGCCGGATGGGCCGCCGCGAGCGCCCGCAGCTCGGCGAGCCAGGGGGCGCTGCGGGCGCGGACCGCCGCAAGCAGGTCCTCGCGCTCGAGCACGTCGAGCACCGCGCGCGCGGCCGCGCAGGCCAGCGGGGTGCCCCCGAAGGTCGTGCCGTGGTTGCCCGGCTGGAAGAGGTCGGCGTGGGGCTCGCTCAGCCAGATGGCGCCGATGGGGAAGCCCCCGCCGAGGCCCTTGGCCATCCCGATCGCGTCGGCCCGGACGCCCGCGTGCTCGAAGGCGAAGAAGCGCCCGGTGCGCCCGATGCCGCACTGCACCTCGTCGAGCAGCAGCAGCAGGTTGCGCTCCGTGCACAGGCGGCGGAGGCCCACCAGGAATTCCGGCGTGCACGGGTTGATGCCGCCCTCGCCCTGAATGGTTTCGACGAAGATGGCGGCCGTCTCGTCGTCGACCAGCCGCGTGAAGCCCTCGAGGTCGTTGAGGTCCGCGAAGCCGAATCCGGGCACGAGCGGGCGGAAGCCACCCTGAATCTTCTCCTGCGGGGTCGCGCTCATCCCGCCGAAGGTGCGGCCGTGGAAGGCGTTCCGCGCGCAGATCACCTTGTAGCACTTGCCCTCGACGCCGCCGGCCTTCCGGCGTCCGTGCAGGCGGGCGAGCTTCAGCAGGCCCTCGTTCGCCTCGGCGCCACTGTTGCAGAAGAACACTCGGCCCGGGCCGGCGTGGCCGACCAGCCGGCGGGCCAGCTCCCCCTGGCCCGGGTTGCGGAACAGGTTGCTGACGTGGACCAGCTCGGCCGCCTGCCGCTGCACCGCCGCGACCCAGTGCGGGTGGCAGTGCCCCAGCGCCGACACCGCGATGCCCGAGGTGAAGTCGAGGTAGCTGCGGCCGGCGTCGTCCCACACGCGCGTGCCGGCGCCGCGCACCAGCGTGAGCGGGGCCCGCGCGTAGTTGCGCATCACGTGGGCGTCGTAGAGGTCGGCGGTAGAGGCGCGGACGACCGGGGAGGGTTCCATGGTAAAGGGAAGGGCGCCGGCGGGCGCGGCCGCGGTGCGGCCGGCCGGCGGGGTTCAGCCCAGCACGATCTCGGTGCCGATGCCCTTGTCGGTGAAGATCTCGAGCAGCAGCGAATGGGCGAGCCGGCCGTCAATGAAGTGGACGCGCTGCACGCCCTCCTGCAGGGCCCGCACCGCGCTCTGAACCTTGGGGCGCATCCCCTTGTCGATCACGCCGCGGCGCTTCAGCTCCTCGACCTGGCCGGTCTTCAAGGTGGAGATCAGCGAGGCGGGATCGGCCGGGTTGGAGAGGAGGCCCGGGACGTCGCTCATATACACCAGCCGCCGCGCGCGCAGCGCGCTTGCGACCCGCCCGGCGGCGAGGTCGGCGTTGATGTTGTAAGGCTTGCCATCGTAGCCCTCCGCGACCGGCGAGATGATCGGGATGAAGCCCTCGCTGATCTCCTTCTTGATCAGCTTCACCTTCACCTCCGTGACGTCGCCGACAAAGCCCAGGTCCACCGGGTTGCCGTCGTCGTCCTCGGCCAGCTTCTCGCACACCAGCACGCTGTCACCCGGGAGCCCCTTGGGCCGGGCCTTCGCGGCGGCGACCGCCTCGCAGACGTCGCGGTTAACGATCTCGTCGAGCGTCTTCTTGACCACCGCGATGGTCGCGGCGTCGGTCACGCGCAGGCCGTTGATGAAGGTGGCCTTGAGGCCGGACTCCGCCATCGCCTTGGTGATCGCCTTGCCCCCGCCGTGCACCACCACGACGTTGATCCCGCAGGCGGCCAGGAAGGCGAGGTCGTGCGCGACCCGCGTGCGCGCCGCCGGGTCGGGGTCATCCATAAAGCTGCCCCCGTACTTCACGACGAAGGTGGAGCCCCGGAAATCCTGGATGTACGGCAGGGCCTCAAGCAGCACCTTCGCCTTGGCGGTCACTTCGGCGACGTTCATCGGGCGGTCAGGACGCCCGGCCGGCGGCCGGGGCGGAGCGAGGGAAGGCGGAGCGCGCGTTCACGGGATCGGATCGAAAGGACGCGACTAAGGCACGTGCCGCCGGCATTTCCACCAAAAACTTCGTGCGGCACCCCCGCGCGCGCCGCGCGCCGGTTTTTGCCTTCACACCTCGCCGCGGCGCGCCCACTTCTCTCGCGTGCCCAGCACGCAACTCACCTTCGCCGACCGCGCCGCCCACCGCGCGTGGCTCGCGGCCCAATCCCCGCTGCCCGCCGGTTTCCGCGTCGGCCGCTCCAGCTTCGACTTCACGCCGCGCGAGGCGCCCAAGCCCGCGCGGATGAACCTGACGCTGATCGCGCTGGACCAGCCGACCCCCGCCTTCGCCGCGCTCTTCACGCGCAACGCGTTCCCCGGCGCGCCGGTGATCATCGGCCGCGCCCGGCTGGCGGAGCCCACGCTCGGGGCCGTGGTCATCAACAACAAGATCTCCAACGTCTGCGCGCCCGACGGCGTCGCGACCGCCGAGCGCGTGTGCGCCGCCGCCGCGGCGCAACTCGGGCTCTCCCCGCGGCAGGTCCTTCCCTCCTCCACCGGCGTCATCGGCTGGTCCCTGCCCGAGGAGGCGATGATCGGCGCCCTGCCCGCCGCGGTCGGCGCGCTCGCGCCCGGCTCCATCCTGCCGGCCGCCGAGGGCATCGTCACCACCGACCTCTACCCGAAGGTGCGCCGCGCGGACGTCGGCGGCGGCAGCATCGTCGGCATCGCCAAGGGCGCCGGGATGATCGAGCCGAACCTGGCCACGATGCTGGTCTACATTCTCACCGACATCGCGGTGCCCCGCGCCGAGCTCCGCCAGATGCTCGCCCGCGCCGCCGACGCCAGCTTCAACGCGATCAGCATCGACAGTGACACCAGCACCTCGGACACGGTGGTCGCGCTCTCCTCGGGCCGCGTGCCGTTCGCGGACTGGGGTGCCTTCGAGCGCGCGCTCCACCAGGTGTGCCGCGACCTGGCCGAGGATGTCGTCCGCAACGGCGAGGGCGTGCGCCACGTAATCCGAGTGACCGTGCGTGAGGCCGCTAGCCTGGGGTTGGCCCGCGCGCTGGGCAAGGCGGTCGTCAACGGCCCGCTCTTCAAGTGCGCCGTCGCAGGCAACGACCCGAACGTGGGCCGCCTGATCCAAGCTATCGGCAAGCACGTGGGCGCGCACGCGCCGGGCACCGACCTCTCGCGGCTGCGGGCCGCCATGGGCGGCATCGAGATTTTTTCCGGCGGCGTGTTCCGCCTCAACCCGGAAAAGGAAGCCGCGCTGGTGGCCCACCTCCGCGGGGCAGAGCTCTACGCCAGCCAACCCGGGCCCGAAGGCGTATTCAGCGCGCCGATCGACTTCCCGCCCCACGAGCGCGCGGTGGAACTTGAAATCGAGCTCGGCAACGGCGCGGCCTCGGCCGCCGTGCTCGGTGGGGACCTGACCCACGAGTACGTGAGCGAGAACGCGGACTACCGGTCCTGATGCACCGCGGTCTCGCCGCTTCAGGCGAGGCCGGCCGTCTCGGGAAAGCCGCACCAGAGATTCATGATTTGGACCGCTTGGCCGCTCGCACCCTTCATCAGGTTATCCTCGGCCACCGTGATGATAAAATTGCCCGTGCGGGAGTCGTGCGCCGCGGCGAGGTCGACGCGGTTGGTACCGACGACGTGCGCCGTGTCGGGGGTCTCCCCGGCGGCGAGCAGCTGAACGAACGGTCGCCCGGCGTAGGCGGCCTGCCACGCGGTTTGGAGCGCCGCGAGGTCCGCCCCGGGAGCGGCGGGCACGGTGATAGTGGTAGCGATGCCGCGGCGCATCGGCGCTAGGTGCGGGTTGAACTGGATCACGGTCGCCGCACCAGTGTGGAGCGCGAGCTGCTCCTCGACCTCCGCGAGGTGGCGGTGCTTCACCAGCCCGTAGGCCTTAATGCTCTCCGCCCGCTCCACGAATAAGTACATCTCCTCCGCCTTCTTCCCGGCGCCGCTCACCCCGCTATAGGAATTCACCACGATGTGCTGGCGCGAGATGACCCCCGCGCGCAGCAGCGGCACCAGCGGGATGAGGATGCTGGTGGGATAACAGCCGGGCGCGGCGACGAGTCGGGCTTCCGCGCGCCAAGCGGACGCCGTCAACTCGGGGAGCACAAACCGCGCGGACGGCAGGAGCTCCGGCGCGGGATGCGGCCCGTAGTAGCGCTCGTAGGTCGCCTGATCGGCGATCCGGAAGTCCGCGCTCAGGTCGATGACGCGCTTGCCGGCGGCGACTAGGACCCGCGCGTAGGCGGCGGCGGCCCCGTGCGGCAGGGCGAGGAACAACAGGTCGAGATCGGAGGCCGCGAGAGCGGCCGCGTCCGAATCCGTGAAAAGCAGTCCCCGGTCGATCCCGCGCAGCGCGGGGATGACGGCCGCGAGCCGTTTGCCTGCTTGGCTCCGCGAGGTGACCGCGGCCAGCTCCACCCGCGGATGCCCCAGCAGGAGTTTTACTAGGACTTCACCGGAATAACCCGAGGCGCCAACGATGCCGACTTTCATGAGGAAGGGATCCCCGAAGCTCGCCTGCCCCCCGGCCTAAGGCCAGAGCGAAGTCGCGCCCGCCGCGCGCAAAAAGCGGCGCCCCGAGGATGCCGGGGCGCCGCTCAAAAACCGACGCGCGACGTTAGAACGCCACCGAATACCCCACCGAGGCCACCCACCGCCCGACCGCGAGGGGGTTTACGACCTTGGGAGAGTTACCCTCCTTGAAGTAGGCATTGCGCCCCTCGGTGTAGGCTACCCCGAGAATTACCTTCGACTCCTTGTTAATCTGCACCGGCAGCGAGGCACCGAGCAGCCAGTAATCACCCCACCCCTTGACCGCGGGCGAAAAGCCGTTGGCCGCGTCCTTGAGCAGGAAAGTCCCGAACTGGGCCGTGAGCCCGAGCTCGGTGCCGAGGTCTTTGAGCGCCACCGCGTAGGCGGCGGTCACCTCGTAGGTCGCACCGCGCAGGGTCACGTCGTAGTACACCTTGGGGGTAAACTTGATACCCTCCACCGTATAGTTCAGCGCGAGATTCGGCTCGAAGGTCGTCTTGTAGAAGCCCACGCCCTTATCGGCCTTGGGGTACGTGTAGAGCGTGAAGCCCGGCGCCAGCGAAAGGTCCTTGCCGAGGCTGGTCGTGTACGAGCCGTAGAGGTCCATCTCCGGGTCGGAGCTGCCCGGAACTTGATCGTCGATGACGAAGTTGCCCCAAAAGCCGAGGGTAAGATCCCCGGCCGCCGCCTCGATGGTCGGCTGGAAGCTGCCGGCGTTTAAGCGCTGGCCGCGGAACATGTACTGCGTGGCGAAGGTGCCAGTGGCGGTAATCGCGACCGCCGGGGCGGCCGCCGGGGCGGCCGGGACCTGGCCGAACGCGGGCAGGGCAACGGCGGCGCCGAGGAGAACAAGGGTGAGCTTATGGTTCATGGTAGATCAGGGTGTTGGAAGGACGTGACCCCCTTCCCGTAGCAAACTTCGGGCCAACCTTCTTTGGCGATCGGGAATTTTTCAAAATTCCTCTTTCCGCCTCCCGCGACCAGACGGGCTACCGCCCACGCCGGCCTTGTCGTCGCCTCCGCGGCCAGTTTCTTTGGTTGAATGCAGCCGATTCAGGGCCCCTTGGCTTCGTTCGATGCCGGTCGTTCAATTGTCGCGGTGCTTCTCTCGCGCCGGGATCTCGCCACGACAACCTGGCAGGCGATCGCGGCGGATGGTCGGGTCTTTCGCTGCGCGGCCCCGAATCCCTTGCGCGCGGGGGACACCATCTTTGAGACCACCGCCGCGCGCTATGTCCTAAGCCAGCAGGAGGAGCCGGTCGTCGAGATTCCGCTCGATCTGACGCCCTCGGCTTCCGCCGGCGTCGGTTGGGCCTTCGGCAACGAACACCTGCCCTTGTGCGCCGAACCCACGCGACTCCTCGCCCCCGACGAGCCGGCAGTGCGCCAGTTGCTGGAGCGCATCCGCGTGCCCTACCGGACCGGGGTGGCGGTTTTGCGTCCCGGCCGTTTTAGCCGCGGCGCTCCTCCATCGGTTCCACCCACCACCACGCCGGGGAAATAAAAAAGCCCCGGCGCATAGCACCGGGGCGGCAAGGCGGGACGGCGGTCGAATCACTTCCGCGCCACGGCACGGCCGGCGCGCCAGGAGCGAAGCAACCCTAGGGTGGCCCAGAGCGCGGCGCCGACCATCAGCGCGCAAGCCGCAGTAGCAACCGGGTGGGACGCAAGGTGGCTGAAGTCCCAAGTAATATCGCCCCCCTCGTGCCCATCGTGGCCGGGATGCGCCCGAGCGACAGCGGCGGAAAGAGCGAACACGAACGCGGCAAAACGGGCGGAGAACAGCTTCATCTTGACCTGCATAGAGGCCGAGCCATTCCGCTTCGCCAACAAAAAAGTGATGGTCGCACCGTTGGATCCCGCCGCGGCAAAAAAAGCCGCCGTCCCGGAGGGGGACGGCGGCGGAAGGTGAGAGCCTCCAGCAGCGCTCAGCGCTTGGAGAACTGGAAGCGCTTGCGGGCGCCCGGCTGACCCGCCTTCTTCCGCTCCTTCTCGCGCGGATCGCGCTTGAGGTGGCCGCCCTTCTTAAGCTTCGGGCGATGCTCGGCGTTCAGCTTCTGCAGGGCCCGGGCGATGCCGTGGGCGACCGCCCCGGCCTGGCCGGCGACGCCACCACCGGAGACGTTCACGGACACGTCGATCTTATCTTTGAGCTCCACCGTGAGCAGCGGCGCGTAGGCCTGCTTGGCGAAGTTCTCGTGCGAGAAGTAGTCGTCAAAGGTGCGGCCGTTGACGGTCAGCTTGCCGGAACCCTCGGTCAGGCGCACGCGGGCGGTGGAGGTCTTACGGCGGCCGGTGCCGAGATACACGGTGGCGGGAGAGGCAGCGCTCATGTCAGTCGTGGGAAAGGGGTTCAGACGGTGATCTTCTGCGGCGCGTTGGCCTCGTGGGTGTGGGCGGTGCCGGCGAAAACGCGCAGCTTGCGCAACATCGTCGCGGCAATCCGGTTCTTCGGGAGCATGCCCTTGACGGCGTGTTCGATGATGAACTCCGGGTGGCGCTCACGCATCAGCGATACCTTGCGGTAGCTCTCACCGCCAACGAAGCCGGAGAAGAACATGTACTCGTTCGCCTCCTCCTTACGGCCGGTGAGGACGACTTTCTCGGCGTTGATGACCACCACGAAATCACCGGTGTCCACGCTGGGGGTATAGCTCGGCTTGTGGCGGCCGCGGATAAGGTTGGCGGCCTTCACGGCGAGGCGTCCGAGCGGCACCCCCGCGGCATCGATCAGATACCACTTGGGCTGCACTGCCTCCTTCTTGGCGAGGAACGTTTTCATGCGAAAAGAGGTCAAGGGCTAAGGTCCGCCCCGTGGGTGTCAACCGAGTTTTGGGCCGAAATGCGCGCGGCCCCGGCCGGAGAGCCTCACGCGCCCCGTCTGCGGCCTTGTTTCGCGGGGCGCCCCAGCCCAACCTCCGCCGATGTCCTCCCCTTCCCTGCCCGCCCGCCGCGCGCTCGGCGCCGCCGGCGTGCTCGGGCTGACCGGCGTCGCCTTGGGCGCCCTCGGCGCGCACGCCCTGAAGGGCACCCTCGCGACACGGGGGATGGAGGCGGTCTGGGCCACGGCCGCCCAGTACCACCTCGGCCACGCCCTCGCACTCGCCGCCCTCGCCGCTTGGCTGCGCGCGGACGTGGCTCCCGCCCCCGGCCTCCGGTGGGTGACGCGCTGCTGGACGGCCGGCACGGTCCTCTTCTCGGGTTCGCTGTACCTCCTCGCCCTCGGTGGCCCGCGCTGGCTGGGGCCCGTGACCCCGCTGGGCGGCCTGGCGTTGCTCGCCGGCTGGCTCCTTCTCGCGCTCACCGCCCTGCGCGGCCGCCGGACGGAATGAACGCGCCTCTCCCGCTGCCGCCGGACCTGCGGGCGATGCTCGAGGCGGTACGCCGCGTCGGCCGGCCACGGATCGTCGGCGGCGGCGTGCGCGACTGGCTGCTGGGACTCGCCCCCAAGGACCTCGACGTGGAGGTACGCGGCGTCGACTTCGAGACGCTGCACCGCGCGCTCGCGCCTTTCGGCTCGACGGATGTCGTGGGCCGGAGTTTCGGGGTGATCAAGGTGCGGAGCGCCGCCTCGGGGACGGAGTACGATTTCTCGCTGCCGCGCCGCGAGTCGAAGACCGGGGCCGGCCACCGGGGCTTCGCCGTGGCGCCGGAGCCCGGGCTGGGGGACGCGGAGGCCGCGGCGCGGCGGGACTTCACCCTGAACGCGATCGCCTACGATCCATTCGCCGACGCGATCATCGACCCGCACGGGGGGCGCGAGGACCTGGCTCGCCGCCTTCTGCGCCACACCAGTGCGGCCTTCGCGGAGGATCCGCTGCGGGTGCTACGCGGCTTCCAGTTGGCGGCGCGCTTCGATCTGACCCTCGCCCCGGAGACGGTGGCCGTGTGTCGCGCCATCGCCCCCGCCTTCGCCGAGTTGCCCGTGGAGCGCGTCTGGGGCGAATGGGAGAAGTGGGCCGCCAAGGCGCTGCGGCCCTCGCGCGGCCTGACCGTGCTCGCGGAGACCGGCTGGCTCGCGCATTTCCCGGAGGTCGACGCCCTCCGCGGCACGCCGCAGGATCCGCAGTGGCACCCCGAGGGCGACGTGTTCGTCCACACGGGGCATTGCCTAGATGCGCTGGTGCGGCTGCCGGGCTGG
>SXGQ01835588.1_pt1 | contig 12223 bp, 14 predicted proteins | sample 3178371 | NCBI WGS metagenome assembly SXGQ01 (sample SAMN11356859, study PRJNA531348) | freshwater metagenome | isolation source: freshwater sample F1-20 | place: China: Fuxian Lake, Yuxi | collected 2017-12-25 | reverse complement strand
GATGTCGATGCCGCGGTCGTCGTCGAGCAGCACCTGCGCCGCCGCACGCACGCTCTCGAGCGAGGCGAGATCGAGGTCGAGCAGCCGCAGCTGGGCAGTCGGATGCTGTGCGAGCAACCGCGCCCGAGCATCCGCCCCCTTCTCGCGATTGCGCACCGCCATGACCACCTCGGCGCCCGCCTCGATCAGTCGGCCGGTCAGGCCGAAGCCGAGTCCGCTGTTGGCGCCGGTCACGACGGCGAGGCGGCCCGCCAGGTTCGGAACGGTGGTGTCGAGGGCAGTGCGAGGCATGAAGTCTCCGAGAGATCGTGGTGTGTGCTGTCATCACACCATTCGGAGCCGGGCTGAACCTGGGGGCGGTCAGCGCCGGGGGCGCTCGAGCGAGCTCGGGCCGACGTGTGCGCCGAGCCAGGCGGCGACCGGCGCACCGGCCGCCCACGTCGAACGCACCCATGTCGCGGGCTCGTCATGGCCGGCGGGTGCGCGCCCGAACACCTCGACTCCTTTCCATCGCAACCACTCGATGCGCGGGTGGTCGGGGTCGACCCCGCGAGGCGCTCGCTGCAGGGGAGCGGGGTACCCGCTCTTGAGGGTGCCTCCCGCTGCGCGTGCGGCCTCAACAGCAGAGGCGAAAGCGTCCCCTCGTTCATCGAGCAACGCCTCGCGCCAGAGCACCAGCTGGTCGGGTGCGAGGTAGGGCATGCCGCTCGACGCGAGCAGACCGCGCGCATCGACTTGTAGGTAGCGACCTGTGCCGTTGTCGTCGATGTTCAGCGCACCGAGAAAGAGCTTGAGCGGGCCCTTGTCGGCACCGAATCGCGTGTCGTTGTGCGGGCGATAGACGCGCCACGACGCCGGGTCTGCGTCGACCGCTGCGAGCAGCTCGAGAAAGGGCTCGCGCACGTCTTCGGCGTAGTGCTGTTTCTCTCGCGCCCAGAATTCCCGCGTGTTGTCAGCACCGGCTCGCTCGAACCAGACCGCGGCTGAGGCTAGATTGTGACTCACCATGTGTCACAGCATAGATATGACACAGGTTGAGTCACAAGAAGGAGCTGGGCTGTGGATGCTCGCATCGAGCGCACGCGCGAAGCAGTGCTGGCTGCCGCTCGCGACTTGTTGCTCGACGAAGGCCTCATGGCGATCACGCCCACTCGCGTCGCAGACCGCAGCGGCATCGCGCGGCGCACGATCTATCGGCATTGGACGACGGCCGACGAGCTCGTGCACGACGCGCTGGCGGGCGCGAGTTACCCGACCTACTCGCTGACCGGGGACCTCGTGACCGATCTGCGCACGCACCTCCTGCAGCTGCGTGACGCCCTCGAGCATGGGCCACTCTCGCACATCCTGCTGGCCCTCGGCGAGCGAGCGGCCGTCGACGCCTCGAGGGCGAGACTGCGCGAGCGCCTCGTGCACTCGGGGTGCGCACCGCTGCGCGCGATGCTTGCCCAGCACGGAGCGCCCATCGAACTGCTCGACGACCTGGTCGACGAGCTCGAGGGGCCGGTGCTCGCCAGCGCCCTCGTCCACGGGCGTGCGACGAGCGACAAGCTCATCGATACTCTCGTCGAGACCGTGACCCGCCGCGGGTGGAACCTCACGGCGTCAGCAGGGCCGTGACTACAGCCCCGTACAGAGGTGCGACCACTGCCTTCCCGCGTCGGGGCCCCATTGCAGCAGGTTGATGACGCCGGGGTGCGACGAGTCGCTCGCGAAGACGTAGATCGAGTTCGTGTCTTGGCGGGAGACCGTGAAGGTGACGAGGTCACCGTTGCCCTCGGCATACATCGTCGACTCGACTGCGCCGGGGTAGGTGGCGCGAATCTCGTCATGCGTGCTGCCGACGCCTACGCCCTCAGGGTTGCGGGGGAGCCCGGCCGGCACGACCTCGTCGCCCGAGATCGTGTAGAAGAAGCGAACGTTGGGTTCGAGATCAGTGCGGCCGAAGAAGTCGGTGTCGAAGACCGCCGAGGTCGAGCTGTACTCGCTGTGGTTCTCGAGAATCGGGTACCAGGGGCACTCGTCGAACTCGGCAGCGAGTCCGCCCAGGGCCGTGCCGACGGCGTCTGCGTCGGCAAGGTCGAGTGATGCGGCGCGAAAGCGATCGATGTCGAAGTCGGCGAGCGTTTCGGCGGTCGGAGTCGGGCTCGGTGTGCTCTCGACTGCCTCGGTCGGTTCGACCGGAGGTTCGCTCGCAACGGGTTCGGTGGGCGTGCATCCGGCCATCAGCAGCAGCGCCGATGCGGCGAGCGCGATGATCACCGGGCGACGGGAACTCGCGGTTCGCACAGACATGGGGTCAGTGTAAATCTGCCTCAGGTTGCCTGGCCAGCACTATTCTGACCGAGGAGCCCCAGCAGCCGGGGTGATTCGCTGGCCGGGAGGCGAGGAGCAGCTCATCGACACCCGACGTCTCGCGTGGGAGCAGCGCACGTCGACCACGATTGCGGTGCTCGGCCTGCTCTTTCTCGTGGCCTACTCGATCTACGTGCTGATGCCCGACCTGCCCGTGGAAGTCGTCGCGATCCTCGCCGTGGTCGGTCTGGCCACCTGGGCGGTCTTCCTCGTCGACATGATCGCCCGCATCGCGCTCTCTGACCGCGGGCGGAGGTGGCGCTTCATCGGCACCCACCCGATCGACGTGCTCTCGGTGTTCTTCCCGCTCTTCCGCATTCTGCGTGTGGCGGGGCTCCTCCAGCACATCCCTCTGCTGAGGGGCAAGAGCGGTGCGGCCGTGCGCGGGTCGGTCATTGCCCACGCGCTCGTCTACGCACTGGTCTTCGTCTACGCGATCGCGCTCGCGACGCTGCAGGTCGAGCGTGAGGCGCCTGAGGCCACCATCACGACCTTCGGCGACGCGCTGTGGTGGGCGGTTGTGACGATCGCCACGGTCGGCTACGGCGATACCTACCCCGTCACGGGCGTGGGTCGATTCCTCGCCGTCATGCTCATGGGCGGTGGCATCGTCATCGTCGGCACGACGTCGGCGATCGTCGTCTCGTACATCACCGAGCGCATCGCGGCCAACCGAAAAGCGGCGTCTGACGCCGATCAGCCGCCGAGCAGCGCGTCTTCAGCGTCGTAGTCGAACCAGCCCGAAGCGCCGTAGCGCTCGGCCAGTGCCGGAAACCGCTCGCGCCAGTCGGCGTCGGCGACTTCGCCGAGCATCCAGTCGATCGCGGGGCCGATGGTCGTTCGGTGGTTGCCGGTCGGCTCGTACCCGAGCTCGTCGCGCGCCGCCTGCATGCTCAGCACGACCGCCGTCGGCACCGCCCACGGGTGCTGACCGACATCGCCCGCGACCTCGCGCGGCAGCAGATCGAACTCAGCCTTGTGGCCGAGGTGGGCGAAGACGCCTTGCCCGATCTCGAGAGCCGTCACCGACGGTTCGTCGACGGCGTTGAGCACTCGGGCACCCGGATGCTCGGCCGCCAGCCGCACGAGCTCGGCGATGACCGTGGTCGCACTCGTCGCGAAGCGGCTCTCGCCCATGTCAGTCAGCGGCACTCGGCGCCGCCCGTCGAGCGCGCGCTTGATGAAGTACCACTCGCGCAGAGCCGGCGACTCGGGGCCGTGGATCGCGCCTGGCCGCAGCACCGTGACCGGCAGCCCGTCGATGCCGAGCAGCGCGCGCTCGAGCGCGGCCTTCTGCGTCGAATACCCCTCGCGCTCATCGGTGACGACAGGGTGCTGCTCGGTCACGGGCACCGCCAGCAGCGGAAAATCGTCGACGCCGGTCGCGATGTCCATCCAGGTGCCGTTGCTGCCGAGGTACACCGACGCCGTCGAGATGACCACGAGTGATCCGAGGTCGCCGACGAGGCGCCGATAGACCTCGGCGTCGGCGGGGGCATACGCGATGCAGTCGAGCACGAGGTCGTGGCCGCGGGCGGCGTCGACCAGGGCATCCGCATCAGCGCGATCGAGCGTGATCGACGTGACGTCGCCGGCCACGCTCGCCGGCAGCGGTCGGCTGCCGCGGTGCGCGATCGTCACGTCGAAGCCGAGTGCGAGCAAGCGTCGAGCGCTCGCGGTGCCGATCTGGCCAGAGCCACCGAGAAGCAGCGCCGTCTTCTGCATGCCGCCACTCTAGGCGCTAGATTCGCAGGCGAACCCTCGAACGCATTGGAGCATCCATGGCTGCCACGCCCCTCACTCGCAACCAGACGCAGAGCGCCGTCATCGCGGGCGCCGTCGCCCACACCATCTTTCAGACCGGGTGGTTCGCGTTCGGCATGTCGCTCGCAGCACTCATCGCTGCGTCGCTCTTCGGCGGACTCGTCGGCGCCCTCTCGAACGCCCTCGGCGGCGAAGAGGCCAACTCGGTGCTCGCAGCGATCGGCGCCGGCTCAGACATCTTGTTCTGGGTGGTCATCTCGTTCTTGATCGGCAGCCTCATTCTCATCGGGTTGTCGATTCTGGTGAGCGGGTGGATGCTCTCGGCCGCGGGCCAGCACCGCCCCTGGCGCACGACCATGTCGGCGGTGGGTGTCGCGGCGCTCGTCGACATCGCGCTGTTCTGGGTCTACCTCGGTATCGCGAACCTGCTCACCGACAGCGGCATCGCGGGTCCCGTGCTGCTGACGCCGGTCATCGCGCTCGTCGGCGGCATTCTCGTGGGCTCGCTGCTGTGGTGGCTCATGGCGCTCGCGAACCGCGAGAAGGTGCCCGCGGTCATCGTGGCGGCCGACAGCACCTCGGTGTCAGCGCTCACGGCTGAAGGCGCGGCTGCCGTTGAGGCCGGGCCGAGCACGGTGGCTGTGCCCGACGCGGAGGCGGAACCTGTCGCCGTCGAGCCGACCAAGCCCGCGACCCGCAAGAAGAGCTAGCGCAGCACGTCGCCGAGCAGGCGCGTGAGCTCCGCGCGCATCTGCTCGCTCGTGATCGTGCGGTCGCCATCGCCCGATTGGGCGCCGTAGTCACCGAACGCCGCGTGGTTGGCGCCCTCGATGACGACGAATTCGGCGTCGCCGGGCAGCAACGGCGCGGCGCCCTCGATCGTGTCGAGGTCACTCAGCAGGTCGTTCTCTGCGGCGATGCTGAGCACCGTGAGGCCCGAATCGCTGAGGTCGTTGGCGCAGTAGCTGCCGAAGAGCACGAGGCCCTCGAGCTCGGCGCCGGGCGTCATGAGACAGGCGCGCACCCCGCCGAGCGAGTGGCCGCCGACAAACCAGCGGTCGATGTCGGGCGCGGCGGTCGTGAACTCGTCGACGCCGCGAGCGTCGAAGAAGGCGAGGTTCAGCGTCGGCCTCGTGATGAGCACAGTGACCCCGTGCTCTTCGACCACCCCGCTCAGTTGAAACATGTAGGCGTAGGGCTCGACGCGCGCGCCCGGCACGAAGATGAGGCCGACGGGGTCTGCCGGCACGTCGGTGCTGTCAGCGACCGGCTGCATCAGGATTCCCTCGTCGACCATCGTCACCTCGATGGCTCCGTTGCGGAACACCTCGAGCGTTGCGCCGCGGTCAGCGCGGTAGGGCGTGTTCGCCCAGATGAGAAAGCCGAGCACGACGACGAGCAGCGCGGCGAGAGATGCGAACCCGATCGCCCGCACGCGGCGTCGGGCCGGGCTCGCGGGAATGTGGCGAGCAGGCGACGAGGTGCTAGAGGTCATGCGCCATTATCGCGAGCAGACCTGGCACAATGAGAGCACCATGAACATTCTTGCCGTGATCGTGTCACTCTTCCTCTTCGTGTCGTCGTTCTTGCTCTTCGCGTACGCCTTCGCGGTGCCCGAAGAGTTTGCGGCGATCGTCTTCTTCATCGGCATCATGTCGGCGTCGCTCTCGGTCGCGATTCCGTTCAATATCCTCGGTCACCGCGAGCGCTGACGCCCCCCGCGGTCGCCTCGCCGTCAGGCGGTCGGGGTGCCGCCCCTAGGCGGTCTTGAGCACGTTGGCCGTGAAGGCCGTCACGCGCTCCTGCAGGCCAGCAGCCCGACGGGCGATGAGCTCGTCTCGGTGCAAGTTCAGCTCGCTCGTGGCAGGCACGATGCGAATCATGATCGAGCACGCCAGATCGGTGCAGATGTAGGTGCCGATCGAGTTGCCGTCGCGACCGGCCTCGCCGCCCCGGGCGGCGCTGAACATGACGACCTGGGTCGAGGGCTGCGGCGTGTGGCATAGCGAGCACATCGCGCCGATGCCGGGCTTGAGCGCCGAGCTCGCCGCACGAACCATGACGCCGACGGGCCGGTCGTCGACCCACAGCACGATGTAGCCGCGCGCTGAGCCAGCGGGGTCGCGCCAGCCCAAGAACTCGCGGTCGCTCCACACGGTCTCGTGCAGGCCCGGCAGGGTCATCCGTTCGATCTCGGCGGCGCTCGCGTTCACGAACGAGGCTCGAATCTGCTCGGCGGTCAGTTCTCTCATCGCTCTTCAGCGTACGACACCGAGGTCGGCGCTCCATCGCTAGCATGACGCCATGGCATCGCTTCCTCGGGCGCTTCAGCCCTTCGCGACCGCGCAGTACCGACTGCTCGCGATCGCCCTCGTGCTCTCGCTCTTCGGCACCGGGGTGTGGCTCGTCGCCGTCGTCTGGCAGGTGATCGAGCTCGGGGGCACGCCCATCGATCTGTCGATCGTCGCGACCGGCGGCAGCATCGGCCTCGTGCTCGCGGTGCTGCTCGGCGGGGTCGCTGCCGACCGCATTCCGCAGAAGCGCATTCTCACCGTGGTCGAGACCGTCAAGGCACTGTCGATGGCGGTCATCGCAGCGCTCGCGCTCACCGAGTCGATCGAGGTGTGGCATCTCGCGGTCGTCTCGCTGCTGCTCGGCATGGCCGACGGCTTCTTCTACCCCGCCTATTCGGCGTGGCTGCCATCGCTGCTGCCCGCCGACGAGCTGCTCGCCGCCAACGGCATCGAGGGCGTGCTGCGGCCGGCCGTCATGCAGGCAGCGGGCCCCGCCGCCGCGAGCGCAGCGATCGCCGTGCTGTCGCCGGGTCTGGGCTTCGCGATCGTCGCGATCACGCAGGGCTTCGCCGCAGTGCTGCTGGGCATCATGCGCACGACTCCCGTGCGCCGAGACCCCGATGCCGAACCCGTGCACGCGCTGCGGGCCGTCTACACCGACGTGCGCGATGGCGTGCGCTACATGTTCCGCACTCGGTGGCTGCTCGCCACGCTGCTCTACTCGGCGCTGCTCATTCTCGTGATCATGGGCCCCATCGAGGTGCTGCTGCCGTTCGCGGTGCGCGATCAGACCGGGGGCGGTGCCGGAGCCTTCGCGCTCGCTCTCGCAGCCTTCGGCATCGGCGGGGCGATCGGCTCGATCGCGGTCGCGTCGATGCGCCTGCCGCGCCGGTACCTCACGATCATGATCTCGGCGTGGGGGCTCGGATGCGCGCCGCTCGTCATCATCGGCCTCACCGACCAGCTCTGGCTCATGGTCGTGGCGCTGTTCGTCTGCGGCATGCTCTTCTCGGGGGCCACGGTCATTTGGGGAACCCTGCTGCAGCGTCGTGTACCTCCCGAGATGCTCGGCCGGGTCTCGAGTCTCGACTTCTTCGTCTCGCTCGCGTTCATGCCGATCTCGATGGCCGTCGCCGGGCCGGTGGGCGAGCTCATCGGCATCCCCGTGGCGTTCCTGGCGGCGGGCGCGATCCCGGTCGTGCTCGCGGCGCTCACCCTGCTCATCGCGCGCCTCGGGCCCGATGAGCTCGCGCATCCACTGACGGAAACCGAGATCGTCGTGTCGACCGACACGGGGCCGATCGTCACCGGTCCGGGTGCTGCGAGCGGTCGGCAGCGACCGGTCGACGAAGACAACCCCGTCGCGTAGCCGTCTCGTCACCGAGCGTTCACGACGCACAGCCGATGGTCGGCTGGCGTGCGGGCGATGCACTGCTGGTGCACGGGCGCCCGGCAGGCGGCAGGGGCGAGAGTGAGATCGCTCGGCCATCGTGTGCCGGGCCGGTGCGCACAGCGCGCTGTCACCCTCATCTCGAGAGAAGAGATTGCCATGGCCACTATCGTCGAAACCGCCGTCAGCGCCGGTTCGTTCACCACCCTCGTTGCGGCCGTCGAGGCCGCCGGCCTCGTCGACACGCTCAACGGTGAGGGCCCCTTCACGGTCTTCGCTCCCACCGACGACGCGTTCGCGGCACTGCCCGAGGGCACCGTCGAGGGCTTGCTCGCCGATGTTCCGGCGCTCACGTCGATCCTCACCTTCCACGTGGTGCCGGGTGCTGTGCACGCCGCTGACCTGACCGACGGCATGAAGGCCGCCACGGTCAACGGCGCCGAGCTCACGGTCGACCTGACCGACGGCGTGAAGATCAACGGCGCCTCGGTCGTCACGGCTGACATCGTGTGCGACAACGGCGTCATCCACGTCATCGACGCGGTGCTGCTGCCGTAGTCACGACGCGCAACGCGCGAACGGGGCGGCCCCTTCAGGGGCCGCCCCGTTCTGCGTGGGGTGGTCGGGGCGCTCAGCGCCCCGCATCCGCGGTTCTAGGCCTGCAGCGCGAACTGGGCCTCGATCGTGAGCGTCACGTCGTCGCCGAGCAAGAAGCCGCCGGTTTCGACCGCCGCGTTCCAGCTCACGCCGAAGTCGTGACGGTTGATGACGGCGGTGCCACTCGCGGCCGCCTTCGTGTTGCCCCACGGGTCGGTCGCGATGCCGCCGAACTCGCCCTTCAGCGTGATGGGATTGGTGACGCCGCGCAGCGTGAGGTCGCCGTCGACCCGCAGGCCGGTCGAGACGAAGGTCATAGTCGGAAACTGCTCGGGGGCGAAGAAGTCGTTGGTGCGCAAGTGCGCATCGCGGTCGGCGTTGTTGGTGTTGATCGACGCGACCTCGACCGTGACCGTCACGCTCGACTCGGCCGGGTTCTCGGCGGCGATCACCGTGGCGTCGAAGCGCTCGAACACGCCGCGAACCTTGCTGATGGCGAGGTGGCGCACGCTGAAGCCGATCTCGGTGTGCGTGGGGTCGATGACCCAGGTGCCGGCGCGGTAGCCGGGAACAGTGTCGGCGGTGATGGTGGTCACGAGGGGTTCTCCTTCGTCGTGGGTGAGCTGAGCCGATCGGCTCGATCTCTGCGACTGCATAGACACCCTGACCCCAACGCGGCGGTGGCGTCAGTATTCCCCGCGGCGGGCAGTGGGGTTGGATAAGGGTGTGGATGCTGCGCTCGTGACCCGACTGCGCGCCGACCTGCTCGCGGCGGGGTACACCGTCGACCGGCTGCGGCAGCTCTGGGGCGATGAGGCCGATGCGGCGCTCGCGCGCGGCGATGGCGTGCCGGCGGCGCGCGCCCTCAACGCAGCCTCGTCGAGCCCGGCCGCGACCCTCGCGCGGCTCTTCGTGCTCGGTGACACCGTCACCGAGGCGCAGCTCGACGCGGCCCTGCCGAGCCTCGCAGCAGCGGGCGCCCGAGAGCTCGGCCTCGTCGACAGCACCAGACGTGCGCTGCTCGACTTGCGCCCCTACTCGTCGATCGACGGCTTGGGCGCCGTCGACTGGTTCATCGCCTCAGACCTGGGCGAGCTCGCGCTCGGCACCGCACTCCCGCCCGAGCACGTGCTCGGCGTCGGGGGAGCGTCGCTGACGCTCGCCGCGCTGATTCCGACCGAGCCGGTCGACTCGGTGCTCGACCTCGGTACGGGCTGCGGCATCCAGTCGCTGCACGCGGCCCGTCATGCCCAGCGGGTCGTCGCGACTGATATCTCGGCTCGCGCGCTCGACCGCGCCCGGCTCACGCTCGCGCTCAACGGGGTCTCGGCGACCGACGAGTCGGGGCGCGCCGGCACCGCCACCGTCGAGCTGCGTCAGGGCGATCTGTTCGCCCCCGTCGGGGGCGAGCGGTTCGATCGCATCGTCAGCAACCCGCCGTTCGTCATCACGCCGCGTCGCAATGGCGTGCCGCTCTACGAGTACCGCGACGGCGGGCGCGTCGGCGACGCGATCGTCGAGCAGGTCGTGCGCGGCGCGGCCGACCACCTCACGCCCGGCGGCACCGCGCATCTGCTCGGCAACTGGGAGTACCGCGATGAGCTCGCCGGCGACGGGCTGGCGCGCGTGCGCCGCTGGATCGACGAGGCCGGCCTCGACGGCTGGGTCGTCGAGCGCGAGCGGCAGAGCCCGGCCGAATATGCCGCCACCTGGATCCGCGACGGAGGCACGCGTGTCGGCACCCCCGAGTACGACCGTCTGGCGGCCGAGTGGCTCGACGACTTCGCCTCTCGCGGAGTGACCTCGATCGGCTTCGGCTACGTGGTGCTGCGTCGACCGAGCGACCCCGCTTCGCCGCGACTGCTGCGCACCGAAGTGCTCGGCTCGCCGCTCGGCACGCCCGTCGGCATCGGCGACCACTTGCTCGCCTGCCTGCGGGCGCACGATCGCACCGCCGGGCTCGACGACGAGGCCCTCGGCGCCCTGCGCCTGCAGGTGGCCCCCGATGTCACCGAAGAGCGCCACTACTGGCCGGGCGACGAGAACCCGACGGTGATCCGGCTGCGCCAGGGCGGCGGCTTCGCACGCACGATCGACGCGGATGCTGCGCTCGCGGGCCTCGTCGGCGCGAGCGACGGCGAGCTCACGGTCGCCGAGATCGCGAACGCCCTCGCCCACCTGCTCGAGGTGGACGAGGGCGCCTTGCGCGAGCAACTGCTGCCGCACGTGCGCGAGCTGCTCGTGACGGGGCTGCTGCTGAGCCCGCTCAGCCCTGGCTCGGGGTCGCCCGCCGAAGGATGAGCCAGGCCGCCAGAGCGCACAGCGCCGTGATGATGAGACTCCACGCCGCCGAGCCGAGGACTCCTGCCCAGGCGAAGAACTCGCCGACCTGACCCCAGGCCTCCAGCCACGTTGCGAGCGCTGCGCCACCCAGCACGACGACCACGACGACGCCCCAGAACACATACATGCCTGTTGCCCTCCAGCGCACGTAGACCGAGGCGGTCGCTGCGCCGATGCCGAAGAAGAGCAGAAAGGCGAGAACGCTGAAGAGGAAGGCCTGCCACCATTCGGCCTGCCAGAGCGTGCCCGAAGCGAAGAAGTTGAGGCCAACACCCCCGCCGTTCGTCCACGACTCGACCATGGCGGCGGTGGCGAGCACGATCGAGTATCCGATCGTGAGTATCACCGCGAAGACGCCGAAGCCGAGCAAGAAGTCGCGCCGGGTGCTGCCGTAGCCGAGCGAGAGCGGAAACGCCTGGTTGATCGTCATGACAGCGACGACGAGCATGTAGACGTAGATGAAGAACGCCCCGCCGTTGACGTTGGCGGTCTCGCCGTCTTCGGGAAGGTTCGCGCGGAGGATCGCGAAGATCGCGATGTTCATCAGCAGGATGAACCCGAGAATCGAGAGCGGCGTCCAGATGGCCGTCGAGGGGTTGGCGAAGAGCAACCGCACGATGGTGAGGATGCGCGTCGCAAGCGGGCGGGCCGTCGTCGACAGCGGTGCGGTCGCGCCGGTGGACTCGATAGGGGTGGTCGCGGTCATCGCGAGATCTCCTCGTGCTCGGTGGGGGAGCCGCCGGTCTGGCGGATGATGAGCTGCTGCAGTGAGACGGGCCCCACCTCGAGGCCCGCGGAGCGTGCTTCGGCGAGTGCCCTCTCGGTGACGCCGGCGACGGTCGCGCTGACGAATCCGCCCAGGCGCTCGCGGTGCAGCACTTCGAGCTGGCCGATGGCGCGCTCGACCGCGTCGGCTGGGCCGGCGATGGTGGCGGCGTGCGCGCGCAGAGCATCCACCGGCGAATCGATGATGATGCGCCCGTTGTCGATCACGAGCGCGTGCTCGAGCAGCGCGCCGACCTCGTCGATGAGGTGCGTCGAGAGGATGACCGTGCGCGGGTGCTCGGCGTAGTCGGCGAGCAGCCGGTCGTAGAAGCCTTGGCGTGCGATGGCGTCGAGACCCAGGTACGGCTCGTCGAAGATCGTGATCGGTGCCCGCGAGGCGAGCCCGACGATGATGCCGACGCTCGAGAGCTGGCCGCGCGAGAGCTTCTTGATGCGGCGGTCGACTGGCAGCCTGAACTCAGCGGCGAGGTCGCGGGCGAAGTCGGCATCCCAGTTCGGGAAGAAGCCGGGGGCCGCCGCAAAGACGTGCTTCGGCTTGAAGTCGTCGGGGTAGCGCTGGCTCTCTTTGATGAAGCACGTGTGCTGCAGCACGCGCGGATTCTCGACGGGCGACTCGCCGGCGATCGTGATGGTGCCGGCGGTCGCGAACTCCTGCCCCGTCAGAAGGTGCGTGAGGGTGGTCTTGCCGGCGCCG
>SXGQ01788716.1_pt1 | contig 12224 bp, 6 predicted proteins | sample 3178371 | NCBI WGS metagenome assembly SXGQ01 (sample SAMN11356859, study PRJNA531348) | freshwater metagenome | isolation source: freshwater sample F1-20 | place: China: Fuxian Lake, Yuxi | collected 2017-12-25 | reverse complement strand
AACGTTTCGCATGATGTGAAATTAATTGCTACCGATGGAAACGGGTGTAAAGATAGTATCACTAAAAATTTGAAAATATCACTCCCTATTGCCATTATTTCAAATGTAGCCTCAGGTGCTACGGCAAATGGACTAGGAGAATATACCTGTCCTCCTGTTTTTGAGACATTAACAGATCAATCAACCTCCTATGGAAATATAACCAATTGGCATTGGACATTTGGAGATGGTAAATCTTCTACTTTTCAAAATCCAAACAATACATATATTTTCCCAGGGACATACACACTATCTTTAGATATTACAAATGAATATGGTTGTAAAGCAGATACAGCTTTAGTCGATTATTTAACCATTTTAGGTCCAACAGGAACTTTAAATTGGATGTCTTTGGGAGATCTTTGCCTTCATAATTATCAATTTGATGCAACTAATTTACAATTTGTTGATTCAATAGTCTGGCATTTAGATGATGGGGACACAATTTACAATTCTAATTCCTTTACACACGTTTATCCTGTAGGTTCATATAATCCTACAAGTTCACTTATTGATTCTCTAGGTTGTAAAGTTACTTACCCAATGAATACTATTGTTGTAGCACCAATTTCAATATCAGCAAATGCGGGGCCTGATCAAGCATTCTGTGGTAATTCGACTACAATGGCAGGAAATGTAGATCCAAATGGTGCCGGAAATTGGACAATCATAAGTGGTACAGGGACTATTACAAATCCTACTTTAGCAAATACTACCGTCACGGGAATTGGTATTGGTGTCAGTAAATATGTTTGGACAGTGACGAATGCTTGTGATACAATCTCAGATACTATGAGTGTTACAATTACGGATGTCTCAACAATCGCAAATGCAGGTCCCGATCAAGTTACATGCCTTACTAACGCAACTTTAGCTGGAAATACAGCGATTGTTGGAGTTGGTAATTGGATGTTACTTAGTGGCTCAGGAATGATTACAGATCCATTTAGTCCAACAACTACTCTTACAAATCTAGGAGTTGGGACAAATAAATTTGTTTGGACTATCGGAAATGTATGTTCAGTTACAACCGACACCGTTAATATTATTGTTGAAACTTCACCAACTATTCCTCTTGCGGGAACGGATCAAACACTTTGTCCAAATTCAACTAATTTAGCAGGAAATTTAGCCCTTATTGGAAATGGTGTTTGGACCCTTTTTAGTGGAACTGGTATAATAACTTCACCCACACTTGCAAATTCTGGAATTACTGGTTTAGGATTAGATAAAAATATATTTGTTTGGACAATTTCAAATACGTGTGGAACAAATTCAGATACTGTCTTAGTCATTCGAGAAACTATACCTACTATCGCTTCATCAGGACCTGATCAAACTTTTTGCCTCACTAATTCAGTTCTTGCAGGAAATACAGCACTTATTGGTACAGGTTCTTGGTCAATACCAACTGGCACAGCCACAATAACCTCTCCTTCAAATCCCTTAAGTACAATTACAAATTTAGGTATCGGAATAAATAAATTTGTTTGGACAATTTCTAATACGTGTGCTTCAACAAACGATACAGTAGTAATTATTCGTGAAACTACACCAACTATTCCTTTAGCAGGTTCTGATCAAACCTTTTGTCCAAATACTACTATTTTAGATGGAAATACAGCTTTAATAGGAATTGGAAATTGGACTCTAGCAAGCGGAACAGGAACAATCACAGCTCCTACTATTGAAACTACTGGTATAACAGGACTTGGAATAGGTATAAACAAATTTGTTTGGACAATTTCTAATACGTGTGCTACACAATCGGATACCGTTTATATTATTCGAGAAACAACACCTACGATTGCAAATGCAGGTCCAAATCAAACTATTTGTTCGGCAAACTCAATTCTAGCTGGTAATACAGCTTTAATAGGTAATGGGAATTGGACTTTAGCAAGTGGAACAGGAAGTTTAACATCTCCTAATAGTCCAACTTCTTCAGTAACAGGATTAACAGTTGGTATTAATAAATTTGTTTGGACAATTTCAAATACATGTGCTTCAACTAATGATACAGTGTATATTACGATTGAGAGCCCTCCTACGTTACCTATAGCAGGTCCAAATCAACAAGCATGTATTCCAAATTCTGTATTAGATGGGAATATACCCTTAATTGGAAATGGAGTATGGACTTTAACGAGTGGTTCTGGAATCGTTAGTTCTCCAACCTTACCAAACTCAAATGTGATAGGATTACCATTAGGGCCAAATGTCTTTAAATGGACGATTTCAAATACATGTGGATCTAATTCTTCTAATATTACGATTACAGGTGTTGATGCTCCAACAACTTCGAATGCTGGTCCAGATCAAAAAATATGTGCCCAAAATGCAACTTTTCATGGAAATAAAGCAACAGTTGGAGCTGGCACATGGTCGCTTGTTAGTGGAACAGGTAACATAACGAATCCTTCAGATTCACTTTCCACTGTAACCGGATTATCAATAGGCACAAATGTATTTGAATGGGAAATCAACTCTTTTTGTGGGAATAGTAGTGATCAAGTAACTATAACAGTTGAAACCCCTCCTACATTAGCAAATGCAGGACAATCAATTTCTGTATGTGCTAATGATGCATTATTGTCTGCAAATGAGGCTATTGTAGGGGAAGGAACATGGAAAATTGGAAATTTAGGTGCAGGAATATTTGGAAATATACACGCCGAATCTACTACTGTTTCAAATCTAAATGTTGGACCAAATGAATTTATTTGGACAATTACCAATTCTTGTAGTACTTCTTCGCGACCAGTTATCATTACAAAGGTAATCGCTCCGACTCCCGCAAATGCTGGAAAAGATTCTACATTTTGTGGATCAAATGGAAAATTAAAAGGAAACTTTGCACTAATAGGTGTCGGAAGATGGACTGTTATAACTGGAACTGGAACAATTACTAATCAAGCTGATTCAGTATCAACAATTACTGGAATGAGTGTTGGAGTTAATACATTTAGATGGACTATTTCCAATATTTGTGATCCAGCGAGTAACTTTGATGATGTTACATTTACAATTGAAGAAACGCCAACATTAGCAGATGCTGGACCAGATCAAAACCCAATCTGTCAATCCACTTCTGCAAATTTAGCTGCCAAACCAGTCATTATTGGAACAGGAGTTTGGACTGTTGCAAGTGGTTCTGGTACAATTGTCAATCCAAATGATCCGAATTCAAGTGTCACAAATTTAGGGCTTGGTAACAATATTTTTAAATGGACTGTTTCAAACACATGTGGATCAACTTTTGATCTTGTTAGTATAACACGTTTTGATGATCCTACAGTGGCAGAAACAACACCAATTGAACCAATCTGCATTAAAAACTCTAAATTAACTGGAAATGAAGCGCTTATAGGAAATGGGAGTTGGACAACGGTTTCAGGATCGGGTACAATAACAAATGTATTTGACCCATTATCAACCGTAACAAACTTAGGAACAGGCGATAACATTTTTAAATGGACTATATTTAACGGTTGTGGAATTACAAGTTCAAATGTCAAAATAACAGTAGAATCTGCACCTATTAAAGCAACCGTTGGTCCAAATCAAGAAAGTTGTGGAAGTACAGCTATTTTAGATGGAAATTCGCCAAAATCATCAAAAGGGAATTGGACATTAATTAAAGGAACGGGAATAATAAATGATCCTTCCGATTCAACTTCTGGAGTTTCTAATATGGAAATTGGTATAAGTGTATTTAGATGGACTGTTGCAAATTCATGTGATACATCATTTGCAGATATAACTATTACAAATACAGGTTTATGCCCCGATGAAAATGCAGACAAAAATCAATTGATTTATTTCATTCCCAATACTTTTACTCCAAATGAAGATAATGTAAATCAAACCTTCCAACCAGTATTTACTTCAGGTTACGAGCCTTTAAAATATATCCTATATATTTATGATAGATGGGGTGAATTATTATTTGAATCTCATAATGCTTCAGTCGGTTGGAGAGGAACCTATGGAACCCACGGCAGAATCGTAGAAGATGGTGTTTATACTTGGAAAATAATGTATACCGACATAAATTCACAAAAAGAGCATACAATTTTAGGGCATGTTGTCATGATTCGATAACTTTGCAGTAATAATTAATTCACAAAGTTGAAAGTTTATAAATGATCCGTTGGATTTTAGTTAGTTTTTCATTTTATTTTACACTTTGTTTAACAGCACAAGTGCCAAGTAGTCAATTCACTGTCTCTCAACAAAATGCATTAGTTGGCACATCCCTTTCTTTTACAAATCAATCCATTTTAGGAGGCTTAAAAGCAACCAAAATTAAGTGGGATTTCGGCGATGGTCAAGCATCTTCAAATTCAAATCCTACGCATATTTATTTATTACCAGGTGTCTTTCAAGTTTCATTAACTATCACCACTTCAGGTGGAACTGATTCTGAAATAAAAGCCGCTTACATTACAATTGCTCCAATATTAAATTCAGGTTTTACAGCTTCTGATACATCGGGTTGCTCAAATTTCTCTGTTCAGTTCACCGATAAGTCATATAATCCGTCCAATACCGACCCAATTGTTTCATGGAATTGGGATTTTGGAGACGGCTCTAGTTTTAATGGTCAAAATCCACCTGTTCACAACTATGGTATTGGTAAATATACAGTTAGCTTAACTATTCTAACCCAACAAGGTTCTTCAAAATTTACATCCATTACAAATTATATTAAAGTAGGTAAAATTACATCTATCAATTATGATATTTCTCCGAATACGATTCCTATAACTTGTGCGAAAAGAAATTATTCATTTACTGATTTATCAGTTTTACAAGGAACGCACGATTCAACCGAAGTTCATTATATATGGAATTTTGGCGATGGTGATACTTCATCTAAACAAAATCCAATCTATAATTTCGCTTCTGATACCGGATTTATGAATATTCAATTATTAGTGAATTATAGAGGTTGTAAAGATTCGATAATAAAAAATAATCTCCTATATGTTAAATCTCCTATTTCAAATTTTACAATTCAAAAATTATATTGCAATCCTTTAAATTTTCCAAATACACCTCTTCGAGTTACCGTTAAAGACAATTCCAAAGTAGGAAGAATAACAGATAATGTAGATATGACGTGGAAATGGGGAGTAAATGGCGAAGCTGATGATTTTTTATCACATGCAGCTATTTTTGATTCTAATAAAGGTGATTCGGCGCATATATATAACGCATACGGAACTTATTTCGTAAAACAAATTATTCATAATTATACGACAGGATGTTCAGATAGTACGACTAAAACCGTCACTATTTATAAAATGGAACCTAGTTTTACAATCTCAAATGACACTATCTGTTTAGGTTCGCCTATAAATGTAATAAGTACTTCCGTTTATACTGATCCTGCTCCATTTTTCTCGTTCAATATGGGCAATACAACAGTAAAAAATGGAAATCCAATTAACTATGTCTATCCTGCCGCGGGTACATTTAATATTACTCTAAAAGCAACAAATGCTGCTGGTTGCATTAAATCGTTTGCTATTACTAATATTAAAGTATTAAACAAACCAATTTCATCCATTTCAGTTGCAGACACAAATGTATGTATAAATGTACCTACTCTTTTTTCAAATTATTCTTCTACTCCAAATCTAAATGTGCCGTTAACTTCTTTTTTATGGACGCTGCCTGATGGTAGTCATCAAACAACAAATTTACTTTCTGAAACAGTTAGTTTTACTCCTTTAGTTAAAGGGAATTTTACAACATCCGTTACAGCAACTGACGCTTTTGGCTGTGTTTCTAATCCAAAAACTATTCAACTTGCAATTGCTCAACCAAAAGCTAATTTTTCAATAGATACCGTCGTTTGTGATCTTGAGAATTTTACTACAAACAATACATCAAATGGAGATAATCCATTGATTTACAATTGGAAAATTGATAACACTTCCAATAGTAATACACCAACAATCTCAACAAGTTTTGATGAAATTACAAGTTCTTCCTACACCTATGTATCACATCTAATTTCTCTAAAAACAACTGATAAAAACGGATGCAGTGACTCAATATCAAAAACCATTAAAGTATCGATGCCAAAAGCTAAAATTGGTTATAGTGCATCAGGAGCTACCGCAAATTTATTGGGTGAATTTATTTGTCCTCCCGTTTTAGAAACATACACAGACAACTCTATTTCTTATGGAACGGTTGATGCTTGGAATTGGTCATTTGGAAATTTTTTTACATCAACGTTGAAAAATCCAGTTAACAGTTATAATTTCCCTGGAATATTCAATACTAGTCTTACAATTACTGATCAATTTGGATGCACTGCAGATACAACTCTGACCAATTATTTAAAAATATTAGGTCCAAAAGCCGACGTTAACTGGACTCCAAGTGGGAATGGTTGCGGTCATAAATACTTGTTTTCAGCGACAAATTTAGTAACCGTTGATTCATTAATTTGGGATCTTGACGATGGAACTACAACACCCGATTCGACTTCATTTACACATCCTTATTCGACAGGTAGTTACCAACCAAAAGTTACCTTGATTGATTCTTATCAGTGTAAAGTGATTTATCCTCTTTCTCAAATTGATATTCTACCAAGCCAATTATTAGCAAACGCTGGAGATGATCAAACAATTTGCCAAAATTCAACGTCAATGGCCGCTTCTGCATCACTTTTAGGGGAAAAAGTTTGGCATCTAATTAATGGCTCAGGAACAATTACTGACACAACTTCGCCTACAACATCAATTACTAATTTAGGCAGTGGCCTCAATACATTTGTTTGGACTGTTAAAGAAGGCTGCGAAATAATAACAGATACAGTAGAAATAATTAATGCACAATTAAATGTAGATGCAGGAAGCGACAAATTAATCTGTAGTTCAAGTTATCAATTAAATGCAACCAAGCCAATCGTTGGTAATGGAAATTGGTCGATTCATTCAGGTACTGGAAATTTTGTAAATTCGACTAATTCACAATCAATGATTAATGGATTATCAATCGGATTAAATGAATTTATTTGGACAATTAACAACCAATGTATTACGATTTCGGATACGATTAAAATTGTTGTCGAAACAAATCCAACAATACCTAATGCAGGAAATGATCAATCTATTTGCGAATCTAATTATCAATTAAATGGAAATCCGGCTTTAATTGGAACAAGCAATTGGACAAATATTGTTGGTTCTGGAACAATCTCAAATCCAACTATTGAAAATCCAACTATTACCAATTTAAGCAAGGGACAAAATATATTTCAATGGAAAATTTCAAATACGTGTAGTAGTGATTCAAGTCGAGTTATCATTACGCTTTTAGAATTACCGACAGTCGCAAAAACAGAAAAAGTTGATCCAATTTGTGGTAAACAAGTCTTATTAAAAGGAAATCTAGCAAATATAGGAACTGGAACTTGGACAAAAGTTAGCGGACAAGGTACCATAACAAATCCAAATAATTATATTACAAATGTGACGAATATAGGATTGGGATTCTCCATTTACAGGTGGACAATTTCAAATTCTTGTGGATCCGATTCTTCAGATGTTATTGTTAGATCTGACACTATTCCATCTGATGCATTTGTAGGAAAAGACCAAACATTTTGTGGATATGATTATATTTTAGCAGGAAATAAACCTGTATATGGTAAAGGTCATTGGTCTTTATTAAGCGGTTATTGTCTGATTTTCGATAGTACTGACAATACTTCTGGAGTTTCAAATATCAATATCGGAACAACCGAATTAAAATGGAGTGTTACCAATTCATGCGGCACTAAATCAGCCTCATATAAATTAATTAGTACAGGTAATTGTCCTGACGAAGATAGTTTAGCTAATAAATTGGTCTATTTTATACCGAATACATTTACTCCTAATGGGGATAAACTAAATGCCACTTTTACCCCTGTTTTCTCTTCAGGAATTGATCCCCTCGATTTTTGGATGCTCATTTACGATCGTTGGGGGAATGTCATTTTTGAAACCCATGACCCAAATAGAGGTTGGAATGGAACATTAGGAGAAAATGGAGCTATCGTTACTGAAGGCATCTACAATTGGAAAATTTATTTCACTGAAATAGTATCCAAAGAAAAACGTAAAATTACTGGAGATGTATTAATTATTAAATAGCAATGCCTCTTTTTTTTGTACATTTACTGAAACAATAATTGGAATGAAAACGATTCAAATTTTAGCCTTATTTACTTTACTATTTTCATTCTCTGTAAATAGCCAAATTTATAATTCAAAAGATTCTACCTTTTATTCGGATTCAAGTTATATAAAACTATTCAATGGTATTTCTGTATCCTATTACACTTTAAATGGCGCGGTACAAAATAAGGCGAATTATATCAATGGAAAATTACATGGAGAAGTAATTGAATACCATGAAAATGGAAAAATTGCTCGTAAAGTAAATTTCACAGATGGAAAATGTCAAGGGGAAGTTTTAGAATTTCACCCCAACGGACAAATAGCTAAAAAGGCGACTTATGTTAACGGAATTCCAAATGGAGAATTAATAAAGTACCATGAAAATGGAATCATCGAAGCAAAAACCAATTACATCGAAGGAGATTTACATGGCGAATGGTTTAATTTCTATGAAAATGGTGCTCTTAGAGGGAAAGGGACCTATTCAGAAGGAAAAATACACGGTGAAACTATTTGGTTTGATCCAAATGGAAATGCCTCTAATTTCTATGCGATTCCTTTAAAATGGTAAATTGTTAATTGATGCAAAACATCTTAATAATCGGCTTTGTTTGGCCTGAACCTAATTCTTCAGCTGCGGGAGGTAGAATGCTCCAATTGATAGAGGCATTTTTATCGGAAGGAGCTAAAATTACATTTGCTAGCACAGCTTCTGATAGCGATTTTATGTTTGATGTTCAACAATTAGGAATTGATAAGGTTTCTATTGAACTAAACAACTCCAACTTTGATACTTTTGTCCGCGATTTAAACCCGAATATTGTGCTTTTTGACCGTTTCATGGTAGAAGAGCAATTCGGTTGGAGGGTAGTAAAAGAATGTCCAAATGCGCTTAGAATATTAGACACAGAAGATTTACATAGTTTAAGATCAGCTCGACAAATCGCTTTAAAAGAAAAAAGAACATTTAGCACAACTGACTTATTTTCAGACACTTCCAAAAGAGAAGTTGCTAGTATTTTAAGATGTGATTTAACACTGATTATCTCAACCTACGAAATGCAAATTTTAACAGAGATTTTCAAAGTCGATTCAACTTTACTACTTTATTTACCTTTCTTTTTAAATCCTATTTCTGACGAAGAAATTTCAACTAAGAAAACCTTTGAAGAAAGAAACGATTTTGCTTTCATTGGAAACTTCTTACACGAACCAAATTGGGATGCCGTAAAATTTTTAAAAGAAACTATTTGGCCCCTGGTAAAAAAAGAATTACCAGATTCTAAAATCAACATTTACGGTGCTTATCCTTCGCAAAAAGTAACCCAATTACACAACGAGAAAAAAGGCTTTATCATAAAAGGAAGAGCTAAATCAGCAACCGAAGTAATTGAAAATGCAAGAGTAACAATTGTACCGTTGCGTTTTGGTGCAGGAATAAAAGGTAAATTAGTAGAAGCCATGCGATGTGGGACCCCAAGTATTACCACTTCCATCGGTGCTGAATCAATGCACGGCAACTTACCTTGGAGTGGTTTTATAGCAAATGAACCGACTGAAATTGCAAAAAAATCGATTGAGTTATATACTTCAAAATCAACTTGGTTAGAAGCTCAAATAAATGGAATTGAAATATTAAATTCGATTTATTCTAAAAAAGAAAACAGTACTATATTTCTTTCGAAAGTAAAAGAAATACAACAGAATTTAGAGCAACATCGAATCAATAATTTCACTGGAGCCATGCTGATGCACCATACTTTAGCCAGCACAAAATACATGTCGAAATGGATTGAGGAGAAGAATAAGTTAATTTGAAAATGGGTTGATTTGAAAATTTGGAAGGTGTGTTGTATTCTGAAATTGAAATCGTAAATTTGCAACATGATTTTATACAATGTAACTGTCAGTATTGACGCAAATATTCAAGATGAATGGTTGGGATGGATGCGCTCTACTCACATTCCTCAAGTGATGGAAACAGGATGTTTTTTAGAAAGTAGAATTTCTCGAGTGAACGGCGAAGAAGAAGGTGGTGTAACATACGCAATTACTTATTTGAGTCCTAGTCAAGAAATTTTTGAAACATACGAAAAAGAACACGCTCCATTATTACAAGCGGATCATTCTACAAAATATGCAGGTAAATTTGCTGCTTTTAGAACGACTTTAAACGTTATTGAAGAATTCAAAAAAATATGAGCTTTCACAAAGTAAGAGCGAAGAAACACCTTGGTCAACATTTCTTGACAGATAAAAACATTTGTCAAAAAATTGCGCAACAATTCAAGGGATTTAAAGATTGTAATAAAGTACTTGAAGTTGGTCCTGGAATGGGTGCATTAACAGAGTATTTGTTAGAAAGAAAAGAATCAGAAGTCCATGTAATGGAAATCGATCGTGATTCTATCGCTTTTTTGAAAGAACATTTTCCTATTCTAGAAAATAGGATTTACGAATCAGATTTTTTACATACAAAATTTGAGACCGTTTTCGGAGATGAGCCGTTTGCTGTAGTTGGAAATTTTCCATACAATATTTCATCTCAAATTATGTTCAAGTGCTTGGAATATCGAAACCAAATACCTGAAATAATGGGAATGTTTCAACGCGAAGTAGCTTGGAGAATTGCTGAAAAACCAGGCACAAAACAATACGGAATTATAAGTGTCTTAATACAAGCATTTTATGATATTGAATATTGTTTTACGGTTGACGAACACGTGTTCAATCCTCCGCCAAAAGTAAAATCGGGAGTTATCAGATGTACTAGAAACGATAGACAAACACTTCCATGTGATGATAAATTATTCATTCACGTAGTAAAACAAACATTTGGACAACGAAGAAAAACCATTCGTAATTCTTTAAAATCAATCATTCATAATCCATTGTTTGATCATCCATTTTTAACTTTACGTCCAGAAAGATTATCCGTTGATGACTTTATAGAATTAACATTAGCGATTGAAAAGTTTAGATTAGAGAACGGTGAAAACAATCCAATTGTTGATATAGTAGAATAAATTGCAACTTTTTCAATAAAATAGTTGAATGAAACTATTTTTTTTACTTTCTTTGTCATATAAAATTAAACATTATGAGTTCAAGAACAGCATTTGAGGCAATCGGAGATTTTTGTTATGGTATTCCATTTGAGTTTTACGATAACATTGGAAATATTTTCAACTATTCTTGTATTGTACTAGGATTTGTAGGTTTATTTTATTGGTTGAATTTGCAACGTAAGTATAACAACGATAAAAAAAATCACCCATACGGTTAATATAATTAGTATTCAATATATTTTTAAAAAGGTTATTTGTCATTGGCAAATAACCTTTTTTGTTTTAAAATAATTATAAAATGATCCCATTTTCAATCATAATAACAGCAGGAGGAATAGGAAAAAGAATGGGAAGCTCAATTCCAAAACAATTCATCGAAATCGCGAATCTTCCCCTTTTAATGCATACGATAAATTGTTTTTATTCATTCGATTCAACTTGTCAAATAATAGTAACACTCCCGGAAGATTGGAAAGATTTTTGGACTGAATTAATTGAAAAACACGAATTCAAAGTGCCTCATTTAGTTATTGATGGAGGCATTGAACGATATGATTCAATCAAAAATGCACTTACAAGATGTGCAAATGAAATTATAGGAGTTCACGATGGAGTTCGACCATTAGTCAATCATTCAACAATTGAAAGATGTCTGAAATTAGTCAAGGAAAAAGGGACCGCAATACCAACATTGACTTTAAAAGAATCATTAAGAAAAATAAATGAAGGTACAACTGAATCTGTTGAACGAAAAAATTATTTAAGCGTTCAAACACCCCAATTTTTCACAAAAAAAATCATTGACAAAGCATACAATATTCCCTATCATTCAGCGATAACTGATGATGCCTCATTGGTTGAAGAAGCAGGATTTAAAATAGAAATTACCGAAGGAAACGAAGAAAATATCAAGGTAACAACACCGTTT
>SXGQ01214112.1_pt1 | contig 12224 bp, 12 predicted proteins | sample 3178371 | NCBI WGS metagenome assembly SXGQ01 (sample SAMN11356859, study PRJNA531348) | freshwater metagenome | isolation source: freshwater sample F1-20 | place: China: Fuxian Lake, Yuxi | collected 2017-12-25 | reverse complement strand
GCATGGTGGGACCCGTAGTGGACCTGCAGGTCACCGACCTCGAACACGACCGGGAGCGTCGCCGGATCGACGCCGGAGGGCGACGCCACCTGGAGGTCGATGCCGGAGTCGAGTCGGCCGTTCGGGCCCGTCACCTCACGAGCATCGTCCGGGACGACCACGTCCGTCGAATCGTCGTCCAGCAGTTCGCTCCTGCCATCACCTCCGGGGGCGCCGCTCGTCGTGTCCTCGTCCATCACCGACTCCTCCTCAGGACATCTCGAACCGTCGACTGACCCAACGCGCCACGAGCGTGAGCACGAGCACGATCGCCACCAGCGTCAGAGCCGCACCCCAGGCCAGTTCCTGGGCGAGCGCACCACCGGCCTGCTGCTGCCCGTAGATCTGGGCCGACAGCGTCGTGTTCTGCCCGGTGAACCGCGGGTTCACGGTCGTGACGAACCCGATGACGAAGACCACCGGCGCCGTCTCGCCAGCGGCTCGGGCCACGGCGAGGAGCGAGCCCGAGGTGATCCCGGCGACGGCAGCGGGGAGCACGACCTTGACGGTGGTCTTCCAGGTGCGCGTTCCGAGCGCCGCGGACGCTTCCCGGAGGGAGTTGGGCACGAGCCGGAGCATCTCCTCGGTGGAGCGCACGACGATGGGGAGCATCAGGCAGGCGAGCGCGAGCGCCGCAGCCCAGGCCGACTTGCCGTCGACCCCCCTCGGCAGCACCCAGACGGTGTAGATGAACACACCCATGACGACGGACGGGACCCCTGTCATGACGTCCGACATGAAGCGGATGAAGCGCGCGAGGCGGTTCGTCTTGCCGTACTCGTGCAGGTAGACGGCCCCCATGATCCCGAGCGGGATCGCCAACGCCGAGGCTCCGAGCACCGTGAGGAGCGTTCCGACGATCGCAGGAGCCATCCCGAGGACAACCGGACCTCCGGTCGTGGTGGCGGTCGACCCGAATCCGAGGTCGGCCAGCTCCTGGTTGCCGGACAGGTCGGCTCGCCCCGTCTCGGGGATGGGCTGTGTCCACCAGTCCGGGTTCGTGACGGCGCTCGCTCCCTGCGACAGGACCTGGGCCGCCATCACGAACAGGGGAACCGCCGCAGCCAGGAACGCCACCACCATCAGGACCGCCGACAGTTGGTTGCGGAACCGCCGGGCCGGTGCGAGCGAACCGCCGGTCAGGGCGGCGCGGATCTCGGACTCGGCCGGAGCAGGTGCAACTGGTGCCGTCATCATCCCCCCTGCATCCGTCCGTCGATGACCGTGACCATTCGACGGGCCGACACGTTCACCAGCACGGTGAGCACCAACAGGACGACACCCAACCCGATCAGCGCCGAGCGGAGCGTGGCGCCGGCCTCGGACAACTGCCGGAAGATCTGCGCCGGCATCGTCTCGCCGACTCCGAACAAGTTGAGGGAGATCCTCGGTACGGCACCGATGATGAGCGCCACCGCCACCGTCTCACCCATCGCCCGTCCCAGACCGAGCATCACCGCGCCGGTCATTCCGCCGAACGAATGGGGGAACACCACGCCGCGGATCATCTCCCAGCGGGTTGCTCCGAGCGCCAGCGCCCCGGACTTGTCGTTGATGGGCACCGTGGCGAACACCTCGCGCGTGACCGAGGTGATGATCGGCGTGATCATGAGCGCCAGGATGAGTCCGGCGCTCATGAACGAGGAGCCGGTGCTGGGGCCGAACAGGACGTTGAGCACGGGGATCGAGGACACCGCCGAGGCGATGTTGTTGAACACCGTCTGGAACCCCGGGAGCAGGTTGTAGAACGCCCAGAGTCCGAAGACGACCGACGGCACCGCTGCGAGCAGGTCGACGATCGTGATCACCGGCCGACGAACGCGGTCGGGTGCGACCTCGGTGACGAACAGTGCGATACCCACGCTCATGGGGACGGCGAACACCAAGGCGATGAGCGACACGACGATGGTGCCGTAGACCAACGGGAGGATCCCGTACTTGCCCTCCGAGGGGATCCACTCGGTGCCGAAGAAGTAACTGGCACCCAACTCCGTCCACGCCGGCCAGGCCTGTCGGGTCATCGCCGCCGCGATGAGCGCCAGCACCGCCAGCACGGTCGTTCCCGCAGCCATTGCGGTCCAGCGGAACGCCCGGTCGGCGACCGCACCCGGACCCTCGACGAGGATGGCGGCGCCGACCTCGTCCGGGTCGGTGGTTGCTTCGTCGAGGAGGTCGGTGGCCACGTTCGTTCCTGTCGGGGACGGGTCGGTCGGTCGGTGGGTGGGTCGGTTCGGGTCGGCTCCGGATCGACTGACGGCTCAGCCGAACCGGGTCCAGCCACGTGGGGGGCGACCACAGCCGCCCCCCACGTGGCCTCAGCCCGCAGTGATCTTGTCGACCTGGGCGATCGCCTGCTCCTGCAGCGACGCCGGCACCCCGACGTAGCCGACGGAGGCCGCCTCGGCCTGGCCCGTGGTGAGCACGTACCGGAGGTACGTCTGCAGGGAGGAGACGATCGCCGGGTCGGTGTACTTGACGTACGTGAGGATCCAGGTCGGCGCAGTGATCGGGTACGCCTGATCACCCGGGGCGTTCAGCGGGTTGTAGGTGAGGTCCGGCTTGACCTCGGCACTCTCGAGCGCAGCCTGGACGCTGGCCGCCGACGGGGCCACGAAGTTACCGGCACTGTTCTTCACCGAAGCGAACGGCAGGCCGGCCTTGGCGGCATCCGCCAGGTCGACGTACCCGACCGCACCGTTGGTCTGCTTGATCAACTGGGCGACGCCGGAGTTCTTCTCGGCGCCCTGGGTGTTTGCGGGCCAGTTGACGGTGTCACCCGAGTCCAGCGTCCAGGTGTCAGGTGCGGCAGCCTTCAGGTACTTGGTGAAGTTGTTCGTCGTGCCTGAACCGTCAGAGCGGTGGACCACCACGATCGGCGTTCCCGGCAGCTCGACCCCGGGGTTGTCGGCAGCGATCTCCGGTGCGTTCCAGGTAGCGATCTTCGCCTCGAAGATGCCGGCGATCGTGTCGGCGCTCAGCTGGAGCTTCTCGGTGAAGCCGGACAGGTTGTACGAGATCGTGATCGGCGCAGCGACCGTGGGGAAGTAGAGGATCTCGCCACCGGCGAAGGTCTCACCATCCTTGGCCACCGAGTCCGAGCCGGCGAACGTGAGCGTCTGCTGGCCGAGCTGCTTGCGACCGTCGGACGACCCGCTCTTGGCGTAGGTCACCAACTCCTTGCCGGCCACACCGTTGAAGTCGGTGTTGACCGCCTGGTAGAAGGCGTCGGGGAAGGACGCCCCCCCACCGGCGATCTTGGCGGTCAGGGCCTTGATGTCTGTGTCGGTCGGAGCCCCCGCCACTTCCGATCCGGATCCACCCGGCGCAGTGGTCGTCGAGTCGGAGGTCGAACTCTCGCCGCCACAGGCGACGGCGAACAGGGCGACGATCCCGACCAGGGCGGTCAGGATCGTCGAGCGGGAGCGGGTCATGCGGAGTCTCCTCGTTGCGTGACGTTCATCCGGCTCGCGGAATCGACCAGACGCCGGAACCCTAGGAACGACGTTGGAACAACCGCCGACTCGGAAATGAATGACAAGTGAACGATGAGCGAACTGCAGGCTCCGGCAACGGCGAGGTCGTGGAGACTGCTTGATTCACGGGGTTACTGGGAACCATCCAGGGCGCCCGAGGTGACCAGCAGGTGAACGAGTTCGAGGTCGTCGTCGTAGCTCAGCGGCCACGCCCCCGAGCGCAGGTCGTCCAGCGCCACCCAACGGACCCGGTCCACTTCACCGTCGGACCCCGCACCGGTGGCCCGGGTGTCCCCGTCGACCGTCATGGCCCACCACCGGACCCGTTTGGACCTGAGCCGGCCCTTCCGGTCGGTCACCTCGTACTCCTGGCCCCGGCCGAGCTCCGGTCCGAGTCGGCAGCGGAGGCCGGTCTCCTCGGCCACCTCCCGCAGCGCCGTGTCCCGGTCGCGTTCGTCGCCGTCGCGCTTGCCCTTCGGGAAGCTCCAGTCGTCGTACCGGGGGCGGTGGACCACCAGCACCTCGACCTGACCACGGTGGCGACGCCACACGAGCCCTCCTGCGGCCCGCACGACCGGGAGGTCCTCGGCCGAACCCGATCCCACGCCGCTCAGCGCAGTTCGACCGTGGCGCGCTTGGCGGCCTGCTCCTGGAGCTCCACGTGGGTCTCCACCGTGCAGTTCCGTTCCACCGGCGCCCAGCGGTCGTCGACCAGCTCCCAGGCCAGGGTGTCGTCGGCCAGTTCGACCGCGATCACCTCGTCGAGCCGCGCCCGCAGGTCCGGATCGTCGATCGGGACGACCGCCTCGACCCGGCGATCCAGGTTCCGGGGCATCAGGTCGGCCGAGCCGATGTAGTGACACTCCGCTCCCGGACCGCGGCCGTTGGCGAACCGGTAGATCCTCGAATGCTCCAGGTAGCGGCCGAGCAGGCTGCGGACGGTGATGTGGTCCGACAACCCCGGCACCTGCGGGCGAAGACAGCAGATGCCCCGGATGATGAGCTCGACCCGCACGCCGTCGGCCGAGGCCGCGTACAGCTCGTCGATCATGTCGGGGTCGACGAGGCTGTTCATCTTCATCACGATGTGGCCGGTTCCGGGTGCCGCCCGGCGCTCGTTGCGGATCAGGTCGACCAGTGCCGGGCGCAGGGCGTGCGGCGCCATCAGCAGCTTCTGGTACTCGACGTTGCGGGCGTACCCCGTGAGGTAGTTGAAGAGCTGCGACAGATCGGCGCCGATCTCGGGCGCCGCCGTCAGCAGCCCGAAGTCCTCGTACAGGCGCGCCGTCTTCGGGTTGTAGTTGCCGGTGCCGACGTGGCAGTACCGGACCACCCCGTGGGACTCCTCACGCACCACCAGACAGGTCTTGGTGTGGGTCTTCAGGCCGAGCAGTCCGTACACGACGTGCACGCCGGCCTGCTCCAGGCGGCGGGCCCACTCGATGTTGCGCTCCTCGTCGAAGCGCGCCTTCAACTCGACGAGGGCCACGACCTGCTTGCCCTGTTCCGCCGCCCGGATCAGCGAGGCCACGATCGGACTGTCACCCGAGGTCCGGTAGAGGGTCAGCTTGATGGCGAGCACCTTGGGGTCGTTCGCCGCCTGCCGGATGAACTCCTCGACCGATGTCGTGAAGCTGTCGTAGGGGTGGTGCACCAACAGATCGGCGTCCGAGATGGCTGCGAAGATGTCGAGCCGCTCGCCCTCCTCGCTGGTCAGCCGCCGCTGCGTGACCGGCTTGAAGGTCGGGTACTGGAGCTCGGGCCGGTCCATCTCGGCGACCGAGAACAGCCCGCTCAGACCGACCGGACCGGCGTGCGCGAACACGTCCGGATCGTCGAGCTCGAGTTCGTCCCGGATCAGCTCGAGCGCCTCGGCCGAGATGTCGTCCTCGACCTCGAGCCGGACGGCCTTGCCGAACCGGCGGCGACGCAGCTCCACCTCGATGGCGGCCAGGAGGTCGTCGGCCTCCTCCTCCTCCACCGTCAGGTCCGCGTTCCGGGTCACCCGGAAGGCCACGTGGTCGGCGACCTCCATCCCTGGGAACAGTCCGTCGAGGTGCGCGGCGATGACCTGCTCCAGCGGAACGAACCGCTCGCCATCCGGCATGACCACGAACCGGGGCAACAGCGGGGGGACCTTCACCCGGGCGAAGCGACGCTCGTCGGTCGACGGATCCCGGACGATGACCCCGAGGTTCAACGACAGCGACGAGATGTACGGGAAGGGGTGGCCCGGGTCCACGGCGAGCGGGGTGAGCACCGGGAAGATCCGTTGCTCGAACTCCGACCGGAGCCAGTCACGGTCGTCGTCGTCGAGCTGGGCCCACGTCGAGTAGACGATCCCCTGGTCGGCGAGGGCCGGACAGAGCTCTCCCAGGAACAACTCGTCGGCGCGAGCGGCCAGCTCGGACGCCCGGGCGAGCACCGCCCGCAACTGCTCGGCGGCGGTGCGGCCATCGGGGCTGCGCCCCTTCACGCCGGCTGCGAGCTGGTCCTTGAGCCCGGCGACCCGCACCTGGAAGAACTCGTCCAGGTTGGAACTGAAGATGGCGACGAACTTCACCCGCTCCAGCAGCGGCGTCTGGGGATCCTCGGCCAGGGCGAGCACCCGGGCGTTGAAGTCCAGCCAAGAGAGCTCGCGGTTCAGGTAGTTGCGGGACTCGCCGGTGTCGGTCGGGGTCGGGTTGTGCTCGGCCACGGAGCCAAGACTACCGGTCGGTCGGGACCGCCGGTCCGGCCGGGACGACTCAGCCCTCGTCCTCGTCGTAGCCCAGGTCCCAGGTCAGCTGGATCCGCTCGCGCTCGGCATCTCGGTTCACCCGCTCGCGGTTCCGACGGAACTGGGGGTCGTGGGCCGGGAGGAGCAGGAGCCGGGCGTTGACCCGGGTCCGGAAGGCGTCGACGACCTGCTGCTCACCCCAGGTGCACGCGATGTCCCAGTGTGGGGCGATCGGCCCCAGGTAGGTGATCGTCGAGCTCGCCACCGGCGGGAGCTGCTCCTCGAGTGCGTTCGGATCGTCGGACATGTCCGCACCCTAGTCCGCGCCCGAGGAGGCTCCGTGGGGCTCGGCCGCCTCAGCGGCTGCCGCACCCCGCTCGGCCGCCTCAGCGGCTGCCGCACCCCGCTCGGCCGCCTCAGCGGCTGCCGAGTGTCGCCGTGCCGGTCTGCTCCTGGCCCTGGCGCTCCCAGGTCAGCTCCATCGTGTCGCCCGGCTGCTTGGCCCGAACCGCCTGGCCGACGTCGGCCGAGCTGCGGATCCGCTTGCCGTCGAGCGCGACCACGACGTCGCCCTCCTGCAGGCCGGCGGCCTCGGCTCCGCTGCCGGGCGAGACCGACTGGATGAAGGCACCCGAGGTGGCGGTGATGCCGAAGCGCTCGGCGACCTGCGGGCTGATGCCTGTCACGTTGACCGTCTCGACGCCGAGCACCGGCTTGGCGTTCTGGGCCTGACGGCCGGCGGCCAGGTCCTCGACGATGCCGCGGATGGAGTCGATCGACAGTGCGAAACCGATGTTCTGGGCGTCGGCCAGGATGGCGGTGTTGATCCCGACGACCTGGCCGGCCGCGTTGATCAGGGGCCCACCACTGTTACCGGGGTTGAGGGCGGCGTCGGTCTGGATCAGATCGTCGAGCGACGAGCCGGAGGGCGCCTGGATGGATCGTCCGGTCGCCGAGACGATGCCGGTGGTGACACTCGGCTCGTCGCCCAGGTTGAGCGCATTGCCGATCGCCACGACCGAGTCGCCGACACGCAGGTCGCCCGACACTCCCAGCTCGGCGGGCACGACCGGCTGGGTGAGCCCCTCGGCCTTGACCACGGCCACGTCGTTGTCGACCACCTTGCCGAGGACCCGGGCCTCGACCGTCCGGCCGTCGGCGAAATCGACCTCGATCACGTCGGCGTCCTCGATCACGTGAGCATTGGTGAGCACGACCCCGTCCTCGGAGATCACCACGCCCGAGCCCGCCGCGTCGCCGTTGCGGGTGCCCGTGTGGATCGACACCACCGACGGCCCGACCTTGTCGAGCAGGGACTGGATGTCGAGCGACTGGCCCTCGATGGTGACGTTGGGCCGCGATGGTGCCGCCACGCTCGATGCCGACACCGTCGTCGACCCACGGTTCCACAGCGCCGCAGTGGTCAGACCGCCGGCGACGATGGCGCCGACCAGGCCGCCCACGAGCGCAGCCTTGATGCCACCTCCACGGCGATGGTCCGACCGACCCACGGGTGCCGGGGCCGGTGACGGCGATCCACCCAGCGCCACGCCGGGGTGCGACCCGGGCGGCGCCGGCGGTGCACCGGCCGGTGCCCCGGGTGCCACCGGGTACGGGGCGATGGTCACGGAGCCGGTCGGGTCGGCCGGCGCCACGGGCGGAGCGGGCAGCGGCGGCGGGCTCACCCAGGCCGGCGCGGGCGGCGCCATCGGGGGCTGCATCCTCGGGGCACTGGGAGGCCCGGAGGGCGGCTCTGGCTGCGACACCGGGTACGGCATCGATGGGTCGGTCGGCTGGTGGGGGGTGGGCTGTTCGTGCATGGCTCCGAGTATGTGGCGTGTGCCGGCCGTGTCGACCACGGTTCCTGAGAGTCCACCGGTCGCTCTCAGGCTGGCGGTGGGCTCCGCACGTCGCAGCCACGGCCGACGCGCCTCCTGAGTCTGCCACCGGCCAACGACGATCGGCTCGCCACGACGACGGTGCCGGGCCTCGACCCGGAACGGCGGCCGCCAACGACCACTCGAGCGAATCCGACCGACAACGACCGGCGGGGAGGCGGGCGGTGACTCCGGTCACCGCAACCGGTCCGAACCCAGCAATCGCACGCTCCGGGGCTGAACCAACCCACAGGGGTTCAGGAAACTCGGAACAAACCGTCACTCCCCGGCGTCAGTATCTCTGCATGGATAACTCCGCCGAAACCCAATGGATGGCCGACGGCAACTGTGCCGAGAAGCCCCCGAGTCTCTTCTTCCCCTCCGACGGTGTCGGGGTCGAGGTCGCCAAGCGTGTGTGCACCGACTGTCCGGTGAAGGCCCAGTGCCTGGAGTACGCACTCGAGAACCGCATCGACCACGGCGTCTGGGGCGGCACCTCCGAGCGGGAGCGCCGCCGGATCCTCAAGGCCCGATCCGAGCGCACCGTCGCCAACGTCTGACCCTCGCCCACGCCTGACCGGACGATCCGGAACAGCGACAGGACCCCCGGTCGTTGCTGTCTCGGACACACGTCACACGGGAAGGTCCGTCCAGTTCCCCCACCTTCCCGGTGACGGATGATTGAATCCGGCCCGTGTCGGACGACTCCCGCCGCCGTTCCGACCTCAGGTCGCAGATCCGCTCCGCCCGACGGGCGCTCGAGCCCGCAGTGCGACGAGCCTCGGACCAGCGGATCCAGCAGCGCACCTTCGAGGTGCTCTCGGCCCGGCCAGCGGGCCTGGTGGCCCTCTCCCTGCCGACCGACGGCGAAGCCGATGTGGCCACCCTCGCTCCGGCACTGCGGTCGGCCGGCTGGACGGTCGCACTCCCGGTGGTCGGTTCCGGCGGGGTCGGTTCCGCTGATGAGCCGACCATGCACTTCGCCGTCTGGGAGGAGGGAGCCGAACTCCTTGCGAACCGGTTCGGCATCACAGAACCGACCAGCGGTGGGCGGGTTCCCGTCGGCGACCTGGACGTCGTGGTCGTCCCAGCGGTGGCGGTCGACCCCGAGGGCCACCGCCTCGGCTTCGGCGCCGGGTTCTACGACCGGGCGCTCGTCGACCGTCGGGCCGATTCACTGCTCATCGCAGCCGTCCACGACGCGCAGTTCGTCGACCACATCCCTGCCGACATCCACGACGTACACGTCGACGTGGTGGTCACACCGGAGCGGACGATCTGGGTGGACGGCGCCGGGGCCTGAGCCACCGGGCTTCGGCTCTCGCCGTGGCGATCAGGCAGCGGCGGGAAGGCAGCGGCGATCAGGCGGTGCGGGACTGCTGCGCAGCGCGGGCGAGGGCGCGCTGGCGGCGGATGCGGCGACGCTCCCGCTCGCTCAGGCCTCCCCAGATGCCGAACTTCTCGCCGTTGGCGAGGGCGTACTCCAGGCAGTCCTCCCGCACGACGCAGCCCTGGCAGACCTGCTTGGCCTCCTTGGTCGACGCCCCGCGCTCCGGGAAGAAGAGATCGGGGTCGACTCCCAGACAGTTGGCGTAGAGCTGCCAGCTGTCGGCGTTCGGGGATCCCGGGTCCGCTGCTGCGCTCTCGGTGCCTTCGTTCATGTGTTCCCCCTCGGGACCGGCCGTCTGCGGTTGTCGTGGCGACCACACCGCTGTGGCCTCTGTGGGCTGAGCACCGTGGTGACCACCCGGAGTCGTCCGTTCCGGATTCGCCCGGATCCAGTCGGCACGACCGCCGTGTAATTACAACGATGTGCTGCGCAATCTAGATGCGCCCGTCGCGGGATTGCAACAAGAATCTCGCGCGGATCGGGTCGCGACGAGCACGGAGAGTGGTACGCCGTTCTCCTGTGGTGGCGGCGACCACCCGGAGTGAGCGACGTTCAACCAACGGTGGCCTGTGCGAACCCGCCCCCCGACCTCAGCGACGGCCGCGGAGCAGTTCCCGGCGCTGCTCGATGAAGTCGACGAGCACGTAGTCGCCCAGCGTGTCGGGCGTCGTGAAGAAGGCCCGTCCCTGGTTGAGCCGGGTCATCTGCTCGACGAACCGCTGCAGGCTCGGGTCGGGATCGAGCATGAAGGTGTTGATCCGGATGCCCTCTCGGGTGCAGCGGCCCACCTCGAGCATCGTGGCGTCGACCGTCTCGCGGATGGGCGGGTAGTGGAACTCGGGCTCGCCCCAGGAGTTGATGTGGGCGGTCGGCTCGCCGTCGGTGATCATCAGGATCTGCTTGGTTCCCGACTGAGGAGCGAGCAGTTGCCGGGCCAACTGGAACGCGTGCTGCATGTTCGTTCCGTACACGTAGTCCCACGACGCCTCGGGAAGCTGGTCGACCGTGAGCACCCGGGCCGTCTCGGAGAACGCCACCAGGCCCAGGTAGTCCCGCGGGTACTGCGATGAGATGAGCGTGTGCAGCGCCATGGCGACCTTCTTCGCCGGCAGGAAGTTGCCGCGCATGGGCATGGACAGCGACAGGTCCAGGAGGAGGACCGTCGACGAACGGACGACGTGTTCGACCTGCTCGATCTCGAAGTCGTCCGGGTGCAGGCGGATCGGGGCCGTCTCGCCGCGGAGCAGGGCGTTGCGCACCGTCCGCTCCAGGTCGAGCTGGAAGGGGTCGCCCCACTCGTAGGGCTTCGAGTGGAACGAGCGCTCGTGGCCGACGCCACTCTGCTCCAGCTCGTGGCTCCCCATCCGGTCCCGGTCGAGCTTGCGGAACAGCTCGCCGAGCGCGTTCTGGCCCAGGCGGCGCAGGCCGCGGGCCGTCAGCTCGAGCCGGCCCTCACGCCGTTCGACCATGCCCGACTCGCTCAGGCGTCGCGCCACCTCGGACAGCTGGTTCAAACTGTCGGCGGCGCCGTCGCCGAGGAGTTCGCGGACTCGGTCGACGTCCACCTCGGCGAGCGCACCGGGATCGACGGACCCCTTGAGCAGCTGCTCCAGCTGGTCCAGGTCCCCCAGCTCGCCCAGCACCTGCGAGGCCTGTGACATCCCGATCGGGTCACGACCTTCGAAGTCGTAGCTGGAGTCCCAGTTCATGTCCGGGAAGAGGTCGCGGAGGTTGGAGCCGAGCTGCTGCATCTGCCAGTTCAGGTCCATGTCCTCGAGCAGCTGGTCGGACAGCTGCTGCAGCTGCGCCCGCTGCTCCGGCGTCATGGAGTTCAACATGGCCTGCATGGCGGCCATCCGCTGGGCCATGACCTCGAGCAGCTCGTCGAGGTTCTGCGGGTTCTCGGGGAAGAAGTCGCCGTGGCGCTCCATGAACCCGTCGAAGTCGGGCTCCTCGCCCGCTGCCCGCTGGGCGAGCATCTCGTTGAGCTCGGCGAGCATGTCCTTCATGCGGGCGAGGTCCTCGGGCGACGTGTTCGACATGGCCCCCGACACCTGATCGACGAACTGCTGGACGAGCTGCTGACGGAGTTGGTCGATCAGCTGCTCGAACCGCTCGGCCGCCTCGGCCGAGGTGAACTCGTAGCGCTGGAGCCCCTCGACCCGCCCGGCCAGGTCGGACGGGAGCATGTCCAGTTCGAGGTTGCGGTTGGCCGCCGAGTCACGCGCCAGCTCCTGACGGCGCTCGTCGCCCGACTCGTCGGCGGCATCGACCTGGCGCTGCAGCTCGGCGCGCTCCTGATCGACGACCTCGCGGAGCCCGTCGGCGATCTCGTCGTACACGCCGCCGAGGTCGAACTGCTCGAGCAGGTCCCGGCGTCGCTCACGGAGCCGCTCGAGCAGGTCCCGCAGTCCCTCGTACTGCTGGCCGTCGGGCCCCTGCAGGCCGCGCTGGAGCAGCTCACGGAGGGCCGAGTTCACGTCGCCGTGGTAGAGCAGATCGTCGGAGAGCTGCTCCATCAGGTCGAATTCGTCGAGCTCGAATCCGGACTGGGTTCCGTCCCAGGGGGAGTATCGGAATCGGGGGCGGGCCACGGGTCGAGGCTACCGCCCGGCCGAACGCCCCCGCCCCCGCCCCGAGCCAGCCCCGAGCCAGCCCCGAGCCAGCCCCGAGCCAGCCCCGAGCCAGCCCCGAGCCAGCCCCGAGCCAGCCCCGAGCCAGCCCCG
>SXGQ01805227.1_pt1 | contig 12225 bp, 14 predicted proteins | sample 3178371 | NCBI WGS metagenome assembly SXGQ01 (sample SAMN11356859, study PRJNA531348) | freshwater metagenome | isolation source: freshwater sample F1-20 | place: China: Fuxian Lake, Yuxi | collected 2017-12-25 | reverse complement strand
GAACACACTTTAATGTCAAAAAAAGAGCAGTGCAACCAGCGGCAGAGGAATAAATTCGTGTAATAACCGTGTAATTAATACTTTAGAATAAAACCAAGTTATAAGTGCTTGATTTTAAAGGGGTTTTGGCTCCTCGACCTGGGCTCTAACCAGGGACCTACGGATTAACAGTCCGGCGCTCTACCGACTGAGCTATCGAGGAATGTATTCGGTTTTTTCTAGCAAGAAACGTGCTTGAGGGGTGTCACCTGTATGGGTTGACTCCCGCATATTTCATTGGTGAAATATTGTAGCAAACATTTTTAGCACACAACTTGGCTGGTCAGTTTATTAGGTTCCATTGAGGAGCAGCAAAAGTATGCAACTCTCTAGTTTGTTAAAGTCAAAAAAATCTTGGTAATCCGCAATGCATCGGGCAATCCCTAAGTAATTATTTAGCGACAAGTGATAAATTGAAAAAAAAGCTGAGCGGTCTCCTAGCAGCTTTAGTCAGTACATCTGGTTTTTGGAGCATTGCATATGGACATTAACGCAAGCTTAGCGGATGATCACCCGCACCCAATGGATGCAATCTTAGTCAGGCCCCTGCGCTTTGATGCCCAACGTGTGGGTAACGAGGACATCTTATGGAGCAAATCCAGTCCCGAGTTTGCAATGTTTTCGAATGCACTAGGAATTCATGTCCCATGGTTCGAAAGATTTCTGGTGGCTGTTATGCGTCAGTCGCGTGAGAGAGTTGACAGCGAAAGATTGCGCGCTGACATGAAAGCAATCATTGGGCAAGAAGCCAACCATGCGCACGCTTTCGAAGACTGGAACAATCGGCTGATCAATCGATACCCTCAGTTGCAAAGTCTCAGTGACAAAGCCAAGCGAGACTTTGCCCAAATGCAAGCACACAAACCTGACCAATTCAAAGTTGGCTTTGTGGCTGGCTATGAGACATTCACATTTCTTGCAGGATTAATCATCCTTGACAGATACCACGAACTCATGGGAGATGCGCATCCGACGATTCGCGCGCTGTGGGTTTGGCACCAAGTTGAGGAGGTCGAGCACGGATCTGTGGCGTTCGATGTTTATCAAAATTTGTATGGACAGAAAGAATGGTACAGAAAAGCCATGGTGATGCTTGCAGCACTTCACATCATCAGTGAGACATTCAAGGCCTACCACGTGATGATCAAAGGTGAGGGCTGGTATCGACGCCCCCGGCGGATGCTGGCAGCCTTTGGCTTCTTCACAAGTTTCGCCATTGACTTGTTTCGCTCTTCATTGCCGGTCTTTGGTCGTCGTTATCACCCCCGGGTCCATCCACGCTGCAACCATGACCAAAACCGTATCGCTGTTGCTTGGCGCGCATGGGTATTGGCCGGAGGCGATCCCACGCACTTGGAAACTGCAAATGTAAAAAAATGGTGCACAGATCCCATCACGCACTGAATCTGAAAAGGAATGGATATGAACAACGATGAGGCATTGAGTCAAAGCCTGACAAACCGAACCATTGGCCACGGGCTTTGCGTTTTATTCATTGGTCTGATCGCTGGACTACCGCTGGCTTTCTCTCTGCTGCAAGCCGTCACACTTTGGCCTCTTCCTGTTTGGAATATCCAGATCGCTGGTTCACCAAGAGGATGGGCCTCAGCGCATGTCGGTGGTATTTTGAATGGCGTCATGATTTGTGCCATTGCCATGCTGGCCAGCCGCTTGGCGGTGCAGGGCCGGGCGCTGAAATGGGTGTGTTTCGGGATGATTGCCACAGGCTGGTGCAACACTATTTTTTACTGGGCTGGCAACCTTGCTGCCAACAGAGGGCTCTCAGTCGGCGATACGCCTTTTGGACAAGGCGACTTTTGGGGCGCAGTTGCCTATCTTTTTGGTGGCGGGGGAATGATCTTCACCATGATCGCTGTAGCCATACTGGCTTTTGCGGCGTTTGATAAAGCCAAATTAGATTTCAAATAATTGTCTGCATTGAAAAATCATATTGACAACCGATCAACAGCATCCGTTAATTTGTTTTTCAAGAGGAGTGTGCCAACCTCAAAATACTGGTTTTCAAATCGTCAGTTGCAATATGCAACTTCCCATAATGTGAGAAGCCTACGAAGTATTCGTGTAATAACCGTGTGATTGATACTTTAGGTAAAATATAGGATATAAACCGTTGATTTATATGGGTTTTTTAGGGGTATTTTTTAGTAAGGAACTGTTTCTACGGAGTTAACAGTCCGGCGCTCTACCGACTGAGCTATCGAGGAATGTATTCGGTTTTTTCTAACAAGAAACATGCTTGAGGGGTAACTCACGCATATTTCACTATAAACACATTGTAGCAAATAATTTTTGAGTCCCAGATTTTGCCGAGTTTGTCGATCAAAAAAACTATAAATCAACATGGTTTCTTTTGTCACCATGGGGGGTAGCCTGTTTCTGTGGCTGTGCGTGTGAAATGGTGTCAATCCCTTTGCTTTTGAAAAAAAAATTTCAACTTGACCCAAAAATTTTTAATTTTCATTAAGAATTCTTTCCCAAGTAAAACCATACTCAAGAAAAATGCAATTTCACCAATGATTAAAAGACCTGTTGTATAGGCCGCTGCCACTCCCATTGATACATCCCAATAAGGAATCGTGGCAACTCCCCCCCAAGTGATGCATGACAAGACGAAGAGGGAGTAGCCAATTGCTTTTTTCACACTGATAGAGTTTAAAGATCAAGTGCTCCAATAAAAATCAGGATTCATTTCTCTAGGCGCTATCGCACCTAAGTAATAACCCTAGGTTTTGGTGCGCAAGTATTGATTTATCGTTTCGCCTTTGGCTAGCTTCGCAACAATGCTAGAAATCTTTCGTGGTTGCTTTGTTAATTGTTCACGCTGAAAGGATACCGTTATGTTTTTTCCTGCTCCTCACGATGCCAAGGACGCCATCTCCAAATTCGCTGGATTCATCGGCATGGTTGCCAGCGTTTCGCTCGCTGTTCATTTGATATTGCCCGTCAGCCCGGCGTTGTCTGCTTCCTCACAAATGTTGGTGTCTATCATCATTGGTCTGATGGTCGGTTGGCTGTCGTTTGCCGTTCAATTGAAAAAATAACGCAGATTCTCTGTCGTCGCATTCGTATGCTTCATGCTTGGTGCACTGGCCCAAGGCAGCCCAGCCCTTAAGCAGGTGCAAGTCAGTTACACCAACCCTGAAACAGGTGGTGATGCAGAAAATATTTTGGGGTTTTATGCGTTGATGCTGCGCCCCGGACAGTCACTTCGATTGCCTGCCCGCTCAACTGCTTAAGTGTTTCATGTGATTGAAGGTGAGGTGCAAGCGCAGATCGTCAATAGTCAATTTCACATGGTTGAAGCAGATACCTGTTGCGCACCGGGGTATGAGGCGGTGACGTTGACGAATTTGCAAGCTGACAAAGCCTCTTTTATTTTTATCGCAGATGAATCTCCTTTGCACCGAAAACTGGGTGTGTACGAAAACCGAGGTTGATCATCACCTTCTCAGCTTCATGGCTTCACCCAGTTTGGCAATATGGGCTTCGCCTTGTGCCAGAGTTTCTTCGCTGGTGTGTACCGAGTAATAACCCAATACCAGTTCATGCGGATGCCGTGCTGCTGAACCTAACAAAAAACCGCTGTCTGTCAGCGCATGCAATGTCAGTGTTTGGTGACCCTCTTCAAATACCGCCAATTCACTTTGTAAATGCCTGTCGGTGGATCGCAGTTGACCATGTTGAACGTAGACCCAAGCCAGGTTGTGTAAATCAGGCGGTGTGTAGATGAATTCTTCCCCGGCTTTGAGTTCTACCCACAAATAACTGGCGTTGAATGGCGCATTGACAGGGCTCGTAGCGTCCAGATAGTGGCCCAACAACACACTCACCGGCCCGCGCTTGGGCACGTCTTCGGGGGCAATGAATTGGGTCGACGAAAAGGCAAGCTCGTGGGAGGCTGGCAGAGAAAACCAGATTTGAAATCCTTGCAATCGGGGTGATGCTGCAGACAAGGGCGTGGCTTTGTGCCAAATGCCTTCGCCTGCAATCAGCCACTCAATACCGCGTGGCAACACTTCATCGACTTGACCACTGGAGACCTCATGGCTAATCCCAAAATTCAGAGGAAAGGTCAGCGTAGCGATACCTGAATGGGGATGAAACCCAAACGATGGGCCACCGTCACTTGGTGCATCCACGTAATCTAAAAACACAAAGGGCTTGAGCAAATGACCGAGGTCACCTGGGCTCATCAAACGGTTGATGGGGCCGTGCGCCTTACCCGGGGTGGTGTGAACAATGGCTCTGGTGTCGGTCATCAATCGGCTCCCTTGTGTGGTTGCTCAGTGTTGCCAATGGTTTGCCATGCATGCTTGCAATTGTGCAACGGCTTGTGCCACATCGTCTGCCGCCGTGATGGCCCGAACAAACGCCACCGAGCCCACGCCGGTTTTCATCACGGCAGGCAAGCGTTCTAGATCGATACCACCGATGGCAACCAACGAACGCCCGCGCATCAGTTGGGCGTACATGGCAAGTCGTCCTAATCCTTGCGGGGCGGTGGCCATGCGTTTGAGCGTGGTGGGAAACACAGCACCCAGCGCCAAATAGCTGGGCTGAACAGCGCAGGCTTTGAGCATTTCGGCATAACCATGGGAACTCAGACCCAGTCGCAAACCTGCCGAGCGTATTGCGTCTAGCGGAGCCAGTTCCATGTCCTCTTGTCCCAGATGAACACCATAGGCACCTGCATCTATCGCTTCTTGCCAATGGTCGTTGATGAACAAATGGGTAGAACTTCCTTTCACCGCTTGGACTGCTGCCAGCACCTCTTTTTCAATCGCTGTGCGGTCGTCAGATTTAAAACGCAATTGCACCGTGGGCACACCCAAATCCACCATGCGCGACACCCACGGCGCGTCAGGCACCACCGCATACAAGCCCAGTGCAGCCGGGCATATGGCAAATGCAGGGTGACCTGTTGAAGAGGTCAAAGAAAAATCTTGCGAATCACAAGGCCAACACGTGGCATCAAAACCACCCGTGCGTTGCGATTGCGCTTGCCATGCATTGGCGATGCAGTCTGCGTCTTGCGGCACAAACCCCAGCAACCTCGCGCCACACCACACCGCTTCAAACGGCGTGCCTGTCCATGCGGTAGGCGCTGTGTTTGCGATCTCATCCCAGCTCGCGGGTTCGCCTGCGAGCAATTCTTTGAACCGCTCGGCCAAGGCAGTGGCCAAGTGTGTTGTGTCGTTGGAAAGTGTGCTCATGCTTGGTGCCAAAAAGGGGTGCCTATCAATGGGGTACTGGCCTGTGCAGATGTTTGCGCCTGCATCACCCCCCCCAAATAGGCCTGCCTGCCGGCGGTCACCGCATGCGCAAAGGCTTGCGCCATGCCGACAGGGTTGTGTGCCAGTGCGACAGCGGTGTTGAGCAGCACTGCGTCATAGCCCCATTCCATGACTTGGCAGGCATGCGATGGAACACCCAAGCCTGCATCCACAATCAAAGGCACTTGCAAACGCTCGCGCAACAATCGCATGGCATACGGATTGACGGGGCCTTGGCCTGTGCCAATCGGCGCGGCCCAGGGCATGACGGCCTGGCAGCCCACGTCGACCAACCTTTGGCAGAGCACCAAATCTTCTGTGCAATAAGGCAATACCTTGAAGCCTGCTTTGACCAAATGATCGGCAGCAGCGGGTAAGTTCAAGGTGTCGGGTTGCAAGCTGTAATCGTCTCCGATCAACTCAAGTTTGAGCCAATCGGTCTCGAACACTTCACGCGCCATTTCTGCTGTGGTGATGACCTCTTGCAGGCTGTGGCAACCGGCTGTGTTGGGCAGCACCGGCACTTTCATGTCCTTGAGTAATTGCCAAAACACAGGGGAGGTGTCGGCATGGGCAGTTTGTCGACGCAATGACGCCGTCAGCATGGCTGGCTGTGACGCTTTGACCGCATCGGCCAACACTTGCGGCGACGGGTAACGCGACGTACCCAACAACAAACGACTGTGAAAAACTTCGCCGTACAAAACCAGCGGATCCTGAGGGGTGTGCAATCTATCCTCCTGTGACCGGGACGATCAATTCAATTTTGTCACCTGTTTGAAGAGGATGACTGGTGTGGTTTTTCTTGGGTACGAACTGCATATTCACCGCAGCCGCGAAAGGCGGTTTGACATTGGCTACAGCAATCGCATCAGCCAGGGTCGCTGGTGCATTCAACTCGGTTTCGATTTGGTTGACCCATACTTGAATACGTGTTGCGCTCATCTCAGGCTTTCTGCATCAGTTGAAAACGCTCGGCCAATGTGGTGTCGCCATTGATCCATCCCAGCACAGCGTCAAGCATGGCCGGGGCAATCAAGAAGCCGTGGCGATAAAGACCATTGATCTGCAACATGCGAGGTGACGATTGGCGAATACCAGGCAAATTGTTGTTCAGTGCAGGTCGCAATTGCGTGTTGATTTCTAGAATCCGCGCCTCTGCGAATCCCGAGTGCAAGCTATATGCGGCGCTGAGCAACTCCAGCGTAGAACGAACACTTGCAGGCGAAGTGTCGTCGCTTTCGATTTCTGTGGCGCCAATCACATACACCTGATCAGGCTTGGGGGCAATGTACAAAGGGTAGCGCGGATGCATCAACCTGACGGGGCGACGAATATGCACTTGCGGGGCGTGCAAACGAATGACTTCGCCTCTGACGCCGCGTACTTGGGGCCAGTCGGCTTTGGCACCCGTGCCACGGCAATCAAACACCCAATCGACGCCGCTGCTGGCCATTTGCTCCATATCGGACATTTCAAGAGCCGAATACCAATGGATGTCGACCTTGTGTTGTTGCAATGATTGCAACAGGGCGTCTAGCAATTGACGGTTGTCTAACTGCCCTTCACGTGGCAACCACAGGCCTTGCTGAAATTTGCCGCTGAGTTCTGGTTCGAGTTCGATCAACTGGTCTGCGTGCACAGAAACAGGTGTGCACGCGGGAGGCAAATTTTTGCTGTTGACAAACAGCTTATCGACCAGCGTTTTGGCTTGCATGGCATCTTGACGGTGCCACAGCAGCAAGCTGCCTTCCTGCTGAAAAAACACGGGTGCAGGTAAGTGTTGAATCAATTCAGGCCAACGGTCTAAGCTGTATTGCCCCATTTGCACCACGGGCCATTCGGTGATGGCAGACTCAGCCAAAGGGGCCAGCATAGACGCTGCAATACGCGCTGCAGAACCGTAGCCTTGGGGGTCAGCTGCATCGTGAACTTGCACCCGATGACCGGCATGCGCGAGCGCATGCGCCAGCAACCGCCCCATCAATCCCGCACCCCACACGATGCATTGCATGGGTTTAGCCATCGATTTTTCTCATTCGCAAGACAGACCGCGTGAAAGTTTGCTGATAATGCAAACCATGAAACACATTCCATTCACTCACCAATATGCCCGAGTGCTGAGCATTGCAGGGTCTGACAGCGGCGGCGGTGCAGGTATCCAAGCGGACTTGAAAACATTTTCTGCACTGGGTTGTTATGGCATGACTGCGGTGACTGCGTTGACCGCGCAAAATACCTTGGGTGTGCAGTCTATCCATGGCGTGCCTGCGGCATTTTTGAAAACCCAATTGCAGTCTGTGTTGGACGATATCGGCGTGGATGCTGTCAAGATCGGCATGTTGCATTCCCCCGAAGTGGTCAAGGTGGTGGCGTGGGCGATTGACCATTACAGTTTGAAACAAGTGGTGCTTGACCCAGTGATGGTGGCTACCAGTGGCGACCGTTTGATTGCCGAAGAAACCGTGGCTGTGTTGGTGCGCGAACTGTTTCCACGTGTGCAATTGATCACCCCCAATTTGGATGAAGCCAATTTGCTGCTCAAGCAAACATTGAACGATGTGCAATCGCTTGAACCGGCCGCGCAAGCCTTGTTGGACATGGGCGCCCAAGCAGTGCTGCTCAAAGGCGGTCATCTGCCGGGCGACAGGTTGTGCGATGTGTTGCAGCTTCAAGGCCGTGAAGCCTTGCTCTATGAATCTGCTCGCATACACAGTCGCAACGTCCACGGGACGGGTTGTAGCCTGTCGTCGGCTATCGCCACGCAATTGGCTTTGGGCCATGATTTGGCGTCTGCGGTGGCGACTGCACGTGCGTTCATTCGGCAAGCCATTGCCCAGGGTGCGCCTGTCCATACCGGTCATGGGCACGGACCGTTGAACCATGGGTTTGCGCCGGTGGTTATGCAATTGAAGCCTTTGCGTTGACGGGGCGGGTCAGCCAACCCAACAGCAAAGTAGCCAGCAAGCTGGGAATGGCATAACCCCACGGGGCGTTCAATTGCATGCACAGTTGGTAAATCGCAATCCCTGCCAACCATGACAGCACAGCCTTGATATCCACTTTCGAAGTATCTGTGCCGCTGTAGGAAAAACCTAAGCGACCCAAGATGACTCCAAACAGTGGCAAGAACACCGAACTCAAGGTCAACAAAAAAGGCTCCAAGCTGTGCATGGGCAGCACCATGGCCAAACCCGTGCACAGCACCGCGATCATGATGCCCCACTGCCGGGTGCTGATGCCTGAAAAAATGCTGTGGCTGTTGACCGATGCGCTATACACATCGCCGTACGCATTGTCTATTTCATCTAACAGGATCAAACCCAAGGCAAGCAAACCGCCTTGCGCGAGCAACAAGGTATTGACCAAATTGGCGTCAGGGGCAGACACACTGACGACCATCACGCCCAAGGCATAGCACCACATATTGGCCAATGCATAGCCCAGCCAACTGCCAGTCATGGCCGAGCGGCTGTTCTTGCCAAAACGCGCATAGTCTGCAATCAGAGGTAACCAAGACACAGGCATGGCAATCACCAACTCCATGGCCAGCATGTAATTTTTTTCATGGTTGCCAGGTTTGTTCCAAAAGTTCGACCAACCTTGGGCTTGCAACATACCAGCGAATTGCCAACTCAACCACAGCAGCGACAAGACCACCAGCGGCAATCCATAGCGGCTGAGAAAACTTCTTACCAACCCGAGCATGGAACCGGTCATCAACACCACCAAGACCAAACCCCACAAAAGAGTGGCCGCATAAGGGGCAGACCAATGCGTGGCGTTTGTCATGGCAAGTGTGCCATCGCGCATGATCACCAATTCGAACGTGGTCCACCCTACCAGTTGAACAATATTGAGCAGCACAGGCACACGTGCGAAGCTACTGCCAAACACTTGGTGCATCAGTCCAGCGCTTGACAAGCCTGTGTCGCAACCGACTTTGGCCACCCACCCCAGCAATGCCGCACCGAGTACCGAGCCCAAGATGATGACCATCAAAGCCTCTTGCGTACCCAGTCGGGGCACCAAATATGCACCGATTTGAATGACCAGCAGACCGACGCCCAAGCTGAACCACAGCGATGCGTGCGAATACCCATTGAGCACACGCTCGGCAGAGCCGATAGGTGTTAATGATTCATTGTGTGTGTGTTGTGCCATCTGTTTTCCAAAAGAATGGCAGTTCGGCGAGGCTTAAAGAGCGTGTAAACGTGTTCCCTGTTGGCCATGCTTCCCTGCGCGAGGATTACCTCAATCAGGTTCAAAGGGACTTTCTCAGCCTTGGTGAAATCACCTCAGCACCCCCAGCGGACTTGTTTTTCAACAAGAGCGGCAATTATGCACTGCCTCAAAGGCCAGCTTGCTCACACGCCCAATAAACGGTGTAGCCGGGGCGACGCGGTGGTGTATTCGAGCGGAATTTTTTGCCCCGGGCGTAGATAAGCCGCTGCACCGAAGGCCGCCAAAGTGGCTTCGTGAAAGCCGCTCACGATCAGTTTGCGTTTGCCGGGGTATGTGTTGATGTCGCCAACCGCAAAAATACCCGCCGCGCTGGTGCTGAAATTTTCTGTGTTGACCGCCAACTGTTTGCGCGACATGTCCAGCCCCCAATTGGCCAGAGGACCCAGTTGCGGTGAGAGGCCGAGCATCACCCACAATTGGTCACAAGCCAACACGCGTGAACTGCCATCGGTCAACTCTGTTTTCAAGCCACTGAGGCGCTGGTTGGTCAACTCCGCTTGCGAAATTTGCGCTGTGAGGAAGACGATTTTTTGGGCCGCGACCGCTTGGTCAAACGCTTGCAACCATTCAGGCGAAGCATCCAGTGTGCTGCGACGGTGCACCAATGTCACGCTGGCTGGTGAATGGGTCAATGCAGCCAGTGCGGCTTGAATCGCCAAGTCATCGCCACCGACCACCACCAGGTGTTGACCCTGGGCAGAGGATGCCTCTTCTTGTGTGTAAAAAACTTGTGTGCTTTCATGCACCTGCAATTCAGGCAAGGGAAGTGTGCGCGGCACGAAAGCGCCTACGCCTGCGGCAATGAACACAGTTTTCGTTAAAAAAGACATGCCTTGGTCGGTGGTGGCCAACCAGCGCCCATCTGGTTGGGCTTGCATGCCTGATATGCGTTGTTTGAAATGGAATTGGGGTTGGAAAGGAGCCGTTTGTTGTAACAGCCGTTGCGTCAAATCTCGGCCTGTGCTTGTAGGAAGACCGGGTATGTCGTAGATCGGTTTATCGGGATACAAGGCCATGCATTGGCCGCCCGCTTCAGGCAGTACATCCACCACATGTGCGTGGATTTCTTGTAAACCCAGCTCAAATATTTGAAACAAGCCCACAGGGCCAGCGCCGATGACCAATGCATCGGTAACGACAGGGAGGGTGGTGTCAGAGCTCATGGCACGCAGGCCCAGCCCGACACCATCAGCGGGCTAGCTCGGAGAGCTTGCCAGTCTTGTCTTTCCAATCGTCTGCATCTGCCAAGGGCGTTTTGCGTTTGGTGATGCTGGGCCAACCGATACGGGCCAACTCGACGTTCAAAGCAACCATGTGTTGTTGGTCGGCAGGCACATCTTCTTCGGCATAAATCGCATTGACCGGACACTCGGGTATGCAAACGGCGCAATCGATGCATTCATCCGGATCAATCGTCAAAAAATTGGGGCCTTCGCGGAAACAATCGACGGGACAAACGTCAACGCAGTCGGTGTACTTGCAACGGATACAGGCTTCGGTAACAACGTGGGTCATGGTGATTCAGATGTTGATCAATCGGGCGAAATAGCCACAAGAAAATCCATTTTAGGGCACGGCGCGGGTCATTCTCTGACCATGACAGCCGCAGACGTTTTGTGCGTGGCAGTGTCAACCAGCACCAACGAACCCAAGCTGCGCGATATTTCAAAAGGCAAGGTGACCAAAGGTTGCTGCAAACTCAATTGCACATGGCCAATCGCGTTGGGAGGTAACTCGGTAGCCTCCAATTCTTGCAAGCTATTGATATCTAAACGGTGCACGATGCGCAACACTTTGGCTTTGACCCAGCGGTGCCCATGCAGTGCCCAATACACCCGGCCTGCGACCAGGGGCTCATCGTCCAGCCAAGCCAATGTGACATTCAACGGATTTTGAGAGGGTGCGTCATGGTGTTGGGCCAGTACCCAATCGCCCCGCGAAATATCGACTTCACGGTCTAACACCAAACCCGCGCTGTGCCCGGCTGCGATGTCGGTGGGTTGGCGAACACTGTTGAGCACTTCTTTGATGAGAGCCGTTTGGCCGCTAGGAAATACGCGAATGATGTTGCCGGGGCGGGCAATGCCCGCGCCCACGCGACCCCAATACACACGTCGACCTTTGGAAGTGTCCGGACTGTCGTGGAATTTTTCAACCCATTGAACAGCAAAAGCCAATCCGGCGTCTTCTTCGTAAGCGGTGACTGGCAGGCTTTCAAGCAATTGCAACAAACTGGGGCCTGAATAGTTGCACCAGTTGGGCTCAGGGTTGACGACATTCCACCCTTTGAGTGCAGACACGGGAACAATGGCCGTGATGTCCAAAGCCGCATGGTCTGCAAAGGCTTGAAGTGCGCCTGCAATGTTGACAAATGCAGTGGCTGCGTCGGTCACTGCATCGAGTTTGTTGATCGCAAACACAATGGACGGCACGCGCAACAATTTCAGTAGCAAACTGTGTCTGCGAGTTTGGGGCAAGAGGCTGAAACCTGTGGCAGACCAGTCGAGCTTGGTGGCATCTACCAACACCACAGCAGCATCTGCGCTGGAGGCCGCGGTGACCATATTGCGTGTGTATTGCTCGTGACCCGGTGAGTCGCCGATGATGAATTTGCGTGATTCGGTACTGAAATAGCGGTAGGCCACGT
>SXGQ01290671.1_pt1 | contig 12225 bp, 16 predicted proteins | sample 3178371 | NCBI WGS metagenome assembly SXGQ01 (sample SAMN11356859, study PRJNA531348) | freshwater metagenome | isolation source: freshwater sample F1-20 | place: China: Fuxian Lake, Yuxi | collected 2017-12-25 | reverse complement strand
TAAAGTTTTTGCTATTCAAAGAGCATTGAAATCAAAACCAAAATATGCTTCACTTTTAGGAACTTCTGGTCCTAACCGCGATGGTGTTGATGGTGTATATGGAAACAATACAAAAAAAGCAGTACAAGAATTCCAAAAAGACAATGGTATTAAACAAACGGGATTTGTTGGTTCTGTTACTGCAGCTAAATTAGGTGTGGAATCTTTAGCGAGAGAAACCCCTCAAGCGGTAACCCCAAAATCAACACCAACCTCAAAATCTACACCATCTTCAGAAAGACAAAAAAACATAAATCACGCATATTGTAATTCAGATGGGGGTGTCATATTGATTAAAAGCAGTAAATTGAATAAATGGAAATGGGCTGATTATGTTTCCAAATATAAAGTAACAAATGCTGAAATAGAAATTGCTAAAAAAAGTTGTAAGAAAAGCACAAGTTATAACCTCACACCAAGAATTGACAGAGAGTTAGAATATATTAAAGCGAGAGGTATTGTTCAAAAACCATTTTTTATTTACGATCCAAAAGATAACTTACTTTACCTTTTTGACAAAGGTGCTGTTTTAGTTGATTATACACAAGTAGTTGACGGTGCAGATAAACAACGAGCTGGGGCAGAAGTATTTTCTAGTGCGGACTGGTGTACACTATCTGGATTAGATTCCACACCATATTTGTGTACACAACCAGAAATTAAAACAGATAAAGATTGTAGTGCTGTTCCTGCATGGAAAGAACCAAAATGGACTGGTACTCACTGTAAAGTAAAACCATCCTATGATATTTTAGCAAAAGAGCAAGAACGCTTCTTAACACAAGGTGTATACCGTATTAGCTATTTAAGCAATACTCCTGGATATAGTGGCGCAGGTAAAAACACATTTAGTTTAAAAACTCTGGATGGTAGCACTCCAATAGCTGCAGCAATTCATGGAATACCAACTAGTGAGAAACGATTAAAGGCGAGTAGTGAACTTGCAGACTTATTAAAAAAGAACATCGCATCTGGAAAAGTTCCAAAAGAATATCTAAATACTATCGAAGCAATTGCAAACGCTAATCAAAGTTTTGGTTGTATTGGGGTACCCGCAGAATTTATTGAAAATCCTAAAGTACAAACGTTAGCATTGGATGCTAGATTATTTGTAATGGGAGAAGATAAAACATATCTAACACAAAATTCTAGTGAATATTTCCAGAAGCTTGGTGACACAGAACGCTGTGTTGATCCCGTTAGTTTGGCGAAAAGTATGGAGAACATGGCCTAAAATAGGTGGTTTCTCTTAAAAAATTACAAATATTTTATTGGAATTAAAAAAAAAGCCGTAGATTTGTGGTATGAAAAAACTAATAATCACAACGGCCTTTTTATTTTTATCACTAATTCTTGTGGTAATTCTCTATTCTTTCAAAGATAACTCATTGGAAATCAAACCACTAATTGAGACTAAAAAGGTTATTCATATTGTTCCTTTGGGGGATATTGATAACAAATATCTTGAATTTATAAAGAAACAGATAACTGATTTTTATGGGTTTGAATGTGTGATTGATAGTAGAATTCCGCTTACCGATAATATACTTGCGTCCAGTAAGAAAAGATATGAAGCAAGCAAGATAATCACCGAATATAATTCAAAGAAGAATGTTCTGTTGTTAACAGATGTGGACATCGCATATTTTAATAAGCAAAAGAACATACCCGAATATGGGATTATTGGTCTTGGATTCAGACCTGGCACAACCTGTGTTGTTTCTACTTTCAGGATTAAAAGAAATGTTTCAGAAAAGAAATTACTTGAACGATTAGGAAAGGTTTCTATTCATGAAGTTGGCCACAATCTGGGACTAGATCATTGCCCACATGATAAAAAGTGTTTAATGAATGATGCAAGGGGTACCGTTAGTCAGATTGATCATGAAGACATTTGGTTATGTGATAAGTGTAATTTACAAATAGGTAGAAAAATATTATAAAATTTTTTTTTGTTATTTAAAGTAATTTATTTAGTTTTGTTATGAACAACAAAAACTAATATTTATGGATATGAAAATTCTGGATATCATTAAGGAAGACCCCAATTTGGCCAAAAAGTTAATTGAAAACAAGGAAGAGGAGGTTAACGAACCCATTGATTCTGAAGATGATATGAAGGCGATCGCCACTGTCGATGCCATGGTTGATGCTACTAATGTTAACCAAGATGATGATAGCACCGATCTTCCCGCCCAACAACAAGTCCCAAAGGAATATAAATTTGATGTGGCAAATGAATATGCTTTAAAGAAAGCCATTGAGACCATCAAGAAGATGAGCAGAAAGTTTAGAATCCCTGAGCCAGAGATTATTGTTTCAAAGAAGGTGAGAACTGGCATGGAATATGATGAGATTTGGGGTGAATACAAGTATTATGTTGATTTAATTCCGGTTACAGTTATTGTTGATCAGATATTCCAATTACCTGACTATGAAGTTTTGGGTGTAGTGGATAATGAGACGGGTGGTTCTGTAAAGATTGGTGAAACACCAGCACCTTCAGAATTAATGACGCCTTCACAAGAATGTGATCATTGTCATGTTAAAAGACAAAGAGGCAAAAGCTGGATTGTTAAACAATTATCCACAGGCGAATATAAAAGATTCGGCGGAGATTGTGTTAAGAAAGTATTTGGAATTAATCCAGCCAAGTTTATCAAAGCAATTGATTTCTTTAATCTTTTAAACAGATCTTTTTCGGGTATTGGTGATGAAGATTCTGCTGGTGGTGGCGAGAAGAAACGCATATCACCATTTATGATTGCAATCCCATTACCTATTGCAGTTGCTGTTGTTAAGCATGCATTGGACGAAAGGGGATATGTTAAGAAGTTGGGTTATCAGCAAGAAATTCAAATAAATTCTTGGAGAAGTGAATATGAATATGTAAGAACCAACAAAGGTAAAGCAACTGCCGATCTATGTGAAGAAATTATGTTTGATGATGAAAGAGTTCATAACTTCCAACCAGATAATGAACTTACAGACAAACTAAAAGAATATTGGGCATCTGTTGAGATCAGAGATCCACAATCAAGCTTCGGTGAATTTCAAACAGCAATCAAGAGGATGTTTGAAACCGGAGAGTTTAGAGTATTGGAATGTAGCAAATTAATTTATGCTACCCACAAATATCTGGAAGTAAAAGCAATGGGTGAGAAGAAACCAAGTGAGTTTGTTGGAACCGTTGGTGAGAAGATGTTATTCACAGATTTAAAATTAAACAGCCATAGAAGTTTCAATAGTGCATTTGGTCAAGGAAACATATGGACATTCGAAGATAGTGATGGTAATATGATTAAGAAGTTTGGTGAATTGGCACCAGGATTCAGAACATCAGAAGGTACAGAAGAATTATATGATCAATATAATAAGGGTGATATGTTTACCTTTATCTCAGATGTTAAGAAACATGAAGAATATAATGGTCTTAAGTCCACAGTTATAGGTAGATTATCCGCACCAAAGAAACCCAAGAAAGTTAAGAACGAGATAACAGAGCAGTTCAATCGTTTCGCGAACTATTAATCCGGCGAAGCCGCCGCGCGGTCTTTAAATTTCAGAATATTTATATAGAAATATAAAACCAAAATGAATTTACAGGAAGAAGTTAGCAAGATTAAATCCATAATGGGGGTAATAAAAGAAGATGATTATATTCCAGATAGACCGAATAAATACCTGTCTGATCGCTATTATGATGGTGCCAACAATAATACTCATGACGATGGGTTTGATGAGCCTGAACAAGATGATAGTAAATGGAAAACATCTGATGACCTAGAAGATGATAAAGAATCTGATAATGATATTAAATCCAAAGTTGAGAATTTCAGAGAAAGGGTTAGAGATTCCATAATAGATAACGATGGGAATAATGTGGAAGTTACTTACTTTGGAACCCAACCAGTCAAAATCGTTGGTCGCAATGGAAAAACATACATGGCACCGGCAGATCTTGTTAATGTAACAGTTGTATTGGATCAAGGTGAGGAGGATGAATATATTTCATTTGTTTTATTAACGAACATCTTTACCAAAATAAAGTGGGACGAATCCATTAGAAGATATACGGTGATGAGACCTGTTAATATGAAATATCATAAGAATGGGGAAGAAACGCCAGTTGGTAAAATTAATGGCGAGTATTTGTTTTATGATACAATTAAAGAATGGGGAAAATTAAGATCAAAGGTTGTTGGCGCGTTAAAGGGGGAAAAGAAAGCACCTTAAGGACTAACAGAATCAAAATAACATTAAACCGGGAATAACAACCCGGTTTTTTTATTAATTTAATGTTAACACATTTAGCCACCCCATTTTGATATTTATAAACAATGAAAGTAGAAGCATTGTTTATCTCAGATGTACATCTGGGCTCAAAAGGATCTAATGCTAACGAGGTCCTTGAAATTCTAAAAGCTTATCAGCCAAAACACTTATTTCTTGTTGGTGATATTATTGATGGGTGGTTATTAAAACGAAAGTTTCGTTGGCCTCAGTCACATACAAATGTACTAAGAAAGATCTTATCTCATTCAAAAAACGGATGTAAAGTGATTTATATTCCGGGTAACCATGACCAGTTTTTGAGAGAGTATGGGGAATTCTCTTTTGGAAACGTTGAGATTCATAATGAATACATATGGAACAACACATTTATTACTCATGGTGATCTATATGATGGTGTGGTTAAATTGAAATGGTTAGGTGTTCTTGGATCAGTTGGTTATGATGCAGCAATATCAATAGATAGATTCTTAAAGAAGTTGGGGATGAAAAGATCATTATCTAAATTTTTAAAGAATAAAGTTAAGGAAGCTGTTAAGTTTATAACACAATATGAATTTGAATTGGTTAGGCAAGCTAAGAGACACCATTGCAACGCAGTTATATCTGGCCATATTCATCATCCAGAAGATAGAATGATTGAAGGTATTAGATATTTAAACTGTGGGGATTGGATTGAAAATAATTCTTACATTATTTATGATCATGAACAATACACCATTAAGAAATTTGGTGACCATAGTCATCCCGAGCAAAAACGAAAAAACTAATCTATACAGGGCTGTATCATATATTTCATTACAGTACATGTCTCATGGTGTTAAAGTTATCATTGCAGATTGTAGTGACGATGAAGAATCTTTGAAAATAATTAAAAAAATAAAAAATCATTACGGTCATTCATTAAACATTCAAGTTATCGAAGGTGGTTATCCGGCATATGGAAGATATATGGGTGGTAAATTAGTGACAACCCCATATGTTTTATTTATGGATGCTGATGTTTTTCTTCTAAATAAAAAAGTTTTGTATCAAACGGTTCATAACACAAAACAATTATCTACTGTTAAATTCGAAACCGACAAGGGATATAATTGGATATATCAGATCTTTACTTTTGCACAAAGATTGATGAGATTATTTGGTAGTTCGTTTGCAATTGGTGGATTTCAATTATTTAAAACAGAAGCATATAGGTATGCTGGAGAATATAATCCAGACCAGGTATTTGCTGAGGATTATTACATCTCAAATAAAATATGGGCGCCATTGTTCACAATACATTCAATATCAGGAGTTTATACCTCAGCCAGAAGATTTAAGAATAAGGGTTTATTTTATATGATAACACTTATGTTGAAATGCTGGATCAACAGAAACAACCCAAATTTTTATTTAAAATCTCACGGATATTGGGATTAATTTTTGGAATATCAATAATATTGTCTATATTTGTTTTATGATAGACAACATAGAACTAATTAAGCCATTACTTAATTTCTCTGAGGAGGGTGACTTCTATCAGTTATATGTTCTATTAAGGAAGAAGGACCAGACCACCGACAAAGCCAATCATCAGTCGGTAAGAACCATTAAATCATATTGCATAACATCCATTGAATATCTGGATAAGAGGTATGAGGAGATTAAGATGTTATGTGAGGTATTCAAGGCCCGCGCCTATATTCATGTTTGCAAACAGAACCACAGGGACGTGGGAATGAATATGATCACGGAGATTGTCACCAGGATTCAATCCGGTCAGATCAATCAGAAGAATGTATTTGATAGCGTGGTTGGTCAACTAAAAACCCAGGAGAAGCGGTGGATTGTAGATATTGATTCTCACTCTATATCTGAAAAGAACAGGGTGATTAATATTATTGAAAGGGTTAGACCCACGGATAAAGGTAGCAAGATTGAGGCGGTTATCCCAACCAAGAATGGTATTCATTTGATCACCAAAAGATTTGATGTAAAGGATTTCACCGATCAGATGACAGAACGCCCAGGGAAAGAACTACCCGATATTCAAAAGAAGAATCCAACATTATTATATTACCCAGATAGTCTGGAAACAAATTAAAAAACATAAACCTATGGTAGATACTTGGATAACACAAGATATTGCAATCTTTAAGGAAAAAAAATTATTAACCCATTTGGAACTGGGTGAAATAAATGAAGGTAAATGGCCATTCTTTCAATACTATAAAGGTAAAATAGAAATAGATTTAAACTATGACTATTACCTAATACCAAGCACAGGAAGTTTCGTGGTTAAAGTTAAAAAAGAGGATGATCAACATGACAAGTAGATCCATACGATACTTTCGCAGAAAGAAATTCCAAAGGTTTGTCTTCAAGACATTGGCAAAGAATGTCCAAGAAGCCATTGATGAGGAAATTGTTAAGAAGCTAATAAGAATTGCAAAAGGTGAGGAAGCATCACCACTTAAAAGAATATAATATGGCAGAACAAACATCGGCATGCACCCACGAGCCAAGATATAGGGAATACTATAGAGATGGTTTATACAAATGTTGGGAGTGCAAGAAGATCATTGAGGAACTTCCAAGAATCACCCAGATCCCACAGCAAACAGCAGTAATGTTTTTAGTGAATAAGTTAATGAAAGAATCTACTGGATATATAAGTCTTGATGCTTTATCTTCTTATACTGAGCAAGCATTAGAAATGGAAAAAGAGCAGATCCGAGATGCATATAACCAAGGTGACACAGATGTGGTAATGGAAAAACCAGGACTAAGAAGTGGAACCATGTATTATGAAGAGAAGTATGGTAAAGATAAATGACTTTATAGAAGAGCTTAGAAACTCAGATGGGTATATTGAACACATCTATATGAGAGGAGGTTGCTATAGATTTCACCTTTTACTCAGTAAGATGTATAAGAATTGTATACCCTATATCTCCGGGAATATGAATCATATTATAACCAGATACAAAGGTAAGTTCTATGATATTAATGGTGAGGTAACTTGTCTGGATGGGTATAGAAAACTAAGTCAAAGTGAACTATCCTTTGTAGAGAACTGGTCATTTCGCAAGAATAATCTTATTGTATTAGATGAATGTCCACATTGTGAGGAGCCATTGGTATATGATTAATTACCTGGTTTTTTTATTTCAAATATTTTCCTTATATTAGATTATAAAACAAATATATCAATGGAAAAATTAAAAACAAGAAAGATTACAAAAGATTTTCACAGCGCCAATCAATTTAGAGTAAGTGTTGAGCATAATGGGTATCAAGGTGGTGATGCTGGCCACGGAGGATATACCAAAATAACATTTGAGGATCTTGGTTCCACAGCATTTGAGGTAGAATGTGATTGCAGTCCATATGGGGATGGATATGAAGTTGCTGATAATAATTTATACATCAGCGAACCAGAAAAGGTAACAATAAATTTCATGGGTGATTCTGAAAGGGATTCAATAATTGAGGGTCTTAAATTTATTATCAATGAATTGGAGAAGAATCCCGAAGTGACCGAGAATCATGAAGAGGTAACTGAACACATTTGGGTTGATTAAACTACTAAAAATAATGACTCTTGGCAGGTTGGGTCAGATTTGTGTTAATACCTGTTCCCTATATTCTGTAATTATTAACACGGATTGGTTATAGATATAGGTTCTGCATTATTATCTGTGTAGCCCCAGCGTAATGGCGGGGCTTTTTTTATTTTCAGGGATGCAATTAGAGCCCTTGAGCACTTTATGCGAAAGGGCGATATACCCCCCAGATAAGACTTAGAGGTTACCAGATTAACTGGTCAGATAAGCCGGGAATAATACCCCGGTTTTTCTATATTTATATACATGAAGTTACTTGAAACATTAAAAGACATTCAACTTATTAAAGACTATTTAGGATAAGATGCAATTATATGGATTATTAAATGAGATGTTGAGCGGGGATGTGTATCATTATACAAACCCGAATGCCATATTGAATATTCTCAAAACAAATAGGATTAATCTATCTTCCAACCTGGGTGGCTCTGCTGATCTATATGGTGGCAAGCCATTCTTTCTATCCTTTTCAAGGACCGGTTCTTTTAAGTTGGGTTATGGTAAGAAAGGTGGTGATGCAAAAGCCAGGATTGTATTTGATGGAAACAAACTAAACACAAGGTATAAATCCATCCCAGTTGATTATTGGGGGGTTAAATCTAATTCAACTGATATAAACTATAGGGATGCATTTGAATTTGAGGATAGATTATTGTCAGATAAACCAACAATTGATAACGCATTGTCCTATATTAAAAGGATTGATATGGTTATTAAAGATATGTCGAGTTATCCAGCATATCTTGTTGGTTTTAAAAAGATCCTTACTTTAGCTAAACAATTAAATGTCCCAGCGTTTGTTTATTCAAATGAAAAAGATGCTGCTTCAAACACCAATCCAATTAATGATCAGATTCTTAACTATCAGCCGGAAAAAGATATGGAAGATAGAGAAGAATCAAGATATACAGATACTGATTTGGTTTTAAAGATTGTTGCGCTAGTTTTATATGATGAGAAGTACAAAAAAGAATATGACTTATTCTGTAAGGATATGACTGAATATCTAAAAGCCAATAATATTCAAATGGGTATAGATTGTTATAAGACATTTGAAACCATGAGAAATCTATATTATAATGATCAGGATTTTGTATCAAGCATAAGTTCTTATCTACATAATATGTTTAAGAGCGGTAGAGACGGTGGAATGAGAGATCATGTGATGCTACTAGTTAGAGAAATGAAAAAGTATAAGGTACAAACTATAAAAGATCTTGTGAATATTAAAACCACGGGACTAAAACCAAAGGGTCAGAAGTTTGATTATGCGACTAAGTATGCTCTATATGAATGGGGGAATGATGAATGGAATCTATATGATAACAATATTAAGCTGGAAAGAAATAGGGTGTATTTTAATACTTGGAAGTATGGTGGTTATCTAAGAGACGAAGATATGGATGTATATTTCCAATTAAGAAATGAAAATAAGACCATCGGGGATTTTCTAAACTATCTTATGAATACTTACACACTTGAAAAAGTTAAAGAGATTGTCCATAAGTCTGGTTATGATAATGTATTTGAGGAATACCGTTGGAAACTAGATAAAACATAAACCGGAATTATCTTCCGGTTTTTTTGGAATATTAAAAATATTGTTTACATTTGTATTCTAAACATTAGAATACATGAAAAAATTCACCATTAGCGAGGCATTAATTGTGCTTGTATGCATTGTGATTATATTCGTCAGCGAATATATCTATTTGGTTCAAAATGACCCAACCAAAGCTATTTTTATTGGCCTATGGCCCCCAACCATTCTCAGTCTTTTAAATTTTGTAAACAGCAAAAGAAAATAACATGGAAAATATCGATTTGATTATATTAACCAGCATCATCGCCACGTTATTCCTGATATTCTTTATTGCCATATACAGGGAAATAAGCACCATTGATGAGAATTCTTATAAGCATGCAAAGGAAGGTGGTCCAAGGGCCGCACTATTCAATTTGATGGCTAAGTTATTTGAGGATGAGAAGATAACCCCGAAAGAAAAGAAAAAGATCTATAAAGCGATGTATAAAACCATGGCTGATATGGAATCTGATGGGATATATTTCCCGGAAGAAGTAAAAGAAGAACTTAGAAAACACAGAGAAGAACTTCACTGCGAATATAGTGGATTACCTTCAGTAAAAGCATACCAGAAATGATTTATCCAAAGAATAGATTTAAGGATAAATGTAGACTTATGGTTGGCTCATCTTTCATAATTCTGGTTATGACAATTACTATAAAGAACACAGGTGGAAACTAGATAAAATATGAAAATTTGTATATTATCATCAATAGGTAGATCTGGTACAACTTCGTTATTTGATATGATGAGTTTGTGTTTACCAAAATACTACACATGTTTAAATGAGCCGCTTGGCCCATACCAAAAAGGGGGCGAGATGGATTTTATAGAACATTCACCAAATGTCCTTGTAAAAGAATTGTTAAACCATACAGTTAATGATGAGTTTTTTCCATATGAATGGCTATACCAAGTATTTGACAGGGTTGTTGTCATGGAGAGACGAAGCAAGACGGATCAAGCCGAGAGTCACGCTGTACATTCATATTATAACATAGACTTTACAGATTGGCACACAAGAAAGGAATATGATTTAAAGAATATACCTAAAGATTATATCAAAAAACTAGCTGATCAATCGGAGGATTTAATGCAATATTATAAGGGTAAGATTTATTATTATGAGGATGTATTCATGGATCATAATATAGATTTGTTAATGGAGATCATGAATTATGTGGGGATAACCGAGCTACCTGAACAAGTACTAGAAGATTATTTTTATAGTATTAAAAAGAAGGTAAGAATACCTAGAAGGATTATTTAAAAAAACAATATAGAAAACTCAGTAATTAGTATATGATTAATCCGGGATGCAGTTAGAGCCCTTGAGCACTTTATGCGAAAGGGCGATCTACTACTTTCACTTCCGGATTTGGCGCGTTTTTACTTCCGACTTTGGCACCAGTTATATAGGTACATTTATGTATATAAACATATAATTTAGTACTGTTTTAAGTACAAACCATATCGTAATTAAATTTATCATTGATTAGGACCCTATGAACCCTAATTTTCTTGATCCATGTAATACAATCGCAAATTTTGGGTAAAAGTGGGAGAAAGTGGGAACCACCCAGGAAGTGTACCTTGTGTGAATCACGATCGTGTTTTTTTAAAATTCTAAAATTATTCTTGATTTTCATGTAATACGCCCCCTCGCATAAAGGGCTCGGGGGCTTTGTCTGCGACGCTGATCCCGCGCGTATGACATGCTTTCTGTGTTTAACTTTTATGGTGTCATACTTAAACAGAATATAAGGGGATGTAGTACACGGGATGCTTAAGAGGCCGCGACCCCTTTATGGGAGCGGCCGGTATGACACAATGTCCATGAGGAAAAATTCGTATATATAAGTCATACGAAGTCAGCTATTTAGCTTCGGGGAAAATGTCTTATAACTAGTATTATGTTAAGTAGCCGGCCCTTCGCATAAAGGGCTCAGGGCCTCTGGGCGTCCGTGTCATACGGGGCCAGTTAGATGGGGTCTGGTATGATCCGTGTCATACGAAGATAAGGTGGTCGAATTTGACCACTTTAAAAAATGAAATAGTTTTATTTAATTTGCTCCATCCTGGCCCATCCGGTCTGGGGGTATATAAAAAAAGAAGGAGCCACATGGTGGTCCCCTTCTTTACCAAAACCTACTATGATGATCCTTAAGCTGTCTTAAGGAGAGAGTTGCGATATTGTACAGCGGCTTTCTTAGAAGTTAAATTCTTTGAATAACGCTGGCCATTCACAATCACTCTTACCCGGTAGCTAGTACCATCGAAGTAGATGTTCGGGCCCACTGACTGATATACAGTTAGCGGGGTGGATCTGGTTGTTCTGTTCTTTTTCATACCATTTATTGTTTATAATAAAATATAAGGAAAAAAACTGGAACAAAAAAATCCGGAGGGGAATATATTTTATTTAATTGTGTAGTATCCGGTTCCCACGTCTCTAACGCTCTGCTTGATCACGCCGGCTTTCTTCAGGTCTGAAAGCGCGAAGTCTACATTATGTTGCCACACGGTTCTCATTCCCGCATGTACAATATTGTTATTGGTACATAGCTCCGGGAGGATCGTCTGGACGTACGTATAAATAAAAGTCTTGTGTACTCTTCCCTTGGGTAGGAAGAATAGTTTGGAGGTTACAAGCCATGATCTAAGGTTGTTCTCCGGCTTGCCACTTTTTCTGGCTCTAG
>SXGQ01741838.1_pt1 | contig 12226 bp, 8 predicted proteins | sample 3178371 | NCBI WGS metagenome assembly SXGQ01 (sample SAMN11356859, study PRJNA531348) | freshwater metagenome | isolation source: freshwater sample F1-20 | place: China: Fuxian Lake, Yuxi | collected 2017-12-25 | reverse complement strand
GTTGAAATTGGCGAACATCGATTTACCGTTGCCGATGTTCCCGGGTTGATCCCAGGTGCGAGCGAAGGCAGAGGTCTTGGCCTTGAATTCTTACGCCACGTTGAACGGTGCTCAGCGCTAGTCCATGTCCTTGATTGCGGCACGCTCGAAAGCGATCGAGATCCCATTCATGATTTCGAGGTAATCGAACGGGAACTTGAAGCCTATGGAGGTTTAAACGATCGTCCACGCATTGTTGCGTTGAATAAGATTGATTTACCTGACGGCCGCGCTATGGCGGAGATGGTGAGCGAAAACCTACGAGCACGAGGTCTCGAGGTCTATCCAATCTCCGCGGCTACCCGGGAAGGAATCACAGAATTGCTTTTTGCGATGGCTGCGCTCATTAAACGCAAGCCTGAGGAGAGCGTCGAAGCGCCCCGAATTGTCTTGCGTCCAAAAGCTGTCGACGACCTCGGTTTTGCCGTGCGCAAAGAGAAGAACGGTCGATTTGTTGTAACCGGTGAGAAGCCAGAACGATGGGTTCGCCAGACCAACTTCAGTAATGAGGAAGCAGTTGGATATCTAGCAGATCGCCTAGCGCGACTTGGCGTCGAGAAGGAGCTCTTCAAACTTGGCGCTGAGCCTGGATGCGAAGTGATGATTGGCGATGGGGAGGATGCCACCCGCTTTGAGTGGGAGCCCACAATTGAAGCGGGAGTTGAGCATTTCCATACTCGTCGAGGACACGATGTCCGAGTGGAGACCGTTCAGTTAGGTTTACATAAAAATAGCACGTCAGAGGATGATTGGAGTGAGGACGATGCGCAGTGAAGTTACCCGCGCGAAGCGAATCGTTGTCAAAGTTGGCTCTTCCTCGTTAACAGGCGCTGCAGGCTCTGGTCTTGATAGCGCAGCAGTTGATCGATTAGTCGATGCGGTTGCGAGCGCGAAAGCTCGTGGACTTGATGTATTAGTGGTCACCTCGGGTGCGATTGCGGCGGGGTTAGCACCTTTAGGTTTGAAATCGCGACCAAAAGAACTTGAACTGCAACAAGCAGCAGCGTCGGTAGGTCAAGGGTTATTGATGCACCGCTATACCGAATCATTTGCGCGTTATTCGATAACTGCATCTCAGGTCTTGCTTACCAGCGAAGATATCGTTCGTCGTAGCCATTACCGAAATGCGCAACGAACACTCGACCGCCTACTGGCGCTCGGAGTTGTTCCCGTAATTAACGAGAATGACACAGTTGGAACCTCGGAGATTCGCTTCGGCGATAACGATCGTTTGGCAGCATTGGTCTCCCACTTGGTGCAGGCAGATCTTCTGGTGTTGCTCTCTGATATCGATGCGCTCTATGACACCCTGCCATCATCTCCAGATGCCAAGCAAATTCTTGAAGTTGCCGATTTCGCTGCGCTCAACAGCGCTGATTTTGGTGGCGCTGGAAATTCTGGAGTTGGCAGCGGAGGTATGGCAACGAAGGTCGAGGCTGCTCGAATTGCTACGAGCGCTGGGATTGCGGTTGTACTCACCTCGTTGGCAAATGTCCAAGGGGCGGTGGATGGTGATGAGGTCGGAACGATTTTTCATGCCGGTTCACATCGCGCACCTTCACGCGCGCTTTGGATTGCTCATGCATCGATGCCCAAGGGTTCGCTCACACTCGATTCAGGCGCAGTAAAGGCGATTTTAGAACGAGGTACATCGCTGTTGCCGGCAGGCGTTACTTCGGTAACTGGAGATTTTGCGGCTGGAGATGTCGTGGACTTAGTAGATAATTCGCAAAAAGTCATTGCGCGCGGTTTGGTGGCATTTGATAGCGATGAAATTCCGCAATTACTCGGCAAAAGCACGAAGGAGCTAGCAGCGACCTTTGGCGCCGAATATGAGCGCGAACTTGTCCATCGCGATGATCTGACCCTGATTTAGCTCGTAATTATCTCCGTAACGCGAGGTCATGTAGGACTTTGGTGACTGGACCTTCATTTTCGCTATCTAAATCATCGCTCAATTTAACGACAACAGTCTTACTTTCTGGGACTACCAGAACATGTTGGCCATGCAAGCCCAGCAACATCAGTGTGTTTGGATAGGGATGCCAAATTTGGGCACCATAGCCCCAGTTTCGATCGAGGGTCACAACTGGAGTGGCTAATCTGCTATTCCAAAGCGATGGAATGATTTGATTTCCCGATACAGCTCCATTATCAAGAATCAACTGACCTACCAACGCATAATCTCTTGCGGCGGCATTGAAACAACAGAAAGCCTTCTCTTGCCCATCGAGTCGATCGACATTCCAAGTAGCGCCATATTGAGCGCCAATAGGTTGCCAGATCTTGCGAGCGAAGTAATCTGCTACTCGCTCTCCAGTTACCTTCTTGATGATCATTCCCAGCAACATAGTGTCTACGCTTCGATATTCAGCATCCGAACCAGGTTCGAATGCCATCTTGCGGTTGTTGCCAAGGAACCAATGCAAATCAGTGGATGCATACATCTGCGCGATCGCGACGCCCCAACCACTAGGACCAGATGGGTAATTATCGGAAACTCCAATGCCAGAGCGCATGTCGAGAAGTTGATTGATTGTCACCTCATCAAAAGAACTTCCATTCTCAAACTCTGGGAAAAAATCCACGAACCTATCGCTCTCTTTGATTTTTCCATCCTCAATAAGTTGCCCAATCATGACTGAGGTTAGAGTTTTGGAGACCGAATAGGAAGGAAAGAGGAATTTCTCATCAAATCCTGTTTTGTACCACTCGTAAGTAATGACGCCGTTGCGCAGGACGATAAATGCATTGGTAGCGGTCTGATCTAAGAAGTCCTGAAAGGCAATCTCACTTCCCTTGAAGGAAACCTTTTCCGGGAGCGACTCTTCTCCGTTGTTCCACACGCGCGGGTTATCAGATGGTGGGATGTAGTGGGCTGGCATTAATTGAGGAGTGGCATGGGCAGGTGCGAAACCCAACCGGGCTGCGGCTATTGGGTCTGGATAGTGAATCAGCCTCGTGAAGCTAAAAAGAAGTAAGTAGAGCGCAAGAGTAAAGATGAGCACGCGGCGCAACCAACGGATCAAGAACATATTAGTAAGCCTATCCGAGCGTTGATTGGTTAGGCTGTTACCCATGATTGAGTCGCTTTCGAAAGCTGCGCGCGCTGCCGGGCTCGTGTTAGCGCATGCTTCGCGTGCTCAGAAAGATGATGCAATCGAAGCAATTGCAATTGCGCTCTTGGATCGACAAGATGAGATTCTTGCCGCTAACGTGGAAGACATTCTTCGGTCACGTGCTGAAGGAATTTCGGAATCACTCATAGATCGCCTAACGCTCAATCCCTCTCGAATTGCCGGAATCGCAGGTGGTGCGCGGAAGATCAAAGCGCTGCCCGACCCGGTGGGAGTAATCAAAAGAGAGCGAACATTGGAGAATGGCCTGCATTTTAAACAGGTGACTGTTCCTTTTGGTGTGGTGGGAATGGTCTATGAAGCCCGACCCAATGTCACGGTTGACGCCGCTGTGATTCTTTTAAAATCTGGTAACTGTGCGCTACTTCGCGGATCATCCAGTGCAGCACAATCAAATGAGATTTTAGTTTCTATCATGCGCGGTGCGGTATCAAGCGTTGGATTACCAGCAGATGTGATTCAACTCGTCTCCTCTGCAAATCGCTCGAGCGTCACGGAGCTGTTACATGCCCGTGGCTTAGTGGATCTTGTCATTCCGCGAGGAAGTGCCGCTTTGATTCGCACTGTCGTCGATGAAGCGAAAGTTCCGACAATCGAGACTGGTGCTGGTGTCTGCCATGTGTATGTTGATAAAGATGGAGATTTAGCTAAAGCGCTCCCGATATTGATCAATGCTAAATGTCAACGTCCAAGCGTTTGCAATGCTGCCGAAACCTTGCTTGTTCACGAAGATATATCCGAGAAATTCCTGCCAGTAGCACTTGAGGCGCTCGATAGCGAGAAAGTCCTGATTCATGCAGACTCACAATCTCTAGCAATCGCCCAAAAACTCGGGATTGATGCCACTCTTGCTCAAGAGGATAACTGGTCAACCGAATATGGTGTTCTCGAAATCAACGTTCGAGTAGTTGATGATGTGGATCAGGCTGCAGCACATATTCGTAAATATGGAACCAATCACACCGAAGCGATCATCTCTGAAAATCCTGAGACAATTGAGCGGTTTATCAATCAGATGGATGCGGCTGCCATCATGATCAATGCATCGACGAGGTTTACCGATGGTGAGGAGATGGGATTTGGCGCAGAAATCGGAATCTCCAATCAAAAGACGCATGCGCGCGGTCCGATGGGGCTCGAGGAGATGACTACCACCACCTGGATCGTGACCGGAACTGGCCAGATTCGCGGGTAGGCTTTGCAGTATGCCCAGAATCTCACGCGATGAAGTAGCGCGTATCGCTGCCTTAGCTCGAATTACCCTTCGCGATGAAGAACTTTCAGGCCTAGCAGGACAAATTGATGGCATCCTCGATGCTGTTGCAGTCGTGCAAGAGGCGGCCGGCGCTGATGTGCCGGCGATGTCGCATCCATTGGAAATCACCAACGTGACGCGCCCTGATGTGATTGTGCCAAGCCTTACTCCCGAAGCGTCATTGAGTGGAGCACCCGCGAGTGAGGAGTCACGCTTTCGAGTACCACAGATCTTGGGTGAAGAGGCATGAGCGATCTCATCAAAAAGAGCGCGTCAGAACTCGCGGCACTCATCGCAAAAAAGGAAGTTTCTTCCCGTGAAGTGACCCAAGCGCATCTTGATCAAATCTCTAAAACTGATTCCTTGATCCATGCCTTCTTGTATGTTGATACTGATGGAGCTCTTGCGCAAGCAGAGCTAGCTGATAAGAATCACGACGCTAGAAAATCTCCGCTACATGGTGTCCCACTGGCGCTAAAAGATGTCCTTGCACAAAAAGGAATTCCCACTACCTGCGGCTCGAAGATTCTCGAGGGGTGGCGACCACCTTATGACGCAACAGTTGTCACAAAATTGAAAGATGCCGCTGTGGTCATTCTCGGGAAGACGAATATGGACGAGTTTGCGATGGGCTCCTCAACGGAGAACTCTGCTTATGGTCCAACTCGCAACCCGTGGGATACCGATCGGATACCTGGAGGGTCTGGCGGGGGATCTGCAGCTGCGCTTGCCGCATTCCAAGCACCACTTTCAATCGGCACGGATACTGGCGGTTCCATTCGGCAACCGGCAGCGGTCACGGGAACGGTAGGTGTAAAACCCACATATGGTGGCGTTTCTCGTTATGGCTTAGTGGCTTTCTCATCCAGTTTGGACCAGGCCGGACCATGCGCCAGAACGGTCCTTGATACTGCACTTTTGCACCAAGTGATTGCAGGTCACGACCCGAAAGATGCAACAAGCATTAATGCTCCAGTTCCCGATGTTGTTGCAGCCGCAGAGCGCGCTGATGTAAAGGGAATGAAAATCGGCGTCGTTAAAGAGCTCACTGGAGCGGGATATGAAAAGGGTGTTGCCGACAGATTCGCAGAGTCGTTAGCGATATTGGAATCTCAAGGTGCGGAGATTATCGAAGTCTCCTGCCCTAACTTCAGATTCGCTTTAGGTGCTTATTATCTGATTGCTCCAAGCGAAGCTTCATCGAACTTAGCTCGATTTGATGCGATGCGCTATGGCCTTCGTATTGGAGACGATGGCACAAAGAGTGCAGAAGAGGTGATGAGCCTTACACGAGATGCTGGATTTGGCGATGAAGTCAAGCGGCGAATCATCCTCGGAACATATGCCTTATCGGCTGGTTATTACGATGCGTTCTACGGAAGCGCGCAAAAAGTCCGTACGCTCATCACGCGTGACTTCGCAGCCGCATATTCGAAAGTAGATGTTCTCGTTTCGCCAACTACGCCAACGGTCGCATTCAAGATTGGTGAGAAAAGTAATGATCCCGTGGCGATGTATTTGAGCGATGTTGCGACCATTCCAGTCAACCTCGCCGGAGTTGCCTCGATGAGCCTGCCTGCGGGACTCTCAGAGGGTCTACCCGTTGGTTTCCAAATCATCGCGCCGGCGATGAAAGATGATCGCCTTTACTTAGTTGGCGGCGCTTTGGAGCGCGAGTTGAACTCGAAGTGGAATGGACCACTTACCCATCAAGTTCCAGATTTAGTGGTGCGCTAATGGCTCTTACTTACGAAGAAGTCGTTGCCAAGTACGAACCATCTTTGGGGCTTGAGGTGCACGTTGAACTCAACACTCAGACCAAGATGTTCTGTGGATGTGCCACGGAGTTTGGCGCAGCGCCGAATACTCAAACCTGTCCAGTCTGTTTGGGAATGCCAGGCGCACTTCCAGTTGTAAATGAAAAGGCGATTGAGAGCACGATACGAATTGGTTTAGCTCTTAACTGTGCAATCACACCAAAAAGCAGATTCGCACGGAAAAATTACTTCTACCCAGACATGCCAAAGAATTTTCAAATTTCTCAATACGACGAACCGATTTGCACCAATGGATACCTCGATGTCGAGGTTGAAACTGATGAGGGGATAAAGACTTTCCGGATTGAGATTGAACGGGTGCATATGGAGGAGGACACTGGGAAATCCCTCCACGTAGGTGGTGCAACTGGTCGTATCCATGGCGCTGAGTATTCGCTCTTGGATTACAATCGTGCAGGTATTCCTCTTGTAGAGATTGTCACAAAAGTTGTATCAGGAACTGGAAAGTACGCCCCTGAGGTTGCCAAGGCTTACGTAAAAGAGTTGCGCGATATCTTGCGCTCTCTTGGCGTCAGTGATGTGAAGATGGAACAGGGTTCACTTCGGTGCGATGCAAACGTATCACTGGCCCCAACTGGTTCGGGAAAACTAGGAACGCGCAGTGAGACTAAGAATGTGAACTCGCTCCGTTCAGTAGAACGTGCTGTGCGCGGCGAGATGATTCGCCATGCCGGACTCTTGGATAAGGGCGAGCGTGTCATTCAGGAGACGCGCCACTTCCAGGAAGATACTGGCGCTACTCGTTCCGGTCGCTCCAAAGAACAGGCAGAGGATTACCGTTATTTCCCTGAACCTGATCTCACTCCCGTGGCACCTGATGCGGAATGGATTGAGCGGTTGCGAAGCGATTTACCTGAGAAACCTTCGGTGCGCAGAGCGCGTTTACAAGACCAGTGGCAAGTTCCCGACAAAGAGATGGCTGCGATGGTCAATGCTGGCGCTGTTGACCTTGTCGAAGAGACGGTCGCCTTGGGCGCTGACCCGACAAAAGCGCGCGGTTGGTGGTTGGGTGAGATTTCGCGATTAGCCAATGAGGCGGAAATTGAATTGAACGCGGTAGGTATCTCTCCTAAGCAAGTTGCACGGATAGTGGAATTGATTTCAGTTGGGGAGTTGACGGACAAACTTGCCAGACAAGTTGTCGCTTCCGTGATTGCCGGTGAAGGTGATCCGGATTCGGTGATTGCTACGAAGGGAATCAAAGTTGTCTCCGATGAAAGTTCGCTTATTGCTGCCATCGAAAAAGCAATTGCGGCGCAACCTGATATCGCAGAGAAAGTTCGTAGTGGCCATCTGCCTGCTGCAGGTGCGCTGATCGGCGCTGTAATGAAAGAGACTAAAGGCCAGGCAGATGCTGCGCGAGTGCGCGAACTTCTCCTTGGCCTTTTAAGTTAGTTCAGGTCAGGCGTAATTTCTCTTTAGTGGACTGCTGTGCCACTTTCATTTTCGATAACGGCTTCCTTGCCGATGTTGATGAAGAGAGCAAGCACAATTGCGCCAACGACAAGCAATGCCGCACTCACTGTAAATGCGACGGTGAATCCATGAGTCAGACCAAAGAGTGGTGATTTGGTTGCATTTGCAGTCATGTAAGAGGTCGTTGCAGTTGCTGCAACGGTATTGAGCAACGCAGTACCAAGAGATCCACCCACTTGTTGGCTGGTATTAATCAGTGCACTTGCAACGCCGGCATCGCGATTTCCGACGCCATGTAGCGCGGTAGATGACAATGGAATGAAAACCAGCGCCATGCCGCTACTCATAACCAATAGCGCAGGTAGCACGTGCGTTACATACGAGGTTTCAGGAGTGATTTGCGTGAGCAATAAGAGACCAACGGCTGCAGCGAGCAACCCTGGAACCATCAGTGGACGGGGACCAACCTTGGGAAGCAATTGCGATGCCACCCCTGCAAAAACTATGATTCCTGCAGTAAATGGCATGAAAGCAAAGCCAGCTTTGAGTGGGGTGTAACCCAATACCGATTGAAGATAGATGCCCAGGAATAGGAACATTGAAAAGAGTCCGGCGCCAACAACTAGGGATCCAAGGTAAGAACCACCACGATTGCGCTCACTCAAAACGCGAAGGGGCATTAGTGGATTCTTGACTTTCTTTTCGATGATAAAGAAGGCGACAAGAAGAATTGCTGAAGCGACCAAGAATGTAATCGTGATATTTGCCGACCACCCTTTTGTTGCTGCTTCATTAAAACCATAAACAAGTGCGAAAAGACCCGCGCATGCGGTAAGCGTTCCCGGCAAGTCGTAACTGTGATCGCCACCTGCTTTTGATTCATGGACATACTTGAACGCTAATAGCCCTGCGACCAAGGCGATTGGAGTATTTACGCCAAGACACCAGCGCCATGAGAAATACTCAGTGAGCGCTCCGCCAAGTATTAAACCAATAGCTGCGCCACCACCGGAGATTGCTCCATAGACACCAAATGCGCGCGCACGTTCTTTGGGATCAGTGAAGGTCACACTCACAATCGAGAGTGCAGCGGGTGCTAAGAGCGCACCAAAGACACCTTGTAAGGCGCGTGCGGCAAATAGCAACTCTTGAGTTGATGCGACTCCGCCGAGTGCGGATGCAGCAGCAAACCCGAGCAAGCCGATGATGAAGATTCGTTTGCGCCCCACAAAGTCAGCGATTCGCCCGCCAAGCAATAAGAGAGATCCGAAGGCAAGGGTGTAGGCCGTAATAACCCACTGTTGATTGGCATCGGTGATTCCAAGATCTGCTTTAGCGCTCGGGATAGCAATGTTGACGATGGATGCATCAAGAACCACCATCAGCTGGGCGATTGCAATGACGAACAGGGTCCGCCATCTATCGGGGGCAAGGGCCGAAACAGGATTATTGGGTGTCATTAATTTCTCCGATTTTGTCTTATCACACGCGAATACGCAGAACGATAAGGTAACAGGCAGGGCATTCGCTTTCCCGTATCCCGTGCCTTTACTATCTGCTTATGACCAAGAACACAGGCGATAGCCCGCTAAATCCAATGAAGCCTCGCTCTGGCACAGTTACTGATGGCCTCGAGCGCGCACCAGCACGCGGCATGCTCCGCGCCGTGGGAATGGGTGATGACGATTGGATCAAACCTCAAATTGGCATTGCATCATCGTGGAATGAAATCACTCCCTGCAATCTCTCACTCGATCGCTTGGCCAAGGCATCGAAAGAGGGCGTCCATCAAGCAGGGGGATTCCCTCTTCAATTTGGAACCATCTCCGTCTCTGATGGAATCTCAATGGGACATGAAGGGATGCACTTTTCACTCGTCTCTCGAGAGGTAATTGCAGATTCCGTCGAGACTGTCATGCAGGCTGAGCGCCTAGATGGCATGGTGATGTTCGCAGGATGCGATAAATCCCTTCCAGGCATGATGATGGCAGCGGCTCGCCTCGATGTTGCCTCAGTATTCGTCTACGCAGGTTCGACATTGCCAGGAAATGTTGATGGTAAAGATGTCACCATCATCGATGCATTCGAAGCAGTGGGCGCATGCGCGCGTGGTTTGATTTCACAAGACCAAGTTGATCGTATTGAACGCGCAATCTGCCCAGGTGAGGGCGCGTGTGGCGGTATGTATACCGCAAACACTATGGCATCGATTGGTGAAGCAATTGGTCTGTCGCTACCCGGATCAGCAGCGCCACCTGCTGTAGATCGTCGTCGTGATGATTACGCGAAAAAATCTGGTGTTGCAGTGGTCGAATTAATTCGACAGGGAATTACCGCTCGGGACATCTTGACCAAGCAGGCATTCGAAAATGCAATCACAATTTTGATGGCGCTGGGTGGTTCAACCAACGCCGTGCTCCACTTGATGGCGCTTGCTCACGAAGCAGAGGTCGATCTAGAACTTGAAGATTTCCATCGCATTGGTTCAAAGGTGCCTTTGCTTGGGGACCTCAAACCATTCGGTCGTTATGTAATGAGCGATGTCGACAAGGTTGGCGGTGTTCCTGTTGTGTTGCGCTCGCTACTTGATGCCAAGTTACTTCACGGAGATGCGTTAACAGTTACTGGTAAGACGATGGCCGAGAATTTGGCATACATATCACCGCCAGATCCTGACGGAGAGATCTTGCGCGCGACGAAGAATCCGATGGATACCACTGGCGGAATCACGATTTTGGGTGGATCACTTGCACCGGAGGGAGCGGTGACAAAGACTGCCGGAATCGGAATTGAGACTTTCGAAGGACCAGCGAAGGTGTTCGAACGAGAACGCGAAGCGATGGATGCGCTCGAGAATGGTTCTATCCAAGATGGCGATGTGCTCGTCATTCGCTATGAAGGTCCCAAGGGGGGACCCGGAATGCGTGAGATGTTGATGATCACTGGTGCCATTAAAGGTGCCGGCCTTGGTAAGAGCACGATGTTGCTCACTGATGGTCGCTTCTCGGGTGGCTCAACAGGATTATGTGTTGGTCACATCGCGCCAGAGGCGGTGGATGGGGGCCCGATTGCATTTGTCCGCAACGGCGACATCATCCGCATCAACACCAAGACCCGTCAGTTGGATCTCTTGGTCTCAGATAGCGAACTCGCCGAACGGAAGAAGGGGTGGGCCCCGCTCTCCCATCGCTACTCCCGCGGAGTCCTGGCCAAGTACTCCAAGCTCGTGGGCTCAGCATCTAAGGGCGCAGTCTGCGACTAACCTCACGCCCCCTGGGGGAGTTGGGGGTCAAGTAGGGGTTGACGGTTATCGCCACTTACCGCGAGAATGAAGCCATGGCAACCGCTGTAATTATTGTGGTTATGGAGCGCGCGATCTAGCGTAAATAGAGATCGTGCGCCATCCCTCAGTGGAATCACTGAGGGATTTCGCATTAATAGGCATCAATAGAGGAGTGAATCGATATGGCCGAGGAGATGACCGGCGCACAGAGCTTGATCCGTTCATTGGAGCTTGCCGGCGTGGATGTCATGTTCGGAATTCCAGGTGGCGCGATTCTTCCTGCCTACGACCCGATCTATGACAGCAAGATTCGCCACATCTTGGTTCGACATGAGCAAGGTGCCGGTCATGCGGCAACGGGATATGCACAAGCCACTGGTCGCGTGGGAACCTGTATCGCAACCTCTGGTCCTGGTGCCACCAACCTCGTTACTCCGATTGCTGATGCGCAGATGGACTCAGTTCCGATGGTTGCAATCACCGGACAAGTTCCCTCGAGCGCTATTGGTACTGATGCATTCCAAGAGGCAGATATTCGTGGCATCACGATGCCAATTACTAAACACAATTACCTCGTCACCAAAGCGATAGATATCCCACGTGCGATTGCTCAGGCTTATCACATCGCCGCAAGTGGACGACCAGGAGCAGTTCTTGTCGACGTTGCAAAAGATGCGCTGCAAGAGCGAGTGAATTTCCAGTGGCCGAAGGATATCGACCTACCTGGTTATCGTGATCATTCGCAACCGGTTTCACAATCAATCAAGGATGCTGCCGCGCTCATCGCACAATCTGTTCGACCGGTGCTCTATGTCGGCGGTGGGGTTATCAAAGCTAACGGTCATAAGGAATTGCTCACGCTCGCCGAGTTGGTTGGTGCGCCAGTGGTCACCACTCTGATGGCGCGAGGGGCTTTTCCGGATAGCCATTATCTTCATGTTGGTATGCCCGGTATGCATGGCAGCGTTGCTGCGGTTACCTCATTACAGAAAGCGGACTTGCTCATCACGTTAGGCGCTCGTTTCGATGATCGCGTGACTGGAAAACTCTCGACCTTTGCCCCTAACGCAAAAGTCATCCACTCTGACATCGACCCTGCCGAAATCGGAAAGAACCGCCATGCAGACGTTCCGGTCGTTGGTGATGTCCGATTGACTATGGCGCAGTTAGTTCCAGCGCTTAAGGCTGAGTTCGCCAAGAGCCAACCTGATCTCACTGCCTGGTGGAAACAGGTTGATGGGTGGCGCACGACTTATCC
>SXGQ01251462.1_pt1 | contig 12226 bp, 12 predicted proteins | sample 3178371 | NCBI WGS metagenome assembly SXGQ01 (sample SAMN11356859, study PRJNA531348) | freshwater metagenome | isolation source: freshwater sample F1-20 | place: China: Fuxian Lake, Yuxi | collected 2017-12-25 | reverse complement strand
GCAAGTTGAGCGGCGTGGCGCCGCCGCTGCAGGACCTGGTGCAGGAATGCACCGCGACCATCATCGGCGAGGTCGAGTCGCTCAAGGGACTGGTGGACGAGTTCTCGCAGTTTGCGCGCATGCCCGCGCCCCGCGCGGTGCCGACCGACTTGCACGACCTGTTGAACACCACGCTCGCGCTGTACGACGGGCTGTTCGCCTCGATCACCTTCGAGAAGCGCTACGACCCGGGCGTCGGCCAGGTGCGGGTCGATCCCGAGCAGATGAAGCGGGTCATCATCAACCTGGTCGACAACGCCATCGAGGCGATGGGGCGCCGCGGCGCGATTGTCATCGAAACCGCCCGCGACGTGCCGAACAGCCTGGTCCGGGTGGTGGTGGCCGACACCGGCCCGGGCATTCCGACCGCCGAGCGCGACAAGCTGTTCCTGCCGTACTACTCCACCAAGGGCCGCGGCAGCGGCCTCGGCCTGGCCATCGTGCGGCGCATCGTCGCCGAGCACGGGGGCAGCATCGACGTGTTCGACAACGTGCCGACCGGGACCCGGTTTATCATCGAGTTACCAGCCTGATGCCGTCCATTCTTGTCGTCGACGATGAACCCGGCGTGCGCTCGTCGATCAGCGGCGTCCTCAGGGATGAGGGCTTCGAGGTCGAGAGTGTCGGCACGGGCGAGGACTGCCTGGCGCGGGCGAACAGCGATGCCTTTGACGTGATCGTCCTCGACATCTGGCTGCCCGGCCTCGACGGCCTGACCACGCTGCAGCGGCTGCGCGAGCGCCAGATCGATTCGCAGGTCGTCATCATCTCGGGTCACGGCAACATCGAGTCGGCGGTGCGGGCCATCAAGATGGGCGCGTTCGACTTCATCGAGAAGCCGCTGTCGCTGGAGAAGACGGTGCTGGTCGTGCGCAATGCGCTGCGGCAGCGCGACCTCGAGGCCGAGAACCGCGTGCTGCGGGCCAAGGTCGACCGCCAGCAGCAGTACACCATGATCGGCGAGAGCGCGCCGATGCTGCGCCTGCGTGAGCAGGTGGCGCTGGCGGCGCCGACCAACGGTCGCGTCCTGATCCTGGGGGAGAACGGCACGGGCAAGGAACTGGTGGCGCGCACGCTCCACCAGCAGAGCCGGCGCAAGAGCAGCCCGTTCATCGAAGTGAACTGCGCCGCGATTCCCGAGGAACTGATTGAGTCGGAGTTGTTCGGGCACGCGCGCGGCGCGTTTACCGGGGCGGTGGCCGACAAGCCCGGGCGGTTCGAGCAGGCCACCACCGGCACCATCTTCCTCGACGAGATCGCCGACATGAGCCTGAAGACCCAGGCCAAGGTCTTGCGCGTACTGCAGGAGCAGGTCATGGAGCGGGTCGGCGGCACGCAGCGCATCAGGGTGGACGTGCGGGTCGTGGCCGCGACCAACAAGGACCTGGTTGAGGAGATTCGCGCCGGGCGCTTCCGCGATGACTTGTACTTCCGTCTCAACGTCGTGCCGATCTTCGTGCCGTCGCTGCGCGATCGCCAGGACGACATCCCCGCGCTGGCAGATCATTTCATGTCGGTGCTGGCCAACGAGTACGGCCGGCGGCCGAAGCGGCTGGCCCCCGAGGCCGCGGCCCGCCTGCGGCACTACGGCTGGCCGGGCAACGTGCGCGAACTGCGCAACGTGATCGAGCGGTTGATCATCATGGTGTCTGGCGACACCATCACCGCGCAGGACCTAGGCTTCCTCGGACGCGACGGCACCGACGCGGGGGCCGAACCGGCGGCGGGGCCGGACCCGCTCCGGCCACTCTCCGAGGCGCGCGACGAGTTCGAAAAAGACTACATCCTGAAGACGCTGGCCGCGCAGCAGGGCAACATGTCGCGCACGGCCGAGCTGCTCGGAGTGGAGCGCTCGAACCTCTACAAGAAACTGCGCGCCTTCGGCGTCACCCCAAGAAGTGAGAAGTGAGAAGTGTGAAGTCCTTCTGCCTTCTAACTTCTCTCTTCTAACTTCTTTTCGAGGATCTGGTTCGCCGAAAAGCCCTCCAGCCGCAGAAAATACTCCGCCGTCTGCGTCAGCGCCGCCGACGGCACCAGCCCGACGATCTCGCTTTCCAGCACCTGCACGCCGTACCGCTCCGCCTCGCGTTTCACCAGGTCGAAGACGCGATACATCGGCGTCTTCTCGTAGTTCGTGAGGTTCATCGAGACCTGGACGATGCCGCGGTCTTCGAGCGGAATGCCCATGGCCTTGACGAAGCGCAGGCCGCCGCTGCTCATGCGGATGGCCGAGGCAATCTTCTTCGCGACGTCCAGCCGGTTGGTGGCCAGGTTGATGTTGTAGGCGATGAGGGGCATGCGCGCGCCGATCACCGACGCGCCGGCAGTCGCGTGCGGCGCGGCCGGACCAAAGTCGGGCGCCCAGGCCGGCTGCGTCATCTTGGCGGCCAGGCCCTCGAACTCGCCCCGGCGAATGTCCTCGAGATTCTTTCGGGCGGCGTTGGGCGAGGCGTCCTCGTACAGGTAGACCGGCAATTGGAACCGCGTCGCCACGTCGGCCGCGATGGCCTTCGCCAGCGCGACGCATTCGGCCATGGTCACGCCGTCGATGGGAATGAAAGGCACGACATCCACGGCGCCCAGGCGCGGGTGCTCGCCCCGGTGCGTGCGCAGGTCGATCGCCGCGATGGCCCCTTCGAACAGCTTGGGGATGCCGGCGGCCAGTCCCCCGGCGGTGCCGGCCAGCGTGAAGACCGAACGGTTGTGGGCGGCGTCGGACTGGACGTCGAGGACGCGCATGCCGGACACGCCGCGGAGCGTGTCGGCCAGGTCGTTGATGACGTCGAGGCGGCGCCCCTCGCTGATGTTGGGAACGCATTCAATGGTCGGCATGAGGCTCGATTGTAGGGCACCGCACGACCTTGCTGGTAGGGCACCCCTTTCTGGGGTGCCGCCTGAGAGGTAAGTGCTATAATCACGGTCACTTACCCATGGCCGACCCGCACACGTCAGGCCCTCGCCGGCCTGAGGCGCTGCCCGCTGAAGACGAAGGCCGTATCGAGCATCTGCTCGTGACGGGTCTCGACCATTATTTTGCCGGCGAGTTCGACGCCGCGGTCAACCTGTGGACGCGGGTGCTGTTTCTCGATCGCAATCACGACCGTGCGCGAGCGTACATCGATCGCGCGCGCAGCGCGCAGGCGGAGCAGCAGCGGATTTCCGAGGCGCTCGTGCATCAGGGACTCGAGGCGTTCGATCGCGGCGAAGTGGTGCGCGCCCGTGCGCTGCTCAGTGATGCCCTGGACCAGGGGGCTTCGCACGACGTGGCGCTGGGCGTGATGGGACGGATCGATCGCCTCGACGTCGGCCAGCGCACTTCATCGCCGGCCGCGCCGGCCGGCCGCGAGCGCGCCCGCGTCAGGCCGGCGGCCGCCGGCCAGCCGGCCGAGGATCCGCGCTCCCGCCGCCTGGTGCTGGGGTTCCTGACGGTGGCGGCGATTGTGATCGTGGCCGCCGTTTCGTTTGTTGTCGTCATGCCGAACGGCCTGGCCGACTGGTTCCCGGTCCAGGCCACTACCGGGACGCCGGTGACCGCTTCGGTCACGCCGGCGCCGCTGCCGGTGCCGGCGCCCACGGAGACCTACCTCGTCCAGGGGCGCGCGTTGTTTGGGAGTGGCAAGTTGCGCGATGCGCTGCGCGTGCTCGATCGCGTGCCGCTCGGCGATTCGTTGCGCCCGGAGGCGGATCGCTTGCGCGGCGCGATCCAGACCGAGTTACTGGCGATTGCGACTGCCGAGGCTTCGGCGCCCGCCGCCGTCCCGTCCATCGATCCGCCTCGCGAATGAAGTGCCCGAAATGCGGCTACCTTGGGTTCGAGACCACCGACCGGTGCCGGAACTGCCAGTACGACTTCTCGCTGTCGCCGTTCAACACCGAGCCGGATCTGGCCCTGCGACAAGACTCGGCCCCGGAGTCGTCGGCGGACTTCGAGATGCCGGCAATCAGGCGGCAGACCGATAGCCTCTCGGCCGGTGCGCTGGATCTCGATCGCCTGTTCGGCGATGCCGAGCCCGGCCCGGCGGTCGCATCCGACCCCCCGCCCGCGGAGTCCCGCCCGGTGGCCGAGCCGGAGCCTGAGTCGCCGGAGGTTCAGGCGGATCTGAACGCGCTGCCGTTCGATGACGCGCCGCTTCTGCCACGCGCGGCGCGCCCGCCGCTGGCCGTGCGGCGCGCCACGCCAGAGTTCCCGCGTAACCGTCCGCGGACCACGCGCCCCGTCCGCTTCGAAGCGCCGCTCGTGTTCGAGCCGGTGCCGGAGCCGCCGAGGAGCGCCGCGGCCAGCGCGCTGGCCGCCGAGACCCTGGCTTCGCTGATGCAGGCGCCGACGCTGGCGGCCCGAGTTGGCGCTGGCGTGATCGACCTCGCCCTGCTCGCGGCGGTTGACGCCGCGGTGTTGTTTCTCACCCTGCGCATTTCCGGGCTGCAGACGACCGTCGAAGATCTGCGCGTCATTCCGGTGGTGCCGTTCGCCGCCTTCCTGGCGCTGCTGGCGTTCGGCTACGTGGCGGCGTTTACCGTGGCCGGCGGACAGACGATTGGCAAGATGCTCCTCAAACTGCGGGTCATTGGCGACGATGGCCGGCCGATCGACGCGGCCGGCGGCGTGTTGCGGGCGGTTGGCTGCATGCTGGTACCGGCCACGCTGGGCCTGTCGTACGTGCCGGCGTTCTTCAGCAGCGATCATCGCGCCTTGCACGATCGCCTGGCCGGCACCCGCGTGGTCAGCGAATGAACCAGCTGGCGTTGTTTGTGGCGACCTTTGGCTACGTCGGGTTCTTTCCGATCGCCCCCGGCACGGCTGGTTCGCTGGCGGCCCTGGCGCTGTTTGCCTTCGTCCGCTGGGTAGGCATGCCCGCGTTCGAACTGGGAACCATTGCCGTCGTGCTGGCGGCGGGCATCTGGTCGGCCAACGGCGCCGAGCGCGCCCTCGGCCGCAAGGACCCCGGGCCGGTCGTGATCGATGAAGTCCTCGGAATGTTGATCACGCTGGCCTGGTTGCCGGTGTCGCTGCTCGGTGTCCTGGTCGGGTTCCTCCTGTTCCGGCTGTTCGATGTCGTCAAGCCATACCCGGCCGGCCGCCTGGAGCACCTGCCGGGCGGCTACGGAATCATGCTCGACGACGCGATGGCCGGTGTCTACGCGTACCTCGTGCTGCGCCTGTGCCTGTGGTGGATGCCGTCATGGCTGACCGCGTAGACCCCCGCCCCCTCGACGCGGCGATCATCGCCGTCGGCAGCGAACTGCTCACGCCCGAGAAGACCGACACCAACTCGCTCTTCATCACGCAGGTGTTAAACGATCTCGGCATCGCCGTCACCTGCAAGGCGATCATCGGCGACCACCGCGGCGAGCTCACGTCCTGGCTCGCCCACGCCCTGCGGCGGCACCGCGTGGTGGTGATGACCGGCGGCCTCGGTCCCACCGACGACGACCTCACTCGCGAGGTGGTGGCGGACCACCTGGGGCTGGCGATGCGCGAAGACCCCGTCATCATCGAGGCCATCGAGCGGCGGTTTGCCTCGCGCGGCTGGACGATGCCGGCCGTCAACCGTCGCCAGGCCCTGGTGCCGAGCGGCGCGACCGTCCTCGACAATCCGAACGGCACCGCGCCCGGGCTGTGGCTCGAGCACGAAGGGGCGATCATTGCCTTGCTGCCCGGGCCGCCCCGCGAGATGAAGCCGATGATGGCCGGGGAGGTGCGCTCCCGCCTGGCTGCTCTCGCGGGCGACACGCGGTTGTTTCGCCGCCTGGTGCGGGTGTCCGGCAAGGGCGAATCCGCAGTCGAGGAAGTCGCGCAGCCCATTTACTCGCGCTGGCTGTCGCAACACCCGCCGATCGACACGACCATCCTTGCCGGGCTGGGCCAGGTCGAGCTGCACCTGGTGCTCCAATCGGCTGACGCGCCGACGGCGGCAGCGGCGCTGGACGTCGCCGTCGATGAGTTGACGCGCGCGCTCGGCCGCGACGTCGTCAGCACCAACGGCGCATCGCTCGAGGCCGCGGTCGGCGAGTTGCTGCGCGCGCGCCGCTGGCGCGTGGCGCTCGCCGAATCCTGCACCGGCGGTCTCGCCACCTCGCGGTTGACCGACGTGCCGGGGAGTTCCGACTACCTCGAACGCAGCATCGTGGCCTACAGCAACGAGGCCAAGGTCGACCTGCTTGGCGTGCCCGCGTCGTTGATCAAGGAACATGGCGCGGTCAGCGAGCCGGTGGCCGCCGCCATGGCCGAAGGCATTCGCGACCGCGCCGGTGTGCAGGTCGGTGTCAGCATTACCGGCATCGCGGGGCCCGGTGGCGGCAGCGCCGAGAAGCCGGTCGGCACGGTGTGCATTGCGGTCGCCGGCACGGCAACCCAGGTGCGCACGTTTCGGTTCCCCGGCGGCCGCAGCATGGTCAAGGCCATGTCCGCAAATTGGGCCATCGACCTGTTGCGACGCTCGTTGCTGGCAGGCTGATGTCGGCGAGAGTCTTTGTCGCCATTGATGTCGGCGATGCCGTTCGCGCCGAAGCCGCCCGGGTCATCCAGGTCATCACCAACAAGATCGACGCCGTGAAGACCCCGCCGAAGGTCACCTGGGTGAAGCCGTCGGCGTTGCATGTGACCCTGCGGTTCATCGGCGAGGTTGACGAGGCGGTGTTGCCGGCGCTCTGCCAGCAACTGGCCCCGCCCTTCGAGATGGCGCCGTTCGAGGTCGAGTGGCGCGGCATTGGCGCGTTTCCGTCGCCCCGCCATCCGCGGGCGCTGTGGCTCGGGGTGGTCGCCGGCGGTGCGCCGCTCGGCGCGCTCGAGGCCGCGGTGAGCCGGCGGCTCGCGGGCACCATCGATCCCGAGTCACGGCCGCTGTTACCGCACCTGACGCTTGGGCGCATCAAGATGGCCGGCGCCGGCGTCGATTGGCCCAAGGTGCTGCAGTCGGTCGAGGTGCGCGGCGCGCGGTCGGTGGTGGACCGCGTCACCCTGTACCGCAGCCATCTGACCCAAAGGGGGCCGCACTATACTGGACTGGTTAGTGCGCCACTCGTATGAACTTCCTTCCCGCCATCCTGATCGGCTACGCCGTCGGCTCGCTGCCAATCGGATACCTCGTCGCGCAGTCGGCGCGTGGCGTGGACCTGCGCCAGGTTGGCAGCGGTAACGTCGGCGCGGCGAACGTGTACCGCACGGGGGGATGGCGCATGGGACTCGCCGTGATGCTCGCCGATGTCGCCAAGGGCGCGGGCGCGGTGTTGCTGGTGGGGCAGGCACCGGCGGCGGTGGCCGCTGGGGCCGCCGCCGTGGTGGGCCACATCTATCCGGTCTGGCTGGGCTTCAAGGGCGGCAAGGGCGTGGCCACCGCCATCGGCGTGTTCGGCGTGCTGGCACCGTGGCCGACGGCGATTGCCGCGGCCGCGTTCGGGTTGACGGTCGCCCGCACCCGCTTCGTCTCGCTCGGTTCCATCGTCGCCGCCGTGCTGCTGCCGGTGATCCAGTGGTCGATGCCGGGGGTGAGCGCGGTCGACATCGGCGCCACCATCGTGGCGGCCTTGATTCTGTTCCGTCACCGCGGCAATGTCGCCCGCCTGTGGTCGCGAACCGAACGCGCATTAGGGACATGACACACACCATCGGGGTGTTGGGATCGGGGAGCTGGGGTACGGCGCTGGCGGTGCACCTGGCGCGGACCGGGCACGACGTTCGTCTGTGGGCGCGCGACGCCGCGCTCGCCGCGCAGATGGCGACGACGCGGGTCAACGCGACGTACTTGCCGGGCATACAACTGCCGCCGTCGCTGGTGCCGACCCATGCGCTCGAAGACGCGCTGGCGGGCGCTCAGTTCGTCGTCGTCGCCGTGCCGTCGCACGGCGTGCGCGACGTGATGCGCTCGGCCAGCCCGGTCATGGCCGCCGGTTGCAGCGTGGTCAGCGCGACCAAGGGCCTCGAGCAGGGCTCGCTGCTGCGCATGTCGGAGGTGCTTCGCGCCGAGTGTCCTGCCGGGGTCGAGGTGGTGGTCCTGTCGGGCCCGAGCTTCGCGATCGAGTTGGCGCGCGAACTGCCGACCGCCATGGTCGCCGCCGGGGACTCGTCTGCCGCCGTCGAGATGATCCAGGCCCACTTCCGGTCGCACTCGCTGCGGCTGTATGGCAGCAGCGACGTGGTCGGCGTCGAGATTGGCGGCGCCCTCAAGAACATCATTGCGATTGCGGCCGGAGTGGTCGAAGGCCTCGGGCTCGGCCACAACGCACTGGCGGCCCTGATCACGCGTGGCCTGGCGGAGCTGTCGCGGCTCGCGGTCGGCCTGGGCGCCCAGCGCGACACCATGGCCGGCCTCGCGGGCCTGGGCGATCTGGTGCTGACGTGCACTGGCGATCTCAGCCGGAACCGGCAGTTGGGGATCGCGCTCGCGCGCGGCGAATCGCTGTCGCAGATCCTGGCCCGGACGAAGATGGTGGCCGAAGGCGTGCGCACGACCGAGGCGGCGCTGGCGCTTGGCGCCCGCCATGGGGTCGAGCTCCCGATTGCCCAGGGAATGTCCGACGTGCTGGCGGGCCGCAGTGACCCGCAGGCTGCGATCAGGAACCTGATGGGCCGCAAGCAGAAGCTGGAACACGCGTAGAAAGATCTGACGAACGAATGGGCCTTTTTGACAAGTTGAAGCAGGGGCTGCAGCGTACGGCGCAGCAGCTGGTAGACCAGTTCGAAGACATCGTGCGGCTCGCGGACGCCACCGAGGCGCGCACTCGCGACATCGATGCCGAGACCGCCGAGGCGCTCGAAGAAGTGCTGCTGATGGCCGACGTCGGCGTCGCCGCGTCGGGCGAAATTGTCGGCGCGGTCACGCGGCGCCAGCGCCGCGGCGAGAGCCTGCGCGAGCTCGTCAAGCAGGAGATGCTGCGGGTGCTGGAAGCCACGACCCCGATGGCACCGCCTACGGTGAAGCCGCACGTCATGCTGATTGTCGGCGTCAACGGCGTCGGCAAGACCACCACGATAGGCAAGCTGGCGAATCAGTTGAAGCGCGAAGGCCGGACGCCGCTGATTTGCGCGGCCGACACCTTTCGCGCGGCGGCCGTGGACCAGTTGCAGATTTGGGCGGATCGCGCCGGCGTCGAGATGATCCGCGCGCGCGAGGGGTCGGATCCCGCGGCCGTGGTGTTCGACGCGATCACCGCCGGCAAGGCCCGCCAGCGCGACGTCGTGCTGGTCGATACCGCCGGCCGGCTCCATACGCGCACCAACCTCATGAACGAGCTCGACAAGATTCGGCGGGTGGCGAGCCGCGAGGTGGCGGGCGCGCCCCACGAAGTGCTGCTGGTGCTCGATGCCACCGTCGGGCAGAACGGCCTGGCGCAGGCCCGCGAGTTCACCAGCGTGGCCGGGGTCACCGGGATCGTGCTGACCAAGCTTGATGGCACCGCCAAGGGCGGCATCGCGGTCGCGATCGCCCACGACTTGAAGCTGCCGATTCGGTACATCGGCGTCGGTGAGGGCGTGGACGACTTGCTGCCGTTCTCGCCGCGTGAGTACGTTGACGCCATCTTCCAAGAACAATGGTGAGCGACGCCGATCACATGCGGCGCGCGTTGTTTCACGCCCGGCGGGCTGAGGGCGTCACGACGCCCAACCCCATGGTCGGCGCGGTGGTGGTCAGCCCGGACGGAGTGGTCGTCGGCGAGGGCCGGCACCCCCGCGTCGGCGATCCGCACGCCGAAGTGTTCGCGCTCGATGCCGCCGGCGCGCGCGCGCGCGGCGCGACGTTGTACGTGAACCTCGAGCCCTGTTGTCACGTCGGCCGCACCGGCCCATGTACCGAACGGATTATCGGCGCCGGCATCGCGCGAGTGGTCGCCGCCATGACCGACCCCAATCCCCTGGTCAGCGGTCGGGGTTTCGCGCAGTTGCGCGCGAGCGGCATCCAGGTGCAGGTGGGGCTGCTCGGCGAGGACGCCGCGCGTCTCAACCGGGCGTTCACGACCGTGCAGACCGCGGGGCGGCCCATGGTGATCGTGAAGGTCGCCACCAGCCAGGACGGCAAGATCGCAGCGGCCCCCGGGGTGCGCACGGCGATCACCTCGCCGGCGGCCAATCGCCGGACTCAGCGCCTGCGCGGGGCGGTGGACGCCGTAGGCGTCGGGTCGGGCACGGTCCTGGCCGATGACCCCGTGCTGACGGCCCGTGATGCGTACCGCCTGCGCCCGCTGGCGCGGGTGGTGTTCGACCGCCGGCTGCGCACGCCCGCCACGGCGCGCCTGTTCTCGACGCTGGCCGCGGGCCCGGTCATAATGATCACCACGGCCGAGGCGGTCGCGCAGCAACCGGGCCGCGCCGACGCCCTGCGGGCAGCGGGCGCCACGCTGGTGGCCGGCACTGGCGACCTGGCCGCCGACGTACGGGCGTTGCTGGCGTGGGACATCTCATCGTTACTGCTCGAGGGTGGCGGCGCCTTGCATGCCGCGGCCTGGCGGGCGCGCATCGTCGACCGTGTGATTGTGATCGTGGCGCCCACCGTACTGGGTGAGCAGGGCGCTAAAGTGTTCGACGGACTGCCGGTACCAATGTCGCAACTTACGCCAGTCCGGGTTGAGACGCTCGGGCCGGATGCCTGGATGGAAGCAGATGTTCACGGGGATCGTTGAGGCGGTCGGCACGCTGGCCGAGGTCAAGGGCACGGGGGGCGGATACCGCGTGCGGATCCACACGCCGCTGGCCACCGCGCTGAAGCTGGGCGACAGCCTGGCCGTGAACGGGGTGTGCCTGACCGTCATCCTGATTGACGGCGAGCACGTGCTGGCCGACGTGGGACCCGAAACCGCGCGCGTCACGACCTTCGGCGCGTTGCAGCGTGGGCAATCGGTCAACCTCGAGCGGCCGCTCCGGTTCGACGGCCGTGTCGATGGTCACTTCGTGCAGGGCCATGTCGACGGCGTCGGTACGGTCGAAGACGTCCGGCCCGAAGCCGAGTCGCACTGGGTGACGATTGCGTTCCCCCCCGGGCTGGCGGCGTATTTCATTCGCAAGGGCTCGGTCGCCGTGGACGGCGTCAGTCTCACGGTGGCCGGCCTTGGCGAGCGGCAGTTCGATGTGCAGGTGATCCCGTTTACCTGGCAGGCGACGACGCTCAAGCAGCTGCGGGCCGGCGACAAGGTCAACCTCGAATGCGACTTGTTCGGCAAGTACGCGGTCCGCGCCATGGAACTCAGGAAGTCATGACCACTCCCAAGCCCCACGCGCCACGCCCCAAGCCGCGAGCCCTGAAGATTGCGAAGGGGGCGCGGCGGGCGTCGCCGTTTGCGACCATCGACACGGCGGTGGCCGCGTATCGCCGCGGCGAGATGCTGATCGTCGTCGACGACGAGGACCGCGAGAACGAAGGTGACCTGACGATTGCCGCCGAGCACGTGACGCCGGAAGCGATCAACTTCATGATGACGCACGGCCGCGGCCTGATCTGCATGCCCATGACCGCGGCCCGCCTCGATGAACTGAACATCCCGCTGCAGGTGCCGCAGCAGATGAACTCGACGCAGTTCGAGACGGCCTTCTGTGTCGGCGTCGAGGCGAAGCGCGGCACGTCCACCGGCATTTCCGCGCACGACCGGGCGCGCACGGTCCTGACGGCGATCGATCCGAAGACCAAGCCCGCCGACCTGGCGCGGCCGGGGCACGTGTTCCCGCTGCGCGCGCGCGAGGGCGGCGTGCTGGTGCGTGCGGGGCAGACCGAGGCGGCGGTTGACCTGTCGCGGATGGCGGGCCTGGAGCCGGCCGGCGTGATCTGCGAGATTGCCAAGAAGGACGGCACCATGGCGCGCGTGCCCGAACTGGCGAAGTTCGCGCGCAAGCACAAGCTGCTGATGATCACGGTCGCGGATCTCATTCAGCACCGGATGCAGCACGAAGGCCTCGTCCAGAAGGCGGCGGAAGCCGAGTTGCCGACCGAACTCGGCCCGTTCCGCATCCACGCCTACAACAGCCTGCTCGACAGCATGACCCACGTCGCGCTGGTAGCGGGGGATATCAGCGCGGGCAAGGACATCCTGGTCCGCGTGCACTCGAAGTGCCTGACCGGAGACGTGTTCCATTCGGCTCGCTGCGACTGCGGCGACCAGCTCGATGCCGCGATGCGGCGCATCGCCGCCGAAGGCCGGGGCGTGCTCCTCTATCTCAACCAGGAAGGGCGGGGCATCGGCCTCGCCAACAAGATTCGCGCCT
>SXGQ01030366.1_pt1 | contig 12226 bp, 7 predicted proteins | sample 3178371 | NCBI WGS metagenome assembly SXGQ01 (sample SAMN11356859, study PRJNA531348) | freshwater metagenome | isolation source: freshwater sample F1-20 | place: China: Fuxian Lake, Yuxi | collected 2017-12-25 | reverse complement strand
CTGGCACATCTAGGAGCTGCCTCGATTTGACTTTCACTGACAGTTGGTGGAGTAGCAAATTCATTTTTTGGGTGGGCAGCTGCCGAGGTTTGGTCTGGCCCCGATGCGTCAGCCGGTCTATTTATCGCTGCAGCAGCTATCTCTGCATTAGGTGCAGCGGGATCTGTTTTGCTTGGTGGCCCGCAATTGCTGGCTGAGTCTGAACTTAAATCTGGTATGGTCGCCCCTGACAGCAGACACTGAAAAACTGCTGCATAAACTGTTACAAGCCGTTCACCGCCAGTCGGTAATGCAAAATTGGTAGGTAAAGTCAAGTATGGGTTGGCAAGAAATATTTATGAATGATCTGGGTTCAATATTTGACGGGGATTTGCCTAAAGTACTTTCCGTGCACCCTGTTTTTTGTTTGGGCCTGTACTAATTCAGGTAGGCGGATGTCGTGGTTGAGTAAAAGCATAGTTAGGCGCATGGAACTTTTGAAGGCAGTCTGTAACGCGTGAGCGCTGTGCCTTAACTTGTAGTCAAACGTGAATACCGAAAAAATCTCCGTTTACAAGAATGTGGTCATGCTGGGATCGCTGAATCTTGCGGTGGGTAGCTGGGCGGTGCCTAGGCTAGGCACCGGCTATCAGGCGGGGTGCCTTTACATTGCTCCTGCGCCCAGCATTTTATTGTCATTGTATGCTTTGTATCTTCGGCCAGATAAAACTGGGACACCTGGTGCCAAACGTTTGGGTGCCGAGGCACAGGGATTAGCTGGCGGACGTTCTGCGTTCCAATCAATCCCCGAACGTTCTCGGGGTGGGCCATGAATTCCGCATGTAAGATGTGTTTTTTAAACAGTCTCGTCTGTTGGCGTTGTTGAGGGAGCGGTTTACTTGAACAAGCTGGCGTAGAAAAATGGTATTTGAGGTGAATTAGTTGGGTCATTGTTGTCTAGCTACCCCGTGCTTCTGGCTCGCTTTTTTGTTATATAGGATTCGGATTTCTTGTATCCCCAGTTATTTGAATGCTTATAGCCGCTTTTGAGAAATTATTGCGACTATTGGGGCTCTTTTCGATAAATCGGGTTGGCGGATGTGAATAGAACGTCAATCAGCGTGTTGCCTGCAAAATGCCAAACACTCCCTAGGTTGGGTAGCACCAGGTACTTTGGGTATGCATTTTGTGTAAGGACTTAGCTTTTTACATCTTGGTTTGCCAGATTTTTCGAATTTGTAATGGATGTGTCGTTGCCTGTGATGTGCCTTTTGAGCTGGTAACTGGTTTTTCCTTCTCCATCAGAAAATTCGCCTGTTTGACAGCCTGAAGCAACGTGTGGTATAACGCCAATACGAGAATCAATATGTTTCAAAAACGATTTCATAGGAAAGCATCTCCGAAATATAGACTACAACCGCTGTTCTCACGCGGCAGCTTGTATTTGGGCGCAATTGTTTTCAGTGTGCTATTCGGTTTTCCGGTATTTTGGACGCTTATGAGCTCACTCAAAACCTCGGGGGAGATGCACAATCTTCCGATTGCCATAATGCCCAAGGGTTTTCGATTTATAAACTATGTTGACATTTTTGCAATTCCGCGAGTTCCAGTATTAAGTTGGGTGTGGAATTCGGTTGCGGTCACAGGCCTGGCAACTTTAGGGACCGTAGTCACGGCTGCTATCGTGGGTTATGGCTTCGCCCGCTTTGAATTTCGTGGACGGGACACTTTGTTCTTTATCACGCTGACCACCATGATGCTTCCAGCGCAGGTAACTTTGATTCCTCAGTTTCTTTTGTTTACCCAATTGGGCTGGATCAACACTTTGCTGCCGTTGTGGGTGCCTTACTGGTTTGGTGGCGGAGGCTTTGCCATTTTCCTAATGCGTCAATTCATTCGCACGCTTCCGCGCGACTTGGATGAGGCAGCTATTTTGGACGGGGCTAGCTACCCCCGCATCTTCTTGTCGATTCTAATGCCGCTGTGCAAGCCGGTGCTAGCCACACTAGCTATCATCTCTGTGGTAGCCAACTGGAGTGATTATCTTGGCCCACTAATTTTTCTGAACTCCCCGGAAAAGTTCACCGTCGCTATTGGGCTGCACTTTTTTATTACTACGGTAGAAGTGGGAGGCACGCCGCTGGAGCATATTTTGATGGCCGCTTGCATCTTGACTATGCTTCCAGTGACGCTTGTATTTTTTCTTGGTCAGCGCTACTTTGTGCAAGGTATTGCGATGTCTGGAATTAAGGGATAGTTTATTTGGTCACACGGAGTTAGCGGTGTTTTTAGACCTCTAAAGTTTTTGAACGCAGGAGAATTTATCGAGATACCTATTATTTACTGATAGCTTTTGTTTGTGTGATTTTGATTAGTTTGGAGATAACCATGAAAACAAGTATTACGCGAAGAAAATTTATCCAGGATCTTACCTTCACCGGGGTTGGTTTGGCAGGTACTCAACTGCTAGCTGCGTGTGCGGCTCCGGCTCCTGCTGCGGCTCCTGACTCCACTGGAGCAGTGTCAGCTCCGGCTGCGTCTGATGTCAAGTTGCGCATGCAGGTGCCGCCGGACGGTCAGGGAAAAATGCCGGCAAAGATGGCACAGCGCTACCAAGATGAAACCGGCGTTATGGTGACCATCGAAGAGACTATCTACGGAGAAATCGAGACAAAAACCCAAACAGGTTTCATTTCGAACACACTGCAGGATGTGCTCTATGGGCACCACCGCTGGCTTTTTATTAATAACTTGAAGGGCTGCTACCTGCAGCTGGATGACTTAATGGCGGCTGACCCACTACCCGGCGCTGCCGGTATGTATGCCAGCTTAATGAAAAACAACTCGTGGGACGGAAAAAACTTCAGCGTTCCCGGTGTTGTTCATCCTGGCGGCAACATCATGGTTGCTTTTAATAAGACTATGCTCGAAAAGAAGGGTCTTCCGTTACCCAAACAAGGCTGGACCATGGCTGATTGGGAGGCGCTTGGCCGTGGGGCTGCCGAACCCGGAAACGGTGTCTTTGGCATGCATTTCTCGAGCATGAATGCCCTGCATTACTACTCAAACACCGCGCGATCCTTTGGTGAAGCCAGTGCACAGGATGGTAATGTCTTCAATGCTGACGGCACGAAGATTGTTTTTAATACTCCGCTGCATGCAGAAATTGGCGCTTGGTATTCCAAGCTATTGGAAGATAAAATTGCGCCGAGAAAAGCCGATTACGTAGAAGCGGCTAATGCGGAAAGCGGTTTTGTGGCTGGAATCAATGCCACACAGGCTACGATTGTTGGCGGTATCGCCACTTTTCTGTCCCAGATTGAAGGTAAATTTGAAATGGATGCCGTGCCACTCCCAGTTGGTGCGAAAGGGCGCCAAGGCACATGTTATTCTGGAAATATGCACATGTGCGGTTCCAAGACGGCCCATCCGGAAGAGGCTTATGGCCTTCTTAAGCTCTTGTCCTCCGCCGAGGCAGGAGTTTCGATGGTGTTGGATGGCAAGCTGCAGCCAAATGGTCACTACAGTGCATGGACGGATCCGAAGGTGGTTGCCGTGAGCAAAATGTACGGTGTAGCTGCGGAGATCTTAAAAGCTGGTGTGGAAGCTTTCCCTATGCCTAGAAATGCCCGTTTTTCTGAGGCCAATAAGGCTTTTCAGAATGAAATTGATCTGGTGTGGGAGGGCGAATCCAAATGGGCTGACCAAGCACCGATCATCGAGGCAAAAGTGCAGGCCGTGCTTGACATGGCGGCACCATAGCCTAAGAGAATGTGCGTGGCCCCCACATGGCATGTTAGCAAGCTGTGAGCAAATAAACATGCTAGGTTATGCAGTGATGTGGGTGACGCATTCAAACATTCGGTGTGAGTACAGGGCGTGCCAGCAAAATGCTGGCGCGCCTTGTTGAAGGCAACTCTAGCAAATCACCCGGCTGGCCTGTAAGCGCCCAATTCGGATTTGACACGTCTGGTCGAATGCCCGTGGTGAACTATGTAGAAGAAAACGGGTGCCGTTGCTAGTTGCAGTCTCTGCATCTGAGCGCAATTTTTTTTGCAACCAACCCGACTGGATGGAGTTACCTGCATGAGGCTAGTGCGGCTTAGCGAACGGTGAATTTGTCTTACTGCACGTTTTGAAGAGTTGCCAGCAAAAATATCTTAAGGCGTCCGAATCGAGGTGTGGTCGCTCGGCTGTTAGCTTTCTGAGTATCGGATTATGACCGCCAGAGAATTTATTTCAAGAATCACAGAGGTCGACCGTGTACTGCTTGTAAATCCTTTTGTCGAACGTGTCAGAGTCGAAATGGAGCGAGCCCGCATTCACCGCTGGGCGGAAGTCGAGATCATTCGCGTTCACACTGATGCTGGAATTGTGGGCTACGGAGAAACGGTCCAAAACTACACTTGGGGTCGTGTGGAGCTTGAAGCGCGAGTGATTGGTAGGTCTCCATTTGAGTTAATGTGGGATGACAGCCTAGGCGCTGGGCTGCAAATGGCTTTGTTTGATGCGGCCGGCAAACTTGCAGGTGTTCCCGTCTACCGCTTACTCGGCAGGAAGATCCGGGACTGGTGCCCTATTTCTTTTTGGGACATTGATATGTCACCTGATAGGTATGCGGTTGAAGCCACTACGGCTGTGCAACTCGGTTACACTTCGATTAAGATCAAGGCGCGCCCGTGGTTTGATGTTTACGAAACTGTTGCACTGATCAGCGCGGTAACCCCTGATTACTTTAGCATCGACGTCGACTGGAATGATTTTCTGGTCAATGTTTCGAATGCAGTGCCGGTGCTGCGGGAATTAGAGCGGGCGTTTCCTAAGATAAAAATATTCGAGGGCCCGATTCGGGCCGATGATATAGCTGGCAATAAACTGCTGCGGTCAAAAATTCAGACAGCAATTGCGCACCATTTCGGAAGCATACCAGCGCATACAGCCATTGGAGAAGGATACTGCGACGGTTTCGTGATCGGCGGGGGGGTTCAGAAGATCATTATGGACGGGCAGGTTGCTGCAATGGCAAACATGCCATTTTTTTTGCAAATGGTTGGTACTGGCCTCACTACGGCGCTTTCGCTGCACTTAGGCGCTGTTCTGACGCACGCACAGTGGCCAGCCGTTACTTGCCATGAACTATACCAACATAATTTGTTGACCCAACGCTTGGAGATTGTGAGTGGTTTGTCCAAGGTTCCGGATGCGCCTGGATTGGGTGTGATGGTTGATGAGTCTGCTCTAACAAAATACTCTGTGCAGGTTGCAGATTTCGCGCTTACACGCCGTTTGGTCAAGTATCATCGTGCTTCTGGCATGGATGTCTATTTTAGAGAGGATTCGCATCCCGATTCGATAATGTGGGAATATTTCAGCCGCGTTAATTGTCCAGTATACGAGCGCGGCGTTAGCACTGAATTGTTGTATGACGACGGAAGCCATGAATTCGCAAAACTTTATGCGGATGCAATGAGAGAGCCAATTGTTAAATGCGTATAAACAAGAGTCGATGTCTCGAACATTCCCTCAAAACTTTTGGCTTGTCCTGAGATTGTGGTGATTTCTTTACAAAAATTTTCGATGCAGGGCGATGTTTGACTTATTGTTGAAGGGTGGCGAGATCGTGGATCCGGGTGGCCCATTGCAGGGACTGTTCGATTTGGCCATAACTGGCAATCGTATTGTTCTCGTAGACAGGAATATTCCGGCTGCTTCCGCAAAGCGAACTATCGATGCAACTGGGCAGATTGTCACCCCGGGTCTTGTGGACTTGCATACCCACGCGTATCACAGCGCTACTTTCTGGGGAGTTTATGCGGATCCCGTGGCTGCGCGGAGCGGGGTAACCACTTGGCTGGATGTAGGCTCAGCCGGCGCCTACAATTTTGGCGGATTCCGGGAGTGGGTGGTTAAACCGGCTGCTGTCAGGCTTTATTCTTTGCTCAATATTTCTTCAATAGGCCTCACCGCCCCCACGTGGGAACTGTCCAATCTTAATTATTGTGATGTCGATTTGTGCACAAAAATAATCGAACAGAATATTGATCTAGTAGTTGGAGTTAAGGTAAGGGTAGACAACTTGACAACTAGTGGCACTGGCATCGAGCCTTTGCGCCGCGCACGGGAGGCGGCTGAGCGGGTGCGGTTGCCTATGATGGTTCACATTGGTAGTGGGCCACCAACCCTTTCTGAGGTTGTGGACCATATGCGACCCGGAGATATTTTGACACATTGTTTCACTGGGCACGATATGCGAATCATTGATGGTAATGGGCGCATTTTGGATGTGGTCAAACATGCATGGGAGTCTGGAATCGTGATGGATATCGGCCATGGTGCTGGGTCATTTTCATTTATTACTGCCCAGGCAATGGTTGACTCCGGTTATTTGCCCGATGTAATTTCTTCTGATATTCATCAAATGAGCATTCATGGACCGCTTTTTCAACTACCTGCTTGCCTAAGCAAATTTCTAGCTTTGGGTGTAAGTCTTGCAGATGTGATTCGGGCCGCGACTGTGCGCCCGGCTCAAGTGATGGGGATGGCGGATCGCATCGGAACTTTACGTGTTGGGACTTTTGCGGATGTGGCGCTGTTCAAGTTGCTTCAAGGAAACTTTCCGTTCTATGATGTTCACATGAACCGTCGTGATGGCACGCAGCTTTTGCACAATACATTAACTATAGTGAATGGCAGGGAATTAGTGCGCCAGCCAGATGGTCTGACCGCACCTTGGATAGAACTCACAGAAGACCAGCGCAATCTCATCGCTTGGGGGCACACCCCCGAGATGCTTTCAAGCTAGCCTCATTCGGTCGGGGTACATTTCCTGTTTTCTGGCTGTATGTGTTTCGTGTTCGTTGCGCAGTTTGTTTTGAGCGGGTATATTGACTGTTTCGAATGGTGTAATTGTCAGTTGCTTTTCATAGCGGGTGGTTTGTAGGTTGCATTGTGGGATCTGCGAATAGAAAGCGGACCATAAACATTGTGCTTCGAAAATGCTGGTTGCGTTCGGGGAGGAGGTTTATAGGTCCTGTTTTGATTGTTTTAGTTGGGTTATTGCACTGGCAATTATTTAAGTTTGTGGTGCCAATGCTGACAGAGCCGATGGAACGCTGAGGTGGATTTTGTGCCGAATGAGTTATCATTTGCCTAAAGGGGGAGGAATTTGTCCAATAACAATCTAGGTTTCCAGTCGGTCAGCCGGTCGAAGCCGCCGCGTAGTGTAGTTGCGACCTTGGTTGGGGCCCAAAATGGTCTCCAAGCGCGCAGGGCGCTGTGGGGCTATCTTTTCGTGCTACCGTGGGTAATCGGTTTGGTTGTCTTCTGGGGCGGTCCGATTTTGGCTTCGGTAGTTCTTAGCTTTTCTAATTATGAAATTATTGGTAACCCGGACTGGGTCGGCTTGGCAAATTATTACCGCGCATTTGGTTCGGATGATTTGTTCTGGCCATCCTTGCGGCACACGTTCTTTTTCACAGCGCTTTTTGTTCCGACGAGTGTTGGGGGAGCGCTGTTTCTTGCAGTGCTGCTGAACCAGAAACTCAAGGGCACAAATCTGTTCCGGACCGTGTTTTTTCTTCCGCACATGATTCCTGCAGTTGCACTTGCGGTGGTGTGGATGTACCTTCTTCAACCCAGATTCGGGCCAATTAATAACTTCTTGCGGGCTATTGGGATAAGCGATCCGCCAAACTGGCTCACCTCGCGCGGAAGTGCGTTGTACGCGGTGACCATCATCAACGTGTGGGCTGCAGTTGGTGGTAACACCATGCTGATTTTTTTGGCAGGCCTCCAGGGTGTTCCGCAGGAACTTTATGAGGCAGCTGAAATCGACGGTGCTAGCCCATTGGTAAAGTTTCGCTTCGTTACCATTCCGCTTATGACCCCAACCATATTTTTTAATCTTGTACTGGGCATTATTGCTTCCCTAAAAGTGTTTACTACCGCTTGGGTTGCTACCAAGGGTGGCCCGTCCTACGCAACATGGTTTTACGCGCTGCATATTTACGTCGAGGCTTTCGAGAATTTCCGTTTAGGTTATGCGAGTGCGCTGGCTTGGATCTTGGCTGCCATTTTGATTGTCTTTACCCTTATTCAAGTGCAAAGTTCGCGCCGCTGGGTGTATTATGAGAGTGGCGATTAGTTGAGGTTGGTTGTTAAATAGTGGATTAGTGAGGGTTTTGGTGTGTGGCGGTTTATAATTTACTGTTGGGTACTATGGGATTATTCAGAGAGGGCTACAAAAGAGATAGGTTCGTTCAACCAAATAGTATATTGTGGCACTTCAAATATTCAGCCACCAAACTTCTCCACCGAGAGTGACAGCGCCTAGGCTTCCGTCGGGCACCGCCAGTATTGCTACGATATTGTAACCCTCTAGACCACTGCCATAGCGGTCAAGCTTGTCGGTATTTATTTTGCGCCAAACGCCCTGATTGGTGGCGGCGTAGAGGATGCCGGCTGCAGAATGGGTGAGCTTTTTAATCTGTAAATTGACGGGCAGCACTTCCTGTTTAATTACGATTGTTTGTGTGCTAGTTTGCTTGTAAATGCGGATCAGCTGGTTCTGTGTTGCAATGTACAGGGACTGTTCTAGATCAGGTAGTGCATGCATCCGGATAACTGGTGAATGGGCTTCAAATTCTGCGAGAACTTCCCAATGGTTGCCACAATCCAGAGATCGCCAAATTTCCATTTTGTATATTTGGAGTGCTACGGTGTAGGTTATTGTAAATAGTACTGGTTTGTACTCTTCGTCGTAGGAGCAGGCTGCGCCTGCTAGTGTCTGGGGGGTCCAGGGCTGGGACAAACCCCGCCATGAGGATCCGTTGTCGATCGATGCGTACAGGGTTCCATCGGGGTGGGCGACTAATAAAAAGGGGCTGTCGCTGCATCCGGGTATTACTGCCAGCAGGTCTATTGGTTCGGAAAGCGTTATCCGATCCCTCTCGCTGTTTTGGGGGCAGCGCCACAGGGTTTGACCCGCAGCCGCAAATGTCGTGAATATCCCGTTCGTAGTGGCACCCGCAAGAGCAGTGATGGCTGTGTCGAGTGTTGCTTCCACCGATTGCCAGGTGCTTCCCCTATCATTAGATTGTACCCAGCCGCCATCTCGGTCTGCGATGAGTAAATCTCCGTTTGCGGTGATAAGCGCTTCAGGGGGCACGTGCGCGGATAGTGGCCCCTTAACTGTTCCATTGGCAACACTCCAATTGTGGCCGCCGTCAAGTGAGTAATGCATGCCCTCCCTCCACGAGGCGGCAAAGGCATTGCGTGGATGTGAAATGCAGATGTCAAGGGCTGTCCAAGCCCCCGCAATGGCTGTAGTCCAATTATTTCCGCTATCAGTAGAAATCAGCATGCCGCTGGTGGATCCAGCAAGCATTTGGGTTCCATCCTGATTGACCGACATCGAATTCACCCCCACTGCGGGCAACATGCAGGTCCAAAGCTTTCCGTTATCAGCGGAGCGATATATTCCATTGTCCTCCGTGCCAAGAAATATTGAAGCACCTAAGCTGTGTTCAGCAAAGGCCAGACACTGGATAGCGGAATCCGGGAGTCCGTTTCCGCTATCATGCCAAGACCGCCCGGAATTGCGTGAGCGATAGAGGCCGCCGCTGGCCGTGCCCAGCCAGATTGAACTATTGTTTAAAAAATTGGGGTCAAATGCAACACATAAGACTTCAAGATCTAGGAGGCCAAAAGACGAACTTTCCCAAGTTTTACCGCTGTCCTGACTGCGAAAGGGACCGTGAGCCGTAGCAACTATTATGGTTTTGTCCAGCGCATAATTTGGCGAGCATGCGAGAGCTGTTGCTACCCCCAGCCCTGCCCAGTGAGTCAGTTCTTGCCACTGTGTGCCGGCATTAAGGGACATATAGAGGCGTCCGCTTTCAGTGCTTGCGAAAAGTGTTGGTTCTCTTGTGCCCGTTGTGATCAGGCACACTACCGCCGGATCTGCCATTCCGTTGCAGCTTCGTGTCCACGTTGCGCCGTTATCCACTGACTGAAAGATCCCGGCCTGCGAGCCGGCCAGAATGCACTGATCCAAGAGGCTTACGACTGCTGTGACAGTTCCACCCGGCCAATACCCGGTGCGGTGCCAGAGAAAGTGCTGTTCCGGTTTCAATGAATGATCGAGCATAAAGAGCTTAAAGTGTCACGCGTGGGACTTGAAGTCGAGTTCAGTCATTAGCAAAAGTTTTACCGTTGGTTATTGAGCATTCAGGCGCACCAAGGTTGGTTAAATTGCCAATGCTACCAGTAATTTACGGTGTAAAAGATACATCAGGGTTTCTGATACTTTGCGGGCGATGTACGAGGGTATCTGTTGTGAAGGCCATGAGTGCACCGCTTACACCCATGCTGAGTGCCGTGTGCAGAACCCGTGCGGAGTCAACAATGTTTGATGTAGAAAGTTTAATGTAGGCTCCCTGTTCAATATCAAAGCTGTAATCCGGATGTGCCCGCAGATGCGCGAGGATAGGATGAGGCTCGTACCCGGCATTTGTCAACAGTGCTAATGGGACAGCTTCGAGCGCTCCTTTTAAGATTTGGATTGCCGCTTTTTCGTCTTCTGGCAGAGATAGGTGGGCAAGCACAGGCATGCAGGCGAGAAATGCAGATCCGCCACCTGGCACAACTCCATCAGTGAGTCCCAAGCGCACAATTCTGATTGCCTCTTGGGCGCGCTCTTTCAGGTAATTGCGTTCAACATCTGATGCGCCACCCACATGGAGTATGGTGACTCCTCCGGCAAGTTTTCCGGACCGTTCAACCAATCGCTCGCGGTCACGCCCATAAGCTGCTCCTGTAATTTGTTTGCGCAGCCATTCTGAGCGCAACCGCACAGTCGCTGGGCGACCTTTCCCGCCAATTATTGTGAAACTTGATTTGATGGCCTGTACTTCATCAGCCTGGCCGAGGTCGGTTGTAGTTGCATTTTCCAATTGGTCGCCAGTTATAGACAGAAGCACGCGGCCGCCACAAAGTGCTGCGAGGTCGTGAAGAATTTCTAGCTTTTCAGAGCCGAGACCAGGAGTTTGGATGGCAAGTGTTGGCAGTGTGCCGCGCGCTTTATTAGCGACCAGTAAATTCAACGCTTCGCCTTCGAGGACGGGTGCAAGGACAACCAATCCGCGCTTGCCGCCATGGTCTCGTCGAATTGTTTCCATAATGGGCACGAGCTCTGCCGGATTGGTAAGATGCCGGTCCGTAAAGAGTAGAAATGGATTTTTTAGCACCGCTTTCCCACTTTCGGTGCAAAAGTGGGAAGATAACCAGCCGTTGTTCCAGAGTACCCCACGGATGTAGCGCCGGTCATGGTGTCGAGAGTAACTGTCCCGTATATCCACAAAGGCTTGTGGTCCGACAGTATCAAAAATTTCCTCAATCAGGAAGCCGAGTTCAGTATTTCCGGTAATGTTGGATGCCAATGCCCTTATTTGGTTCGCATCCACTAGTGGGGTTGCCATTGCAAGCAACTGTGGCGCTACCGCTGCCAAGCACTTTTCAAGTCCGCGGCGCAGAGACATAACGTTGTGTCCATTGGCGGCGAGTCGATTTGCCGCATTCAGCACGTGGCGGGCAATGATCACTGCAGAGGTGGTTCCATCCCCGACGGCTTCTTCTACCTGCCACGCTATGTGTCTGGCAAGCAATGCGCCCATAGTTTCGAAGCGGTCGGGGAGCTCCCAAAATCGGCGCGCGATGGTGGCGCCGTCGTTTAAAAGATCAGGTGGCCGTTGAGGGTTGTCTCCACTCATTGCCACTAATCTACCTTGCGGGCCGAGAGCAACCTGAATGGTATCTGCAAGTCGGTTGAAGCCGCGGGAGAGTGCGCGACGCGCAGCGGGCGAAAAAAGAATTCGGGAGCTAGCCATGCAGTCTTAAGCAAAATAATTGGTTAGTCATTACTTTGTTTTGCCTACAGATAATGGTGGTGTTTTGAAGCCACCCCATGCGATCGTAAAATCGACCCGCATGTCTCACTGATCTAATTTCGGTTCTGCGGCTTTCTCGTGCCGTTGCCCGCCCCGAAGCCCCAACTAGTGTGTCAGTTAATATACGCAATTTATACTCAACGAGGCCCTGAGATGGTGTGACGATTTATTGTTCTTGACTCCCGCTCACTAGGTTCAGCAGCTGCAAATTGCTGGCCGGATGCCATGGGTCCTCGATGCTATTGTAATTTTCCTCGCCCAAGATTGGGCCACACGACCTCTAAGTTATCTCCGCGGAAGCT
>SXGQ01311227.1_pt1 | contig 12227 bp, 9 predicted proteins | sample 3178371 | NCBI WGS metagenome assembly SXGQ01 (sample SAMN11356859, study PRJNA531348) | freshwater metagenome | isolation source: freshwater sample F1-20 | place: China: Fuxian Lake, Yuxi | collected 2017-12-25 | reverse complement strand
GCACGCGGCAGAGCAACGGCTTCAGTAGCGGCTTGTTCCTCTTCCAAAAAGGCCTCGGGGTCATCGAGCTTGGCTGCCAAGGCCTTGTGGCCCATTTCTTCGACCACGATCATGGCGGTTTCTTGGTCCAGCTGCTGGTTGATGGTGACCATCTGCCCGAGCTTCATCATCTGCTTAATGACTTCAGCAGCCTTGACGCTCATTTTGTGGGCCAGGTCGGCCACGCTGATGGTTTCCGGAACATGCACTTCCTGCACCACGGTCTCGGCCGGCATCGAAGCGGCGGCGGCCAGGTCGCGATCGGTGCTGCGGCCGCGGCCCCTGGGTGTTCGCCAGCCAGCCCGTGATCCGGCGGTGGTATCCCCACGGGTCTTGAGCGCACGCTTCTTGGCTGCGTCGTCTGCCCAACTGGAGGACAGCTTTTCGCTTTTGATCGACTTCTTCTCACCGGGCTTGGCCGCCGTGGCTGTTGCTGCACCCGGAGCTCCAGGCTTGGCAGCCGCCTTGTGGATGGTGCCCTTGATCGCGGTTTCAGCGACCTTGGACTCCTCAGGCTTCTTGGCCACCATCGCCTTCTTGGGCGCGCTCATCATCGCGCGAATGGCCGCTGCTTCAGATTCAGCTGACTTGCGCCGCTTCTCCAGGTCAACCACGCGCTGGCGTTCGGCAGCGTCAGCATCGACCGCCTTGACCACACGCGCGGTCGGCTTGGCAGGAGCGTCTGGGGCAGGAGCGGGTGCAGCCGGTGCATCAGGCACAGCGCCCGCTTCAGCCGGCTCGGTTCGGACCAAAGGCTGCTGACTTGGCAACTGCGCAGTGGCCGGAGCATTGGCCTGGCCCTCGGCTGCCTCTTGGCGGGCGCGGGCTTTGTCGGCCTTTAGTTGTTCCTCTTTTTCTCGTAGCTGGCGTTTTTCGGCCAGCTCCTCTTCCTGACGACGCAACAGCTCGGCTTGGCGGTTGGCCTCTTCCTCGCGGCGGCGCAGTTCTTCATCGTCCACCGAGGGCGTGGTCGACGCTTCAATGACGCCCAGGCCTTCTTCGCGCTTGACGAACACGCGCTTCTTGCGCACTTCAACTTGGATGGTGCGGGCGCGGCCAGATGCATCCGCCTGCTTGATCTCGCTCGTACTCTTGCGTGTCAGCGTGATCTTCTTTCGTTCGGCACCGGTCGTACCGTGTGCAGATCGCAGGAAAGTCAACAGCCGCTCCTTGTCGCCCTCAGTAAGGACATCCTCGGCGGATTGCTTGACGACCCCAGCCGACTGCAATTGATCAAGCAGCGTTGTCGCTGGGCGGTTGAGCTCAGCAGCAAACTGGGCGACGGTGGTCACAGCCATTGTGGAATTCCTTGGATGCGTTTCGGCGTTACGGCGCGTTCGGGCCTGTTGCGGCGGCTGGTGAAGGCTTAAGCGGTGAACCAGTGCTCACGGGCCTTCATGATCAACACCTTGGCCTGCTCCTCGGGCATATTGGTCAGCTCGATCAATTCATCCACAGCCAAATCGGCCAGGTCATCGCGGTCGTGAATCCCGCCGTCGGCTAAGCGTGCGACCAGATCAGGCGTCAAGCCCTCAAGATCGCCCAGACCCTGGGCCACATCCTCGACGTTTTCTTCACGGGCGATCTCCATAGTCAGCAAAGCATCCTTGGCCCGGTTGCGCAGCTCCATGACCGTGTCTTCGTCAAAGCCCTCGATATCTATCATTTCCTGCATCGGCACATAAGCCACCTCTTCTAAACTGGTGAAGCCTTCGGCGATCAAGATATCGGCCACCTCTTCGTCTACATCAAGCTTTTCAACAAACAGGGACCGGATGGACTGGGATTCCTGAGCCTGCTTGGCCTGTGACTCTTCAGCCGTCATGATGTTGATACGCCAGCCTGTGAGCTCTGAGGCCAAGCGCACGTTTTGGCCGCCACGTCCGATAGCGATGGCCAGATTTTCGTCGTCGACCACTACATCCATGGCATGGCGCTCTTCGTCGACCATGATGGATTGCACATTGGCTGGAGCTAAAGCGCCAATCACAAACTGCGCCGGGTCCTCTGACCACAGCACAATATCCACTCGTTCACCGGCCAACTCGTTGGTTACGGCCGTCACACGCGAGCCCCGCACGCCGACGCAGGTGCCGATGGGGTCCACTCGCTTGTCGTGGGACACCACGGCAATCTTGGCGCGAGAACCCGAGTCACGAGCACAGCTCTTGATCTCTAGCAAGCCCTGCTCAATCTCAGGCACTTCCTGGGCGAACAGCTCGATCATGAAGCCTGGCGCACTGCGCGACAACATGATTTGAGGCCCACGCATCGTCGTGTCGATTCCGGTGATGAAGACGCGCACGCGGTCTCCGCTGCGCAGGTTTTCCTTCGGGATCATCTCGTTGCGCTTGAGGCGACCTTCCACGCGGCCGCTTTCAACAATGATGTCGCCCTTGTCCAGTCGCTTGACGGTGCCCATCATGATCTTCTCGCCCCGCGCCAAGAAGTCGTTGAGCAGTTGCTCGCGCTCGGCGTCCCGTATCTTTTGCAGAATCACCTGCTTGGCTGCCTGCGCACCGATACGGCCGATCGTCAGAGAATCGATGGGCTCTTCGATGAAGTCGCCTTCTTCAATCTCACCCACCCGGTCAATGGCATCGGTCAGCAGTTCCTCAGCGTCTGGGTTCTGCAAGCCGGCCGAATCGGGCACCACCAACCAACGGCGAAACGTTTCATACTCGCCATTATCGCGATCAACCGATACCCGGATGTCAACCTCGCCGCCGTGCAGGCGCTTGGTAGCTGAAGCCAGGGCCGCCTCAACGGCGCCGAAGACGACTTCACGGTCTACGCTTTTTTCGCGTGAGATCGCATCGACCAGCATGAGCATTTCGCGGTTCATGTTTCTCGCTCTCCATTGCGGGCGGCTTGGGCTCGCCCCTTGAAATCCACTACCGGCACCAAACGGGCCTCGCGTACTTCATCCAGTGCGAAGTCCAGGGCCTGTTCGGTCTTGCCTTCTTTGACGATCAAACGGGGCTGAGGCTGTGATTGGCTCAGCAGGCCGCGAAACTTGCGCCGCCCCTGAAACGGCAGCTTCAAAGTCACGTCGAGTTCAAGCCCGCAGAATCGATCCCAATCCTGCGGCTTGCGCAAGGGGCGGTCCAGACCGGGCGAAGAAACCTCCAAGCGCTCGTAATCCACTCCTTCCACCTCAAAGACCAGTTGAAGCTGGCGCGTGACGGTCTCGCAATCGTCCACCGTGACAAAGAGCGACTCCAACGGGTAGGGGTGGCCCGGCACACGGTCGATGGAAACGCGCAACAGGCCTCGCGGCAGTCGCTCAACATCGACCAGTTCGTATCCCAGCCCCTGCACGCTGGCTTGCAAAGCACCCATCCAGTGGCCCGAGGCGGCGGCGCGCTCAAACGCACTTTCCACCGATGCGCCAGGGGCCGCGCCACTTCGGCTTTCAGCCCGGTCACACAACCCCCCTGCCCGGTTGGCACACGACGCTGGCTGACCCCGACTCAAACCGCTGCCCGCACCAAGCCCTTTGGCGGTGCTGCCGGATTTGCCGCCTGCGGGGCGGCGGGCACGTGGCGATGTGGTCGAATTCATGTCGAGTAAAAAAACAAAAAAGGGGCTGGAAGTTTCCGCCCCTCACTGGCGTGCCGGTCGCGATGCGGACCCTGCACACCCCAGCTCCTGGTGGCTCCAGTGGGCGACCTCAGCCTCACTCGAGCCCCAGGCGCCTATGGCACCCAGCCTTGATCGTTGACCGGTAGCGCGTGTCGCTATCGAGTCAACCACGAATGGTAGCCGATTTCCCGGGCGTACGCAAGGTGCGTGCCACAATCTATGGGCTGAGCCCCACCCCGACACTCGGAGCATCCAAATATGGGATTTCTCACCGGAAAACGCCTGCTAATTACCGGAGTCTTGTCCAACCGATCTATCGCCTACGGAATCGCAAGGGCCTGCCACCGCGAAGGTGCAGAACTGGCCTTTAGCTATGTCGGCGAGCGCTTCAAGGACCGCATCACCGAGTTTGCAGCCGAGTTCGGGGCCACACTGGTTTTCGATTGCGACGTGGGTGACGATGCCCAAATCCAGTCCCTGTTCACCGACTTGCAGGCGGCGTGGCCCGAAGGATTCGATGGGTTTGTCCACTCCATCGGCTTTGCCCCGCGCGAGGCCATCGCCGGCGACTTCCTGGAAGGCCTGTCGCGCGAGGCCTTCAAGGTAGCCCACGATATTTCGTCCTACAGCTTCCCCGCCATGGCCAAGGCAGCAGCCGCGCAGCTTCGACCGAGCAGCGCTCTGCTCACCCTGACCTATTTGGGCAGTGAAAAAGTGGTGCCGGCATACAACACGATGGGATTGGCCAAGGCTTCTCTGGAGGCCAGCGTGCGATACACCGCTGCCAGCCTCGGCCCCAAGGGAATCAGAGTCAACGGCATCTCAGCCGGCCCGATCAGGACCTTGGCCGCCTCGGGCATCAAGGGCTTCGGCAAAATCCTAAGCGTGGTGGAACAAACCGCTCCCTTGCGCCGCAATGTGACCATCGATGATGTCGGCAATGTGGCCGCCTTTCTCGTATCGGACCTGGCCGCCGGCGTCACCGCGGAGATTACCTACGTTGATGGCGGCTTCAGTCGGATGGCTGGCATGCCCGCCGAATAGGGATGCGGGGCCAGCGCACCGCCACGGCGCCGGCTCGCCCGACCTCGCCCGCCGCCGCCAGCCCTGGATTGGCGGGTACGCCAAGAGGGTTGTTTTTCTGCTTCATGCCTGCTTCACGCAATCCACACAGTACCGAACCGCCCCATTGTCCAAGGCCTCTTCCACCAGGCCGTGCACATCGGTATCAAAGCCTGGGAAGCGCTTGTTGAAGTCGCGGGTGAAACACAGGTAGTCGACGATCTTTCGATTAAAGCACTCACCGGGGACCAGTAGTGGAATGCCCGGCGGATAAGGTGTCAGCAGCGAGGTGGTGATCCGACCTTCGAGTTGCTCGATCTCCACCCGCTCGGTTTGCCGGTGCGCGATCTTGGCGTAAGCATCGCTTGGGGTCATGGCCGGCTGCAGGTCCGACAGGTACATCTCGGTGGTCAGCTTGGCCACATCGTATTCGGCATAGGCCTCGTGTATGGACTGGCACAGGTCCTTTAGTCCCATGCGCTCATAGCGCGGATGTGCTTGGCAGAACTCAGGCAAGCATCGCCACAAGGGCGCATTCTTGTCGTAGTCGTCCTTAAACTGCTGCAAAGCAGTGAGCATGGTGTTCCAACGGCCCTTGGTGATGCCAATGGTGAACATGATGAAGAACGAGTACAGGCCAGTCTTTTCGACTACAACCCCATGCTCCACCAAGAACTTGGTGACGATTGAGGCCGGAATGCCGCTGTTGTCGAATTTGCCGTTGACATCCATCCCCGGCGTCACGATGGTGCACTTGATGGGGTCGAGCATGTTGAAGCCCGACGCCAAGTCACCAAAACCATGCCATTCCTCGTGGGCGCGGAGCATCCAACGATCGGCTCGGCCCACGCCATCTTCAGGCAGGTTTTCTGGGCCCCAGACTTTGAACCACCAATCATGGCCGAACTCTTCATCGACCTTACGCATGGCGCGGCGGAAGTCCATGGACTCGGCAACGCTCTCCTCTACCAGCGCTGAGCCGCCGGGCGGCTCCATCATTGCCGCGGCCACGTCGCACGAAGCAATGATGGCGTATTGCGGCGATGTGGAGGTATGCATCAGATAGGCCTCATTGAACAAGTGCCGATCGAGCTTAACGCTTTGTGAGTCCTGCACCAGCACCTGCGACGCCTGCGACAGGCCCGCCAGGAGCTTGTGCGTAGATTGGGTGGCGTAAACCATGGAGGTCTTCGGGCGCTCCCGGTGCTTGCCCATCGCGTGAAAGGTGCCATAGAAGGAGTGGAAGGCCGCATGCGGCAACCACGCCTCATCGAAATGCAAGGTATCGATCCAGCCATCAAGCTTGCTCTTAATCGTTTCGGTGTTGTAAAGCACACCGTCATAAGTGCTTTGGGTCAGCGTCAGGATGCGAGGCTTGATTGATGCCGCATCCACCCCCTTGAGCAAGGGGTTGCTGGCAATCTTGCGGCGGATCGTTTCGGGCTCAAACTCACTCTCGGGTATCGGACCGATGATGCCGTAGTGGTTGCGGGTGGGCGTGAGGAACACGGGCACCGCACCCGTCATGATGATGGAGTGCAGGATGCTCTTGTGGCAATTACGGTCTACCACCACCACATCTCCGGGAGCTACCGTGTGGTGCCACACCATCTTGTTGGAGGTAGAGGTACCGTTGGTGACAAAGAAGCAATGGTCGGCATTGAAGATGCGCGCGGCATTGCGCTCGCTGGCGGCGACCGGACCGGTGTGGTCTAAGAGTTGCCCCAACTCCTCCACAGCGTTGCACACATCAGCGCGTAGCATGTTCTCACCGAAGAACTGGTGAAACATCTGCCCCACTGGACTCTTGAGAAAGGCCACCCCACCAGAGTGGCCCGGGCAATGCCAGGAGTACGAGCCGTCCTGCGCATAATCCATGAGGGCCTTGAAAAAGGGCGGCGCCAAGCCATCCAGGTAAGACCTCGCCTCCCGAATGATGTGGCGCGCCACAAATTCCGGCGTGTCTTCAAACATATGTATGAAGCCATGCAGTTCTCGCAGGATATCGTTAGGAATGTGCTGCGAGGTGCGTGTCTCACCGTAGATGTAGATCGGGATATCGGTGTTCTTCCAGCGTATCTCCTCGATGAACTTGCGCAAGTTCAACACGGCAGGGTCCAACTCGGGGCCGGGCGTGAACTCTTCATCGTCGATGGACAGGATGAAGGCGCTGGCTCGGCTTTGCTGTTGGGCAAACGAGGATAAGTCGCCATAGGAGGTGGTGCCCAGAACCTCCCAGCCCTCCTTCTCGATGGCCTGTGCCAACGCACGAATGCCGATGCCCGAGGTGTTCTCGGAACGGTAGTCCTCGTCGATGATGACGATGGGGAAATTGAATCGCAGCATGGCAGAGGGCGCTCCAGAGAATCCAAGCTCAGGGAAAACGCGTAAGTGTAGGGCCGTCCGGTGCCATGCAGGCAGGCCAAAGGATTGGATACTGCTGTGAAAGGGCGTTGGCGTTGAAGGTGATTGCGAGGAGTCGAACATGCTGGAGTCGGTTTCCAACTTTTGGTGGATCGTGGCGGGGGTCTTGGTGGCCGTCGAGTTGGCCACCGGCACCTTCTATCTGCTGATGCTGGCTTTGGGTGCGGCGGCGGCCGCGGTTGCGCAACTGGCGGGGCTGTCCGTCACGGCCCAAATCACCGCCGCAGCGCTGGTAGGCGGAGGTGCGACCGCGCTGTGGCATCTCAGGCGCGCACGGCACCCGTTAACAGCCCCGGCCCAGTCCAATCCGGATGTGCTGCTAGATATCGGTCAAACCGTCAAGGTCCAACAGTGGCGCTCAGACGGCACGACACGCGTGACCTACCGCGGCAGCCAGTGGGACGCCGCACTGGTGGCGCAGCGGCCAGCCAACCCAGGGGCGCACCGGATCGTGGCCGTTCAGGGCAACCGCTTGGAACTGGAGCCTTTGTCGTGAGTCAAACAAGCGCCATGGCGGGCAAGCGCCAAGCCCCTAGGGTGTAAACCTTGACTGCCCTCGAACTGAGGGCGCTGATCACCAACAGGTTCAAAAATGGAAATCGCTCTCATCCTGCTCGTCATCGCAGTTATCTTCATCGTCCGCACCTTCAAGATCGTGCCCCAACAGGAAGCCTGGGTCGTGGAGCGGCTGGGCAAGTATGACCGCACCCTGACACCGGGCCTGAGGTTCCTCATCCCCTTCGTAGAGCGCGTGGCCTACAAGCATTCGCTCAAGGAAGTGCCGCTAGACGTACCAAGCCAGGTCTGCATCACGCGCGACAACACGCAGCTGCAGGTCGACGGCATCCTGTATTTCCAGGTGACCGACCCCATGCGTGCGAGCTACGGAGCCTCCGACTACCTCATCGCCATCACCCAGTTGGCCCAAACCACGCTGCGCAGCGTGGTAGGCCGTATGGAGCTGGACAAGACCTTTGAAGAGCGCGATCTGATCAACGCAACGGTAGTTAATGCGCTGGATGAAGCCGCGCTGAATTGGGGCGTGAAGGTGCTGCGCTACGAAATTAAGGATCTGACGCCACCTGCGGAAATTCTGCGCTCCATGCAAGCGCAGATTACCGCCGAGCGGGAAAAGCGCGCCCTCATTGCGGCCTCTGAAGGCAAGCGCCAAGAGCAGATCAACCTGGCCGAGGGCGAGCGCGCGGCCTACATTGCCAAGAGCGAAGGCGAACGCCAGGCCCAGATCAACAAGGCTGAGGGTGAGGCGTCGGCCATCGTAGCCGTGGCCTCCGCTACCGCGCAGGCCATCCGCGAAGTGGCCACCGCCATTGAGTCGCCGGGCGGCGACCAGGCCGTCCAGCTCAAGGTGGCTGAACGGGCAGTGGACGCCTTTGCGCAGTTGGCTCAAAAGAACAACACCATGATCGTGCCCGGCCACATGGGTGAAGTGGCCGGCTTGATCGCCTCGGCCATGCAGTTAGCGCAGCAGTCCAAGTCACCACGCTAAACGCCCTCTCCTGCTCCTCCTTCACGCTTGGTCACCCCGCCCGAGCACCTGCCTAAGCCCCCCGACCGAAGCCCGTAGCGCCATGAACTGCAGCCCCGATGAATGGAGCCTGAGGGTGGAGTTGGCTGCTGCTTACCGGCTGGCGGCGCTCTACGGTTGGTCGGATCTGGTGTTCACCCACATCAGCGCCCGCGTCCCTGGGCCTGAGCACCACTTCTTGATCAACCCCTACGGCTTGCTGTTCGACGAAATTACCGCGTCCAGCTTGATCAAGGTTGACCAAGATTGCCGCAAGCTCTCAGACAGCGCCTACCCGGTCAACCCGGCTGGATTTGTGATCCACAGCTGCATCCACGCAGCGCGTGAAGATGCCAGCTGCGTGATGCATACACACACCCGGGCCGGCGTGGCGGTGAGCGCCCAGAAAGCCGGGCTGCTGCCCATCAGCCAGCAGTCCACGTTCGTGGTGCCCACGGTGGCCTATCACGACTATGAGGGCGTGGCTCTGCGCGACGACGAAAAACCCCGCCTGCGAGCCGATTTGGGCCACAGCAGCTTCTTGGTGCTGCGCAACCACGGGCTCTTGACCGTGGGCCGCAGCATCCGCGAGGCTTGGCTGAACATGTACATCCTGGAAAATGCCTGTCGGATTCAAATCGCGGCACAGGCCGGTGGCGAACTCACCTTGATCTCGCCCGCGATTGTCAAAGAAAGCGCTGAAGTTCTCCAACACGCCACAGCAGGCCAGGGGCCCAGCATTGCCTGGCCGGCCTTGCTGCGCAAGCTGGACCGAGAGTCCCCCGCCTACCGGGACTAGTCCCCTGCCCCGGGTTCCGCCACCGCGGGCCCCGTGCCCTGAATGGCCTGCCACAGGATGAACTCCTCGGCGGTCAGGCGCCCACTTTGCGTGGCCAGCCGCTCGAATTCCTCGCGCGAGGTCATCACGCCGATCTGTCTCAAATTGGCCAAGGTCCAGCGGTAGTACTCCAGGGCGTGGGGCGTGTTGGCGGCAATCTTATGCAGCGGCAGTATGGATACATCATCCTTGTGTTCACTTTCGCGCTTGGCCTTGATGATCAGGCGCTGCACCTCTTCATCGCTCAAGTGCAAGCGTTTGGCCTCGCGGTTGAGCTTGTCGGCCTCCTCCTCGCTCAGATGCCCATCGGCCAGCATTTCGTAGAGATCGTTCTTCAAGGTCTCGCGCTCAATGCGCAGTTGGTCGGTAAAGGAAGAGGACAACAAGGCTGCCGGGATGGCAAAGATGCCGATACCCAACAGCGCCAGGACAATGGTCATCATCCGGCCCATAGGGGTGACCGGTGAAATGTCACCGTAGCCCACCGAAGCCAAGGTGATCACTGCCCAGTAGATGGACTGCGGAATATTTTCAAACTTCTCGGGCTGGGCATCATGCTCGAACAGGTATCCTAAGCTGGCGGTCAGGATCACGAGCAACAGCATCACGAAGGCCGAGGCGGCCAAAACCGGCCACTCGCGTACCACCACCGTGGTTAGGGTCTTGGTAGCGCCGGTGTAGCGGGTAAGTTTGAACAGGCGCAGCAGACGAAACACCCGCAGAAAGCGCAGGTCGAACAAATGCTGCAGGAACACTTCCAGGAAGAAGGGCAGGATGGCCAGGAAGTCGATGACCGTACTTGCTGAGGTTGCATGTTTCACACGTCCTGAAAGTGCCCTCTGAAAGCCTGGGGACTCGACACAGGCGTACAGCCTGAGTAATAACTCAGCGGTGAAGATCGTCACTGCCACCGCGTCCAGGACGATGAACTCCATGTTCAGAATGTAGCGAACACTGTGCACGGACTCGAGAATCACCGCCATGACCGAAACCACCACCCAAAAGACGATGAAGCCATCAATCATCTGGTGCAGGGCGCCCCCGTAGTCGCTCGGAAACACCAGGGCATGAACCTTCTGTCGGAAGGTGCGGCCGCGATTGGCCTGCACAAACTCGCGCCAAGCCGGGACCAACAAGCGGAACAACTTGAGGATTCGCAGCAGCCGCAGGAAGCGCAGCACCCGCAGGTCCACCGGCACGAAGGCTTGGAGGTAAAAGGGCAGGATGGCCAGAAGGTCAATGATCGCAAAGGGGCTGCGCACGTAGGCCAGATGTGGATGCCGGCCCTTGGCGAATTCCGGGTCTTCCGGTGCCACGTAAAAGCGCAGCAAGTACTCAGCGGTGAAGATGATCACCGAGGCTACGTCGAAATAGTGGAACCATAGAGCATGGGGTTCATAGACGGCCGGTACATGCTCAAACAAAAGCGCGAAAAGGTTGGCCACGATGAGCAGGCCAATCCACCGGTCCACCGCGAGCTGGTAATTACCCTCTCGGTGCGCGTCAAACATCCAGGCATAAACCCACTGCCGCATGGGCAGGTCGGAGTCAATCTCGGCACGGTGGTTGACGCCGTGGATGCGCTTGAGCGGAGTTTGATCAGTGTCCAATTCAAACTCCCCTTCAGAATTCCGTTTCGCCGACCCGCATGGTACTGCCATCGCGTTCGCAAATCGACACGCGAAAGTTGACCTTCTCGGCTATGGAGGCATCCTCTGCCAAGGGGACCGCGATGAAAGGTACGGCCGATCCAGGAGGCAAGGGGTTGATGAGCTCCAAGGCCACATTGCCGGCTACTGTCCGGTCGCCTACGCCGCAGCTGCCCAGGGTTCGAATGGGGCCAGAGCTGAAGGCGTTGCGCTGCCCATGCAATGGTCCGCCTTCGCCAGTGAGGTACGCCAGACAGGCGCCCCACTGGGCTCCAGAACGCGCCGCGCATGCCGGATGCGGATAGTCGTCCGTACCCCGTTGCGCCGTCTGCTGCGAGAACCACTGCATCCAGGCTTCGCCGCTGCGCTTGGTGGATTCCGTTTTGGCACCCTGTCGGTAGGCCAGGACGCCCACATAGGCGGCCCCCAAGAGGCAAGCGGCCAACAACAGCAAAAACATCAGGTCCCAAAACTGGGGCTTGCCGTGGCCGGGTGCGGGCAAGATGGGTGCGGAGTCCATTCGATCCTTTTAGGGGGCGAAGCGACCCCGAATCTCAAGCAAACCCAACACCTTGTCAACTATGAAAACCAGAAGTGACCCAAGGTTTCAAGCCATCCGCATACGCCCGCGTATTGGGATAGCCGATCAAGCAAGCATTCGAATGGACCGGGAACTGAGCACTGGCCAGCCACACTGCAGGCTTATAGCCATCATCATGTCGCTGCCGCTTAGGGCGCAGTAGTCAGCAACTTGACCAAGCCTTCAGGCGCCACCGGTCAAAGCCGCAGCCAGGAGCCAGCAGCAAAAAGCCCCGCATAGTGCGGGGCTCTGTGCGCCTGACAACCCGGCTGAGCGAGTTAGCAGGTCTTGTTCTGGCGGGGCAAAAGGGATTGTTTAACTAACTCGCTCAGTTTTCAGACCCCCTGTTTTTGGTGGGGTTGGGGATTCGAACCCTCCAACGGATTGCTGCTCCACTTGCTGCGCGTGGCGCTACGCGCTACAATCTCAAAATGATCCGAAGCTTCAGGCACAAGGGCGTTGAGCGCTTCTTCAAGTCCGGCTCGCGTTCCGGGATCCAAGCCGCTCACGCCCCGCGCCTGGCTC
>SXGQ01469106.1_pt1 | contig 12228 bp, 26 predicted proteins | sample 3178371 | NCBI WGS metagenome assembly SXGQ01 (sample SAMN11356859, study PRJNA531348) | freshwater metagenome | isolation source: freshwater sample F1-20 | place: China: Fuxian Lake, Yuxi | collected 2017-12-25 | reverse complement strand
GAATCTTGGCTCGAAGGTCGATTCGTACTGCTCTCTCATCTCCGAGATCGAGGCACGATCAGCGGCTCGAAAGGCTGAGGCCGATCGGCTCGCCGATCTCGCTCGCGTCGACGAGAACTCGGCGAAGGCACTTCGCGAGCGGCTCAAATTCGTCTTCGAGTCGCGCTCGCTCCCGACGATGCAGACCGAGCGCTTCCGCGTCTCGATCGCAAAGAACGGCGGCAAGGCTCCTCTCGACATCCGCGTCGGGCCTGACGAGCTTCCCGAGTGGGCCGTCAAACGAAAGACAATCGTCGAAACGGACAAGGACGCGATCCGCGCTCGGCTCGAAGCCGGCGAGGCTCTCGAATTCGCGAACATCATGGAGCGAGGCACTCGCCTCGTCATCAAGTGAATCGAGATCACCACGCACATACAGCCATGATGCGAGCCAAACGCAAGGAGCGAGCGGCGCTCATCAAGGTCAATCGCAAGAAATATCTCTCGAAATGCGTCGCTCGAGGCATCGAATCGATTCTTCAGCGCATCACAGCAGAGACTGAGGATGAATTTCACGCGATGAAATGGCTTCGCGACATGCTCGAGGATAGGATGTCCAAGCTGTCCGCGCAGGACGCGCCGTCTCCGCAGCACTCCGAGGGAGGAGAGAGCAAGTCTCTCTCCTCTCTTGGAGAGGAGGCACAATGAAACAACAACGACACCCACGAAGAGGTCGCCTCATCCGCGAGATGAAGGCCGACGACGATGATCGCATCTACATCGAGCGCGACGGAGTCACACTCGGCTCGGTGCGAGTGATCGAAATCAACAATACCGACTGTCGAATCGCGTTCGAGTTCGATCGCGATATTCGCATCGCACGGAAGGAGGCGGAGTCATGCTAGGCGCGGCAATGATGCGAGCGTCGAACGCCAGCGCACACAATGAGATGATCGACAGGACGCAACGCATCGCATCGCTCGTCACTCCAACGGCGTGGGAGATCGCGAAGCACACGCATCCACTCACGAGCGAATCGGAAATGATTCGAGTCACTGCGACCATCGCAGTCGGTATCGCTCAAGAGATTCGAGAACTCGCCGCGCAAAAGGAGGAGCGATGAGCGATGAATATAAGTCGGAATGGGAGCGCCGAAAGTCGTTCATCCGCGACGGTTTCCCGATGCCACATTGCGGAGGGAAGAGATACACGATGCCGGAGGACATCGCAGAGGAACTCAAGGTACGAGCGGCGATCGAGCAGGTTGAAGGTACGGTGTTCGAGCGAGCCGCCGTCGAGATCGAGAGACTTCGATCCGAGCGCGACGAACTCCAGAAATGGAAGGACGCGCACAACACCTTCTGGCGCGACCGAGCGGAACGCCGCGACGCCATGCGCGAGAACGGAGACGGCATCGACTGGAAGCATCGCGCCTTGTGCGCCGAGGCAAGCCTCTCTACGTACAAGCGAGCATACGCGCGGGCAGTGTGCAAGGATCTCTATTCGTCCGGTGTGAGATGGAAGACGCGACCGAATCCAATGCGAGACGATGGCCTCTTCGTCGAGGAGGACTGTGAGGCAGGAAAGAACCGGACACACTTTCCATTCCCGCACCAGTTCGAGCACGACGTCGCGAACGAGATCGTCGAACTTCTCAACCGTGAGACCGATGCCAGAAAGAGGGAGTGGTTATGAGCGATCGATCCTACAAACCGCGCGTCGAATCATTCGTCGCGCCACCGAACTCTCTCTTCTCTCCTCTCGCTCGCACGAGCGATCCAGAGACATCGAAGCGGGCCGCGAGATCTCTCGAGACGAACGGCCAGCTCGAGTCGCTCGAGGTCATCTTTCGCGAGGCTGGCTCTCAGGGATTGACGGCGGAAGAGGCTGGCGACCGTGCCGGATTCGATGGCGCTTGGAAGCGATGCTCCGATCTTCTGCGGCTCGGAGTGATCGTACCGACAGGAAGAACGCGAACGGCTCGATCGGGCCGAGCGCAACGTGTGATGTGCATCAAGGAGGCACGATGAAAGAGGAACTTGAGGAAGTCATGCGTCTGGTGTGTGCCGTTCGCGAGGTCGTGAAGGACATGCGCTTTCACGAAGACGATCGTGATCCAGACTCCGAGCACTCGTTCTGTATCGATGCTCTGAACAAGGCGGCGACGAAGTTGGAATTCATGCGAAAGAAAGAGGAACAGCGATGAGCAAGAAGAATCTGCAAGTGGATGATCGAATGGACGTGATCCTTCGCGAGGCCCTTGGTAGCGCTGTGCGCGTGGGATACAAGTTCCAAAGCACGGACAGAGAAGTCGCGCTCCTAGATAAATTGGTCTCGATCCTTGCAGTCGATCCGAAATGGGTCGCGTTCAAAGACGAGTACAAGGTACTGGTGCAAGAAGAAGCAGTCGAAATCCTCGCGAAGTTGAAAGACAATCACACTCGCATGTCGGAGGAAGCCGCGATCGAGCGTGATCGGTACAAGAAAGCAGCAGAGGAAAAGCAAAAGCTTCTCAAGGAATGGGAAGAGGCGAGTCCGCTTCTTCGTGAGATGCGATCGATGCTCGGCTTGTTGTACGAGACTTTCAGCGATGCGAAAAGCAAGAAAGACTTTGAGATAATCACCGAGTGCCAGAGGGCCATCTTCCTCAAGTATCTCGAACACATGGGTAAAAACGTATGAGCCATGACATCGTGAAGCTCTTACGCGATGTGCCGCGAGGTATCGGCGGCCACTACTACCATCTCATGCAGAAGGCCGCAGGAGAGATCGAACGGCTCCGCGAACTATCTGGAGATGCCGGAAAGTTGCGCGAGGAGCGAGACCAAGCAAGGCGCGAAGTGTGTGCGTTTGTAAGTGGTCGATATAGAAAAGATGTTGTCACGCTTGATCGCGCCGCAGCACTTGAAGAAGCCAAGCGGCGCGGCTGGGACTGCTTCAAGGAGGCGACCGATGACCGATGACATCGTGGATCGGATGCCACAAACATGTTTGATCCCGTCGCATGAAAGCGATTTACAAGTGGTGCATGGTCTCGCGGCGGAACTTCGTTGTATCGCTCATGATCATGCGCGTGACGATGGTTTCGTAAAGTTCAGCGGAACGCGGTGGCTGGCCTACTACCACAGCCTCGACCGAATCCTCATGGAGCATGATCGAAGGCAGGCTGAGATTTACAAGGCCGCCGACGAGATCGAACGGCTTCGCGCCGAGCGTGATGAGGCGAGGCGGGAAGTGTGTCTCCTCCGTGCGTCGTCAACGAACGCGACGGAAACGATATCCGCAGAGATGGAGGAGTATGCTCGCTCTCGTACTTGGGAATGCTTCAAGGAGACGAGTCGTGGTGACGATTGAACTCGAAAACCAAGTTGAGTTTCTTTCCTCAGATCATCGTAAGAAGATGCTCAAGGCCATCGGAAGAAATGCTGATGACCACAAAGAGAGGATCGTCGGAGAAGTGCGGATCGATACCCACCACGAAGCAGAGTTCCGACTTGCGGCAAGCCGACCAGATGGCGACGGATACCGAGCATCTCTGGCAGTCATCGTATTGACTCGGCGAGATCTCGAGGTGATTCTTGCCGCGATGAAGGCCATCGAGATCGAGGAAGAGCGCACACGCGGCATCTAACCGATACAGCCTGCATGGGTTCACTTTCGCGACAGAAAGGGAAGCGCGTCGAGCGAGAGGCCGCAAAGGCCGTCTCCTCGGCGCTTTCCATTGAGGCGCGACGATCTGTGCAGTTCTGTGGAAGAGCCGGAGACGCAGATCTGCAAACGACTCTCGAAGGTGTTCACTTCGAGGTGAAAGCAAGGGCCGCACATTCGACCCTTCGATTTATGGAGCAAGCAGAGGAAGACGCTAAGGAAGGCGAGATTCCTGTAGTTCTGCTCCGTGAAGACGGCGACACGAGATTTTTCGTGCTCGTCGAGCTGACCCACATCCGCACTCTGGCCGCAAAGATCGCACGAATAGGGGAACTACCCTAGGAGGCTAGTTTGACTCGCAAGGCCGCAAGTCGACTGCAAGGCCCGAATGTCGTCGTGTTAGATGTGGATCACGATGACGAGAACAACAAAGATCCCATCTGGTTTCTCCTCAGATCCGACGCGCACCATGATGCCGTCGGAGCAGATCGAGAGCTCGAGGATCGCCACCTCAAGCAAGCTAAAGCGCTTGGCGCGTACATCCTCGACATCGGCGACATGTTCGACTGCATGCAAGGGCGGTACGACAAGCGAGCGGATCGCTCTGCGCTTCGCGAGGAGTATCAGCACGGCCCGTATCTCGACCGGCTTGTCGATGTCGCGTATGAGCGGTATCTACCCTACGCGGATCGATGGCTTCTCATGTCTCCGGGAAATCACGAGACATCAGTCGCGAAGCACAACGACACCAACTTGACCGAGCGTCTATACGCTCGCCTCAAGCCACACGCGCCGCTCCTCCAGATGGGAACCTACCAAGGGTTCGTTCGGATCCGAGTGAGCAGACGGAAGGTCAGGAGAGGAAGCATCACGCTTGCATATCATCACGGGTTCGGCGGCTCGGCTCCCGTGACTCGCGGCGTGATTCAATCAAACCGAATGGCGATCTCCTACCCCGACGCTGAGATCGTGTGGAGCGGCCATACACATACCGAGTTCTATCTTTCTCTCGCTCGTATTCGGCTCAACTCCGAAGACGTGGTCACTCGAGACGAGCAGATACACATCAAGTCGCCAGGCTACAAGGAAGACACGCTCAAGGGTGAAGGGTGGGCCGTCGAGAAGGGATTCATGCCGCAGAGTCTCGGCGCATGGTGGCTCAAGATCGTGATCGAGGGATACACAGATCGCAAGCGCATTCGATTCGGACTGGAGCCTGCAAAATGACCAGCGACGATCCAAGGCCGGAGCCACCGAAACCGCTCAAGGCGAGCGACATCGAGGCCGCCACGATGGATCAGCTCGCGAGGGAAGCGATCGAGACAATCGGGGCCGACGCTATCATCGTCGTGTGGACAAAGCAGCGGAAACGGAAGACAGAAATCAAGTCGACGGCCATCGGAAACATGCTCACCGTGCATGGCTTGATGCGATACGTCAGAGACAAGATCAACGACATCGAAGAGCCAGAGGTCGAGGAAGATGAAGACGATGAAGACGACGAATGACGACGACTGGATTGAGAATCCGTGGGAAGAGCCTACAATCGAGGAGGCGCGTCGAGAAACGATCGCGATCCTCGTCGGTGCATCCTGCATCATCTCTGGATCGGTGGCGCTTCTGTGGTTTGTTCTCTGGCTCCTCAACTAAGCTTTCGCGTGGGCCGTCGCGAGTTGCCTCCTCTCTCGCGGCGGCCTTTTTGACCTCTCATATAAAACGGCGGAAGCAAGAGGCCAGATCCGCGAGCCGATCTAGAACGCATGGCAGATGACAAGCGAAGCGGCCTTACCACGGCCATCGGTATCGGACAGATCGCGACCATGATCGTCGGCTTCTCGACGCTCGTCTATTCGCTTGGATTGAAATCCGCAGCGATCGATGAGGCGAGAACGGACATCGACAAACTCGCATCGACAGTAAATGATCTTGCAAGAGCGCAGGCAAGCGCAGCAGTCACCGACGCGACACACGCGAAGACTCTCGAAGACATTCAACGACGGCTCGAAATGATCGAGCGGAGGTTCAAGTGAAACGGATCATTACCTATACGAACGTCACGGCACAGCGAGTCGACGCGAATGCTCAACTCGGAGATCTTCGACGGATCATCGCCGTGGCTGGTGGAACTGCCGTCACGATCGGGCTCGAGAGCGGCATGTCGCCAGTCGTGACCGTTCCTGCAAATACCGCGCTCGACATCGGAGAGACTGATCTCTCAAAGTTGCACGTGACCGCGTCAGGCGGAGGAGTCACCATCGCGCTCATCGTGGATTGAACATGAAGACGATCCTCAACGTATTCGCGACTCCGGCTCCCGCTCTCGCTTTGAGCGGAAGTCGCACCGGAGATCTTCGCCGCGTGAAGTTGTACCCACAGTCGGCCAACGCATATGTCGGACTCAACATCGCGCATAGTCCGCGAATCGAAGTCCCTGCAGGCGCGTGGAAGGATCTCGGCGAGATCGACATCTCGTCTTTCTTCATCTCGTCATCGAGTGTCGACATCATCGAACTCATCATCGATTGAAAGGGAATCACATGATCTCGAAGGCATCTTGGAAGACCACGACGACCGGCATCCTCGCGATCGTTGTCGCGCTTGCTGGCGCACTCAAGGCAGAACTCGACGGCGATCCTGTGACGGTCGCGGACTGGGGCGCGGTCGCCGCGGCAGTCATGGCCGGAGTTGGACTCATCTTCGCTCGCGACGCGAAGGTCTCCTCGCAGCAGGAAGGCATCCGATGACGCAGAAGCTCGAGAACCTGCTTGCAGCGAATCTCGAACTCCGCGCTCGCATGGCTCGGGCCGAATCTGTATCCGACAGGATACGAGTGATCTCTGATGCTCCGATGTATTCGTTCTGGACGGAAGTCAAGGACGAACTAAAGCAGGCCGCAGATACCATCGAGCGGTTGGAGGCTCGCATTCGAGCGCTCGAGGGCGAAGATGCTTGAAAGAATTCTTCTCGCTTTCGCGACGGCGATCATCGGCTTCCTCGAGCGCCGATCCGAGCAAAGCACAAAGGCTACCGATGCAAAATCAGATCGCGCTCTTCTTACTCGCGCTGCAATTCGTCTTCGCCGGATGCGCACCAAGAACCGTCCTCGTCCCTGAATCGGCTCCGATGCGCGTCGGGCCAGACGTGAGGGGATTCGTGTACACGTCGGAAGGATCTCAATGGGTTCTCAGCGGGAATCGCGTCGAGATCCCCGAGGGTTGGTATCTCGTCCCTCCATCATTCGTCGAGGCGCTCGACGAAGAGGCCGATCGTGAAGGCTAAAAGCCGATTGATGCATCCTCTCGATGTGCCGTGCGATCGCATCGCGAAATGGCTCACGACCGGAGAAGTCGCAGCGAGGCTCGGAATCAGCAAGAATCACGCAGCGCGGCTCATTGATCAAGGCATCATCTTGGGAGTCCGCGTTCCTGAGTCCCTGCATCGTCGCGTCCATCCAGACGTGCTCGCAGAGTTCGAGCGTACGAGAGGCTACAAGAGAGCGAGAGGCGCATGATTCAAACCTACCCAGCGCAGCGAGATCGATTCAAACCGAAGACAAGTGTCTTCTTGCGATCTGATCTTGATTCTGTCGCACCATTCACGACGAGCGTATCGGGGACGAGCGCGTCCGTCGTGTTCACGACGGCGGCCATCGCGGAGACGAATCGATTCGGCCTTGCAACGCTCACGCAGGGATCGACAACGACAGGAAGAGCAAGCGTAGGATCGGCGACAGCGGATTCTGTGATCTTCAATGCAGGCGCGACGACCCTTTGCGCGGCCATCAAGACACCAGCAAACTTGAGCGACGGAACAAATCGATACTCAATTCAAGTCGGTTTCACGAACGCTTTCGCCTCGCTTTCACCGACAATCTCTGCACAGTTGCGATATCGCGACAACAACAACTCTGGGAAATGGCAAGCGTACTGCTCAGAAAATCTCGGAGGAAGTTCCACGGCAGATACAGGGATCACGGTGGCCGCGAACACGTGGTACACGCTTGAGATCCGGCTTGCGAGAAGCGGCGGCCCTGTTCAGTTCTATATCAACGGATCTCTCGTCGCGACCATCAGCGGGGCCACTGTGCCGACTGGCTCAAGCAATCCGTGCGGAATTTTCTGCGGTACGGTCAAGGCGCTTGGAACGACGGCACGTCCCATGTACGCAGATTTCCTCACGTTCGAGCAGGAGGTGTCGCGATGAAATGGGCCGTCGTTGATAGCGAAAACATCGTGACCGCGATCGTTGAGGCGGACATACGACCGCCGTCATCCGTGCGGATCGACGATCTTCCCTGCCGCGTCGGTCTTCAATGGACAGGATGGGACTTTGCGCCGCGCAAGTTCACTGCGTTTCAATTCCTTCAACGGTTCACCGATGCCGAGTTGGAACTCGTGCGATCTCGGGCCGCGATTGATGCGACGTGCTGGCGCTTCCTGACGCTTGCTCAGGCCGCGCAGGAGGTCGACACGGGCGATCCGATGACGATCGCAGGGATGGACTACCTCGTTTCGATCGCGCTCTTGACGCAAGCAAGGCGAAATGAAATCATGTGTGCATAGGAGACATCATGGAACAAGAGGAACTGAGAAGCTATTCGCAAGCGAGGCAAGATCTTTTCGCGTGGCTTTGTCGTGGACAGTCGAATAAAGGAACGTTCGTAGACTTGGGAGCAGGACACCCAGTCAACGGAAGCAACACGAAGTTTCTTGAGGAAATGGGGTGGCGCGGAATCCTCGCGGACATCGCGACATTCGATGATCTGTGCAAGGAGCGCAGCGAAGACAACGAGATCTTCGCTGATGCCTTCGATCCTGAGGTCGACGCGGCGATCGTCGCGCTCGCCGGACAATATCGCACGATCGATTTCCTCTCCTTGGATCTCGAGCCGCCGATGCTCACGCTGCAAAGGCTCGTCACGCTTCCTCTCGATCGCGTGAAATTCGCAGTCGCTTGCGTCGAGCATGATCTCTACCGAGGAAACGAGCACATCCGAGCCGCGATGCGCGGCATCATGGAGAGCCGTGGATATTTATGCGTCGCGCACGATGTGCATATGCTTGGATACACGGCAAGCCTTGCGAATCTCGTTCCGGTCGAGGACTGGTGGATTCATCCTGATTTCGTGAATGCTCGCAATGCGAGACAGATCGCGAAGGCGCTGATTCAAGGGTATGAGGCCGAGTGCGTCGAGCAGATTGAGTTTCTTGAGCGTGCGAAGGCACAGCCAGAAACGGATCTCGAGGAGGATGTCGCGTGACTCGAGGCCGTCCAAAATCGGAAATCGATTTCAAGATGGTTGAGTCTCTTGCTCGCATCGGATGCACGCTCGAGGAAATCGCATCGATCACGGGTGTTTCCGAATCGACGCTCAAGCGCCGCGCAGGGAATGAAATCGCAAAGGGTCAAGACGAGATGCGGACTTCGCTTCGCCGATGGCAGTACCTCAAGGCGAAAGACGGAAACGTCGCCATGCTCATCTGGCTTGGAAAGCAGTACCTCGGACAGCGCGAGCGCATCGACGAGACAAGGCGCGAAGAGGTCGTCACGATCGAGCGCATCGCGCCGAAGATCGCGCTCGCGGATACGGCGTGAAGATTCGAGTCCCCTCTATAGAATCCGTTCTACACGCTTCGCAGCGTGAGGTGTACCGAAGCCTCGCTCGATTCTCCGTGCTCGAGATTGGCCGTCGTTGGGGAAAGACGACATTCGGAATGCAACTCGGGATCGAAACTGCCATACATGGCAAGAAGTGTGGTTGGTTTGCTCCATCGTACAAGTACCTCGCGGATCCTGTGCGTGAGTTTGAGCGAGCGTTGAAGCCAGTTCTCAAGCGGCACGATCGCGTCGAGAAGCGCATGGAATTCGCCACCGGCGGATCGATTGACTTCTGGACGCTCGAGGATGTCGACGCAGGCCGAGGCCGCTCGTACGATCGAATCGTCATCGATGAAGCTGGCTTCGCTCCAAATCTCCTCGAGGCATGGCGAGCGTCGATGAGACCTACCCTTGCCGATCGGAGAGGGAGCGCACTCTTCCTCGGAACTCCGAAGGGTACAGGCGATTTCCATCGTCTATTTCTTGAGGCGGAATCCGACACGTCAGGCGCTTGGAAAGCGTTTCGCATCGGAAGCGTTGCGAATCCGTTCATCGATCCAGACGAGATTCAAGATGCGAAGCGCATGCTTCCGCCGGAAATCTTCGCTCAGGAGTTTGAAGGTATTCCGGCTGAGGACGGTGGAAACCCATTCGGCCTCGACGCGATTCGCGCTTGCATCGCTCCTATCTCAACGAAGCAGGTCGAATGCTTCGGTGTTGACCTCGCGAAGTCGCAAGACTGGACGGTCGTCGTGGGCCTCGATGCCGAGGGCCGTGTGTGCCATCTCGATCGATGGCAAGCGCCGTGGAACGTCACTCGAGAGCGGCTCGCGAGACTCATCGCGGAGAAGCCAGCGCAGATCGATTCGACTGGCGTGGGAGATCCGATCGTCGAGGATCTTCGGAAGGTTTGCCGACGCGTAGAGGGGTTCAAGTTCACAAGCCAGAGCAAGCAACAACTCATGGAGGGCTTGCAAATTGCGATCTCGACGGCCGAGATACGATTCCCAGACGGTTGGCTTCGCGCTGAACTTGAATCCTTCGGTTTCCGATACTCAGGGAGAAGCGTCTCGTATGAGGCTACGGTCGGTCACGATGACGGTGTGTGCGCTCTCGCGCTTGCCGTTCTCGCTCGACGCGCAAGAAGGCCGCTCGTTCTGAAGGTCATCTGATGAATCTACTCGCACGAATCAAAGCGGCATTTTCCAACGAGCGATGGATGCGCTCGACGATGACAGTCCTTCGCGGAGAGGAGGCAAAGCGAGCGCCTTTCTCACAGACTGCCGCGGTATCTGCGTATCGATCATGGATCTACGCGGCAGCGAATCTCAACGCCGTCGCGGTCGCATCTCAGCCGCTCCGTTTGTACGTCAAAAATCGCAGCGCGGGGACGAAGCTCTGGAACACGCGCAAGGCATCGCGTCGCACGAAAGCGTATCTGAGCGGATCGCTCGAGCAGATTCCATCGCGATACGCCATGACGAAGGCCGCGGAGTACGGCGACGACTACGAGGTCGTCGAGGATTCACATCCGATCCTGACGCTTCTCTCGAAGGTGAACGCATACCAGAACGGCTTCGACGCGACGGTTCTCCGAGTTCTCTTCGGAGAGTTGACCGGAAATGCATATCTTCATCCAGTCATCGACGAGAAGCGCGGCATTCCCGTGGAACTCTGGACGATGCCGTCGCAGTACGTCGAAATCATTCCAGGACAGCAAGCAGGCGAGCCGTTTATCAAAGGGTATCGATACGGTGCCACCGAAGAGCAGAAGCGCTCGAACACGTTTGAGCCAGACGAAGTCATTCACTTCAAGCGGCCAAATCCCGCGGATATCTACTACGGCATCGGCAAGGTTGAGGCCGCGTGGGGCGCGACGATGGCGAATGAGGCTGTCCACGAGATGGATACGGCATTCTTCGCTAACAAGGCGCGACCAGACTATCTCCTCGTCGTGAAGTCTCCAGCGCACGATGACGAGATTGAACGTCTCGAAGTCGCGATCGATGAGAAGCTCCGCGGATCGAAGCGAACTGGTCGATTCCTCACGACGACGGCGGACATCGATCTGAAGCCGCTTTCGTTCCCGCCGAAGGATCTTGCAGGTCGCTCCGAGATCGTCGAAGAGATCGCGGCCGTCTTCGGTGTGCCAGTCTCGATGCTCAAGGCTAACGATCCAAACCTCGCGAGCGCGACGGTTGGCTTCGCTTCATGGAAGCAGACGACGATTCTTCCTCTTCTTCGTATGGATGAAGAGACGCTGAATCAGAATCTTCTTCCTCTCTTCGGCATCGAGGAAGATGCGTTCCTCGCGTACGATAACCCAGTCTCCGAGGACGAGCGCTTTGCATTCGAGAAGATTCGCAGCATGGTCGCCGGTGGAATCATGACAGCGAACGAAGCGAGAATGCGCGAGGGCTTGGAGCCGATCGAAGATGAAATGGCCGACAAGCTTCTCGTCAATGGGCAACCGCTCGGCGGCCCTGCTCCGATGCCACCAGTCGGCCTTGCAAGTGCCGAGCCGGATGGCCTTGTCGGGCCTCTCGATCAAGCGCCGGATCTCGACGATCCTCCACAGGCTACGCAGCAGAACGCAGGATTGACCTTCGAGCCGATGGATGAGCCGGAACAGAAGGACGCGCTTTCCGACTGTGTCTCTGAAAAGATTCGCAAGCTTCTTGATGAGGGATACGATCAAGATCAGGCCGTGGCCATCGCGTACTCGATGTGCAGCGAAGGGAAGTCTCTCGAAGATGCTGCGTCGTTCGTGCTCGATGAGTTGATGGAAACTCTTCCGACGGTCACGAAGGCACTCGGCGACATCGATACACGGCCTCCGCAAAGCGTCGCCGACAATGCGAAGCGAGCGCTTGAGGTTCGCGCACGAAAGCCGGAATCCGAGCGCGGCATGACTGCCGTCGGCATCGCTCGTGCTCGAGATCTCGCGAATCGCGTTGCACTTTCCGAAGACACGATCCGACGCATGGTCGCGTATTTCGAGCG
>SXGQ01312942.1_pt1 | contig 12228 bp, 7 predicted proteins | sample 3178371 | NCBI WGS metagenome assembly SXGQ01 (sample SAMN11356859, study PRJNA531348) | freshwater metagenome | isolation source: freshwater sample F1-20 | place: China: Fuxian Lake, Yuxi | collected 2017-12-25 | reverse complement strand
TTGCGTCGATCCGCACGGCTTTGCCTGAGAGAACCTCGAAGTGCGTGTGAAGCCGGTAGGCAGAGAGATGCCTGCCCTTGGTCTTGGGCGTCCACGAGAGTTCCGCCACACGCTTGACCATGGCTCCGCCGAGCACCGATCCGCCGCAGGCGGTTGGTCGGCCTACGCCGGCTCCCGGGGCACGGGTAGCCCCTCACGGTCTCCTTGTTCGCCGAGAAGAACGACGCCGCATGCGAGGTTCCCTGCGAACCCTGATCGTGTCGGCTTGGCCATCTTTATCGCCAGGGAGGGGTCGCTCACAGGCTGCGATGGCCACGGCGGATCACGCCTGAGGATTAAGGAGGAACCGTATCAGCCGCCGCAGTAGTCGATCGCCCGGGCGATCTCGCTCTTGAGGTCCTTTCGCGGCACGATCCGGTCGATGAACCCGTGCTCGAGGAGAAACTCGCTCGTCTGGAAACCCTTCGGCAGTTCGACCCGGATCGTCGCCTTGATCGTCCGCGGGCCGGCGAACCCGATCAGGGCCCGCGGCTCCGCGAAGCAGAGGTCGCCCAGCGACGCGAAACTCGCCGCCACTCCGCCCATGGTGGGATTGGTGAGCACCGAGATGAAGAGCCCGCCCGCCTGCGAGTAGCGGGCCAGGGCCGCCGAGACCTTCGCCATCTGCATGAGCGACAGGATGCCCTCATGCATTCGGGCGCCGCCGCCCGAGGCGCTGATGATGATCAGCGGCAGTTTGCCCGCCGTGGCCCGCTCGACCAGCCTGGCGAGTCGTTCCCCCACCACGCTGCCCATGCTGCCCATGATGAACGACGAGTCGGTCACTCCGCAGGCCACGCGTCGGGCGCGAATCATGCCCGTGCCGGTCAGGGCCGCATCCTTGAGGCCGGTTCGCTTCTGCTCCGACACGATCCGGTCCGCATAGGGCTTCTTGTCACGAAACCCGAGCGGATCGGTCGGCCTGAGGTCGGCGTCGCACTCCTCGAACGTGCCGGCGTCGAGCAGTTGCTCCATGCGTATGGCGGCAGAGACGTACCAGTGGAAGCCGCAGCCCGGGCAGACGTTGAGGAGCTCTTCCGCCTCCTTGCGGTAGATCGTGGCTCCACACCCGTCGCACTTGAGCCACAGCCCCTCGGGCACGCCGCGCTTGGGCCGCGGCGCCGGACGGCGGGTCGAAGGGGCATGCGTCGCTGCGGGCTCGGCCGCCGGCTGCCGGGAGGCCGAAGTCTGCGGCGCGGCAGTCTGCACGGCTGCATCGGAGGCGTTCGATGACGGGCGGCGGCGTTCCATGCTCGGGACCGGCGGAGGAAAGTGGATGTCGGACGGTGGGGCGGACAGCTGCGACGGCGGTGAGCCTGCCGGTGCGATCAGTTTATCGCCTTGGCATGGGGCGGTGCTGCGCCGCTTTCACCGGGAAACAAACGGTTGCGGGGACGTGCCGCCCTTGGCCGGTGTCAGGGCCAAGCCGGCTCGCGGGGGCTGCCATTGAGCGGCGACGGGAAGTTCGTCGATGAGGTTGACGTCCCGATCGAAGACCCAGAGATCGCCCATCGAGCGGCCTGACACAAGCCACCGCACGACGGCGTCGAGCGGCTGCGGCACGACCAGGGCGATCCGGCCCCCCGGATGCCGCTTGAAGAGTTTCTCCACCGCGGCCTCGATCCGTTCGCAGGCCTCTTCGAGCAGTTCGCCCTCCGGCGGCGCGACCGACCACGGGTTGTCCTGCCACTGGCGATAGAGTCGGGGCTGTTTCTCACGGATCTCGTCCACGAGCTTGCCCTGCCAGAGGCCGAGGTCGAGGTTGCCGAGATTCGCCACCTGCCGCGGCCTGATGCCGCAGGCGAGGCCGACGATGCGTGCGGTTTCAGCGGCGGGCTCGTCGGTCGAGGCGTAGATCGCCTCGGGCGACTCGGCGGCCAGTCGTTCGCCGGCGCGGCTTGCCGCCAGGATGCCTTCCTCCGCGAGCGGCATGCCGAGCGTGCCGCGGATCCTCTCCTGGAGGTCGTAGTCGGTGGCGGCTGAACGAATCACGATCAGATGGTCGGGCACGGGTCAGCAGGTCTCCGGGGTGAGTGGATATCAGGCCGCGGCGCGGGCCAGAGTTTCGAGTTCCGCCAGCGCGCGGCCGTAGTCGGTCGAACGGATCACGGCGCTGCCCGCCACGATCAACTCGGCCCCCGCCGCAGCCACCAGGCCGATGGTTTCGGTCGAGATGCCGCCGTCCACCCCGAGGCGGAACGACGCATTCCGCCGACTGCGGGCCGCCGCGAGCCAGGCGAGTTTTTCCAGGGCGACGGGGTTGAAACGCTGGCCGCCGTAGCCCGGCTCCACGCTCATCACGAGCACGCCGTCGCAGGCATCGAGGTATGGTTCGAGCCGCTCGACGGGCGTGTCGGGGCTGATCGCCAGGTGGGCCCGGCAGCCGAGCGATGAAAGCGTTTCCAGCGCCCGACGGGGGTCGTCCAAGGCCTCGATGTGAATCGTGACGATATCCGAGCCGAGCTTCGCGTAGTGCTCGAGGTAGCGTTCCGGCTCCTCGACCATGAGGTGCGTTTCGAGCGGCACTCGTGCCGCCTTGCGGACCGCTTCGATCACCACCTGTCCATACGTCAACTGGGGCACGAACCGGCCGTCCATGACGTCCAGATGCAGGGCCGACGCCCCCCCGGCTTGGAGCCGCTCGACCTCATGGGCCAGGTGGCCGAAATCACAGAGCAGCAAGGCGGGCAGGACGATCGGGCCGTGGGCCTCGAGGGTCCTCGTGAGCTGGTCGAGAGCCTGTCCTGCCTGGTGGGTCACGGGTGCGTGATGCGGGGGGTGGCGGGGCCGGAAGGCTCCGCTTTGGTGGGCAGAGTCTACCAAGTGGTTCCGAAGAGCGTCTGGCGGAGGGAGGGCAGCGGCCGGTTGTTTGCGACGCAAACAGGCTCTGTGGATAGACTTGCATCCCGAGGAAATCCCCAGTGACACGATCGGTCATCGAATCCGCAGGCGGGGAGCGCGACCACCGTGTTGCCCTGCTGCCCAGCCGTCTCACGGCGGCCGATCTGGCCCGGATCGAGGGCCGTGTCCAGCAAATCGGCCGGGAACTCCTCGCGGAGGCCCTGGCCGCCCGGCCGTCGGTCATCTCGCCGGAATACTGGGCCGAGCAGGCGGGCGAGTGGGCCACGTCCGACGACGACCTGAAGGTGCGGCTCTTCCGGCTCGTCGATTGCATGCCGATGCTCGACGATGCCGCCGCCGTGGACCGGCACCTCCGGGAATACATCGACGACGATGTCATCGAGCGCCTGCCCACGGGTCTCGGCATGGCCCTCAAGGCGGCGCGAACAGGGATCCTCGCCCCCCTCGCCGCCCGCGCCGTTCGCGCCGCCATGCTCGCGCAGGCCCGCCGGTTCATCGCCGGCACGACACCGGCCGAGGCCGCGCGGGCCGCCCTCGTCGAGCGCCGCCGCCACCGCGGCTTTACGCTCGACCTCCTCGGCGAGACGGTGACGAGCGAGGGTGACGCCGACGCCTATGCGACCGCCTACGCCCGCCTGCTCACCGAACTTCCGCCACAGGCCGCGGGCTGGCCCCACGATCCACTCGTCGACGACGGCACTCCCGTGAACGGCCGCCCCACCCCGCTGCCCCGCGTGAACGTGTCGCTCAAGCTCTCGGCGCTCGACAGCCGTTTCGACGCGATCGATCCCGCGGGCACGACCGAGCGCGTGCTCTCGCGTCTGCGGCCGCTCTGGCGGCTGGCCCGCGACTCGGCCGCCCAGATCCATGTCGACATGGAGAGCCACGCCACGAAGGACCTCACGCTCTCCATCTTCAAGCAGATCGCGATGGAGGACGAGTTTCGCGAGTGGCCGCACTGCGGTGTCGTGGTGCAGTGCTACCTCCACGAGACGACCCGCGATCTGCCGGCACTCGCCGCCTGGGCGCGCAGCCGTGGCGCTCCGATCTGCGTGCGGCTCGTCAAGGGAGCCTACTGGGATTACGAGACGGTCCGTGCCCGTGCCGCCGGCTGGCCGATCCCGGTCTGGGGGGAGAAGTGGCAGACCGACGCCTGCTACGAGGCCGCCACGACCTTCGTGATGGAACACGCCGACGTGCTGCGACCCGCGCTCGGCAGCCACAACCTGCGGTCGCTCGCCCACGGCATGGCCGTCGCGGAGCATCTCCGCATCGATCGCCGCACCGTCGAGATGCAGATGCTCCACGGCATGGGCGACGCGGAGAAGGAGGCGGTCACGAAAGCCGGCTGGCGGATGCGGGTCTACATGCCCTACGGGGAGTTGGTCCCCGGGATGGCGTATCTCGTCCGCCGCCTCCTCGAAAACTCGTCCAACGAGTCGTTCCTGCGGGCCGGTTTCATCCAGCACGTGTCGCCGGAGGTGCTGTTGGCGGCCCCGGCGCCGCACGTCGCCCCGGGGGCGGCTGAAACCCCCCTCGGCGGGCACGTCGTCGTCGGCTTCGCCAACGAGCCGCTCGCCGACTTCTCGGTCGAGGCCAGCCGTCAGGCGATGCAGCGTGCGATCGTTCGCGCTGACGCGGAGCTTTCCCTGGAGCCCCGGCGGGTGCCGGTCGTCATCGACGGCCGGTCCTTCGACACCGCGGACCGTCTGATCCGTGCCGATCCCTCCGACATCCGCCGGGCCGTGGCCGAGGTTTCCCTCGCCTCGGCGGAGGATGCCGTCCATGCACTGGCCGTGGCCCGCGCGGCCCTCCCGGCATGGCGGGCCGTGGACATCGGCCGGCGTGCGGAGATCCTCCGGGCCGCCGCGTCGATGATGCGGGCACGCCGCTGGGAGCTCGCGGCCACGCAGGTGTTCGAGGTGGGCAAGCCGTGGCGGGAGGCCGATGCCGACGTCGCCGAGGCGATCGACTTTTGCGACTACTATGCGCGGCAGGCGACCGAGCTCTTCGATCCGCGGCGGGTGGACGTGCCGGGCGAGGAGAATGCGACGAGCCCGCTTCCCCGCGGCGTCGGCGTCGTGATCGCTCCCTGGAACTTCCCGCTGGCGATCCTCGCGGGCATGACGACCGCCGCGCTGGTCACGGGCAACACGGTCGTGATGAAACCGGCCGAGCAGTCGTCGCTCGTCGCGAAACAGCTGCATGAAATCCTGCTCGCCGCCGGCGTGCCTCCGGCGGCGCTCGCCTTCCTGCCCGGTCGTGGCGAGCTGGTGGGCCCCGTGCTGGTGTCGCACCAGGACACGGCCCTCGTCGCGTTCACCGGATCCCGCGCCGTGGGCATCGAGATCAACCGGCTCGCCGCCGAGGCCGGCGGTGGCGGGAGCCGCCTGGTGAAACGCGTGATCGCGGAGATGGGGGGCAAGAATGCGATCATCATCGACGACGACGCCGACCTCGACGAGGCGGTCGTGGCGGTGGCGCAGAGCGCCTTCGGCTTCCAAGGACAGAAGTGCTCGGCCTGTTCGCGGGTGATCGTGCTCGACCGCGTGCACGACGCGTTCGTCACGCGACTCGCCGGCGCGGTGGGCAGCCTGCACGTCGGCCCCGCCGCCGATCCGGCCACGCGGATCGGCCCGCTCGTTGACGAGGATGCCCGGGACCGCGTGCGGTCGTTCATCGACATCGGTCGTCGCACGGCCCGCGAAGTGGTCGCCGTCGAGGCCGGAACGCTCGGTGACCGGGGCTGGTTCGTCGGGCCGCACGTCTTCGCCGACGTCGATGCCGCCGGTCCGCTGGGACAGGAGGAGATTTTCGGGCCCGTGCTCGCGGTGTTGCGGGCCCGGGATTTCGACCACGCGATCGCGTTGGCCAACGGCACCCCCTACGCGCTCACCGCCGGCGTCTTCTCCCGCAGTCCGGCGCGGCTCGCCCAGGCCCGTGAAACCCTCGAGGCCGGCAACGTCTATCTCAATCGCGGCATCACCGGCGCGCTCGTCCATCGGCAGCCGTTCGGCGGGTATCGGATGTCGGGGATCGGCAGCAAGACGGGCGGGCCCGACTACCTGCAGCAGTTCGTTGTTCCGAGGACCGTCACCGAAAACACCATGCGGCGCGGGTTCGCCCCCGTTGGGTCCTCCTCCGAACGGCCGACACCCTGAGTTCCGCCGGGCGGAATCCCGCTGATTGCCGGGGGCTGGCGGAGGCTCACAAAAGGCTCACAATACGCCGCTACACCTTCACCGCGGCCCGTTCGTTCGGCGTCCCGACGGCACATGCGGTGCGGCCGATATTCCTGGCGTTCTTGGAGGCGGTGTCATGACGTTCAAGCTGACGTGGTGTGGGGCGATGATGGTGGTCGCGGCGATGACGGCGCCGCCGGCATCGGCCCAGGAGGGAGACGCCTCCCTGCCCCCCTACAAGAAGGCGTCGGGCGAAGTCGCCGGATCACTCAAGTGCGTCGGTTCCGACACGATGAACAACCTCGTCGCGCTCTGGGCGGAGGGGTTCAAAAAGTTCTACCCCAGCGTTCGCGAGGGCATCGAGGGCAAGGGCTCGGCCTCGGCCCCGCCGGCGCTCGCCGAGGGCACCTCTACGTTCGGCCCGATGAGCCGCGACTGGAAGCCGGCCGAGATCGACGCCTTCAAGACCAAGCACGGCTACCCGCCGACCGTCGTGCCGGTGGCGATCGACATGCTGGCCGTCTTCGTCCACCGCGACAACCCGCTGAAGTCGCTCACGCTCCAGCAGGTTGACGCGATCTTCTCGAAGAATCGCAATGGTGGTGCGGCCGCCGAAATTCGCACCTGGGGCGATCTGGGTCTCGAGGGGGAATGGAAGGACAAGCCGATCAGCCTCTACGGTCGCAACGCGACCAGCGGGACCTACGGCTACTTCAAGGAGTTCGCCCTCTTCAAAGGCGACTTCAAGCCGACCGTCAAGGAGCAGCCGGGCAGTTCGGCCGTGGTGCAGGCGATCGCGAGCGACAAGTTCGGCATCGGCTACAGCGGTTTCGGATACAAGACCGCCGACGTGCGGGCCGTGGCCCTCGCCGCCAAACCGGATGCCGCGGTGATCGAGCCCGTGGCCGCCAATGCCTACTCCGGCGACTACCCGCTCTCCCGATTCCTCTATCTGAGCGTCAATCGCAAGCCCGCGACACAGCTCGATCCGCTGCGACGCGAGTTTCTCCGCTACGTGCTCAGCGCGTCGGGTCAGGGAGACGTGAAGAAGGACGGCTATCTGCCGTTGCCGGCGTCCGTCGCCGAGCAGGCCATGAAGGACGTCGGGGTCGAGTAACATCGGAATCGGTTCCCAGCGCGAGCCGGGTCGAGCACACCGCACACGCTTCGGTCGCATGCAGGCCAAGTCCACATTCACCGGTCGTCCGCGTCGTCGCACGACCCATCCGTGGGTGAGGGCCTCCGACTCGATCGCCCGGGCCGTGATCACGCTCGGCGGCATCGGCACGATTGCGGCGGTGCTCGCCGTGGGCGTGTTTCTGGTCGCCGTGGCCGCCCCGCTCTTTCAGCAGGCTTCCGGGACATTCGAACGGGTTTCGCAGCTGGCCGACGGACGCGTGAAGGCGCTGGGGGCGGATGAATCCGGGGCGGTGGCCTGGTTGCTGGGGGGCGATTCGGAAGACGCGGGGAGAGTCCGCGTCGTGGGGCTGCCCGACGGCAGGGCCCTTCTCGACAGGCCGCCTTCCGAGACCGGACTCGAGGGAGCTGCGGCCGTGCGGGTGCCTGCTGGCGGGATGCTCGCCGCGGTCGGCTTTGCCGACGGCTCATTCCGCACCGGCCGCATCGGTCTGGAATCCGCCTACCAGGCCGCCGAGGAACTCGCGCCGGATCAGCTTCCGCAGACGGTGGGCGAGGCCGTGAGGATCGACGGCTCGCTCGTGGTGAGGCTGGCGGGCGATCGATTCTCCCGTGTCTCGCTCGTCACGGAACTCGGACCGCCCCCGGCCCGGCCGCTCGGCGGGCCGGTCGTGGACGTCGACGTGGTGTCGCTCGCCGGGGGCCCGCTCGTGGCCGCCGTCGATGAGTCCGGCCAAATCCGGGTCGAGACCGTGACCTCCAAGCGAAACATGCTCACCGGGAAGATGACGGGCACGCCCCAAGGCGTCTCGATCGAGCCGCCGGCAGGGTTCAAGGCCCGATTCATCCGCATCTCCGCGCTCGGTGATCAACTGTTCGTGATCGCGACGAGCGGCGAGTCTCACCGCTACCTGATTCGCGACCTCGCCTCACCGGTGCTCATGGAGACGTTCGATACGGCACCGGGAGATGCCGACGTGACGGCCGTCGAGCGGCTGTTCGGCGGGGCGACGCTCGCGGTCGGGGATTCCGCCGGCCGCGTCCGGATCCTGTTCGCCACCCGCGGCGTGGCCGCCGATGACGACACGAAGGAGGCCGGCAGGGTGGCCGCCGATGGGCTTCGCATGGCCGTCGCCCGCTCGTTCGAGCCAGGGGGAGCCGACGGGCCCGCCCCGATCATGACCATCGCGGCGTCCCCCCGGTCGCGACTCTTCGCCGTCTCCGATGCCGCGGGAGGTGTCCGCCTCCTCCAGTCCACCGCTGGATCGTCCGTGGTCGAGGTGTCGGCCCCACACGCGGCCGCCGATCCGGTGCCGTCGCTCCTGGCGGACCGGCTCTGCATCTCGTCCCGAGAGAACCGGCTCCTCGCCGTCGGCCCCGGCAGCCTCGCCGTCTGGTCGATCGACGCGGGCTATCCGGAGATCTCGGCCCGCACGCTGCTGGCTCCGGTGTGGTACGAGAACTACTCCGGGGCCTCGCATGCCTGGGAGACGACCGGTCACGAGGCGTTCGAGTCGAAGTTCGGTCTCGTGCCGCTGATCTTCGGCACCATCAAGGCCACGCTTTACTCGATGCTCTTCGCCACGCCGATCGCGATCCTTGCCGCGATCTATGCCAGCCAGTTCATGCACGCCCGCTGGAAGGCCCGTATCAAGCCCACGATCGAGATGATGGCGAGCCTGCCGAGCGTGGTTCTCGGGTTCATGGCCGGACTGGTGTTTGCCCCCGTGCTCGAACGGTGCCTGATGCCGCTCGTGACCGGTTTTTTCATCGTCCCCGTCGTGATCCTGCTCTCGGCCCATCTCTGGCAGCTGCTGCCGTCGGGCTGGCGGATCCGGCACGCGGGCTGGCGGCTGACGGCGGTCGCCTGCGGGGCCATGCCGATCGGGTTGCTGCTGTCGGCGGCGCTGGCTCCCGCGGTCGAAAGGCTGCTGTTCGGCGGCGACGTCACCAGCTGGCTCGACGGCCGCGGTGGCAGCGGCTTCGGGGGCTGGGTGCTGGCCAGTCTGCCGGTGGCGGCGATCGCCGCCACGCTGGTCGTGGGCCGGATCGTGAATCCCTGGCTGCGGCGGGTGAGTGGCGGCTGGACGCATCAGCGTGCCGCCGTGGCGTCGCTCGGCGCCTTCCTCTGCGGCGTGATCGCGACGGTGGCATTCGCGGCCGCGGTCGCGGTCCTGCTCGATTCGCTGCGATTCGACACCCGTGGCGGGATCTTCGGAACCTACGTGCAGCGCAACGCGCTGGTCGTTGCCATCGGGATGAGTTTCGCGATCATTCCGCTGATCTTCACGATCGCCGACGACGCGCTCTCGAGCGTCCCCGACCACCTTCGCAGCGCGTCGCTCGGCGCCGGTGCGACGCCCTGGCAGACGGCGGTGCGGGTGATCGTGCCGGCGGCCGCCAGCGGCCTGTTCTCCGCCGTGATGATCGGGCTCGGCCGCGCGGTGGGCGAGACGATGATCGTCTTGATGGCGGCCGGCAACACGCCGCTGACGAGCTGGAGCCTGTTCAACGGCTTCCAGACGCTCTCGGCGGCGATCGCCACCGAGCTCCCCGAAGCGGCCCGTGGATCGGCCCACTATCGCGTGCTGTTTCTCGCGGCGCTGACCCTTTTCGCGATCACGTTCGTGGTCAACACGGTTGCCGAACTCGTGCGCCAGCGGTTTCGGAAGAGGGCCCATGAACTCTAAAGCCCCCTCCCGTCGCCGGGCCCTCTCCGGGCACGCCAACCTCACCGCCCATGGCGAGCCGTGGGTGTGGCTCACGGCCTCTTCGTTGGCGCTGGCGATCGCGATGATCGTCGGGTTGCTCTCGTTCATCGCCTGGCGGGGGATCGCGACCTTTTGGCCGGTGCCCCTCGAACTCGTGACGCTCGCAGACGGCCGACGCCTGTTGGTCGAGGTCGCCGAGCGGGAGCCGGTCGAGCCGGCCACGGCCACCGCCACGGGCCATCCTGCGCGACGGCTCGTCCGCACCGGCGACTTCGATTCGAGCGGCAACCACTACGAGTGGATCGACGACACCGCGATCGCCGACGTCGTCCGGCCCGAGTGGGCGACCGTGGTCGAGCGCTTGGACGCCGGCCGGCTGCACGGCATTCCCCGGCGGCTGCTGCACGGCGAGCAGGTCGTGGCCGAGGGATCCGCGGCGGTCTGGGAGGCCTTCGGAAGCGAACACCCGATCGCCCGCGGTCGCCTGCTCCGCGGCCTGCGGATCGACAAGCACGAGCGGGGCGAGCTCCAGCGGCAGCTCCGGGCCGCGCGTCTGGCGGTGGTGCAGGCGGGGCTCAGCGCGGGCGCCGGCAGCGAGCGGCAGTCGGAGGCCGAGCAACGCGAGCGGCAACTCGCCGGAGAGATCGGCCGCCGCGAGCAGGCCCTCGACGAGGAGACGGCGAAACTCAGGGCGGAGAACGCGGGCTGGGCCGTCGAGTTCGAAACGGCGACCGGGGACCAGGTGCCGGTGCCGCTCGACGCGATCGTGCGTGCGTGGCAGCCCAACCGGCTCACGCTCGCCGGCAACCTCGGCGTTTACTTCTCGCGGTGGGGGGAGTTTCTCGGTGACGATCCCCGCGAGGCGAACAGCGCCGGCGGCGTGTTTCCCGCGATCTGGGGCACGGTGACGATGACGCTGATCATGGCCTTCTTCGTCGCGCCGTTCGGCGTGCTCGCGGCGCTCTATCTGCGGGAATACGCGGGCCGGGGCCCGGTCACCACGGCGGTGCGGGTGGCGATCAACAACCTGGCGGGCGTGCCGAGCATCGTCTACGGCGCCTTCGGGCTCGGCTTCTTCTGCTATGTCGTCGGAGCCGGCATCGACGAGGTCTTTTTCAAGGCGAGTCTCGTGGCGGACGGGCAGCCCACGTTCGGGACCGGGGGGCTGCTCTGGGCGTCGCTCACGTTGGCGTTGCTCACGCTCCCGGTGGTGATCGTGGCCACCGAGGAGGCGCTCTCCGCGGTGCCCAACTCGATGCGGGAGGGGTCGTACGCCTGCGGCGCCGGCAAGTGGCAGACGATCCGTCGCATCGTCCTGCCGCGGGCCCTGCCCGGGATCATGACCGGGCTGATTCTCGCAATGGCCCGCGGCGCGGGCGAGGTCGCGCCACTGATGCTCGTGGGCGTGAAGAAGCTGGCGCTCGAACTGCCGGTGGACGGCACGTTCCCCTTCGTGCATCCGGAACGTGAGTTCATGCACCTCGCCTATCTGATCTACGACGTCGGCTTCCAGAGCCCCAACAGCCAGGCGGCCCGGCCGATGGTGTTCACGATCACCTTCCTGCTGGTGGCGATCATCGCCCTGCTCAACGTGGCCGCGATTTGGCTGCGGTCGCGGCTGCGGCGGCGGTTCGTTTCCCAGCATTTCTGACCGCCGTGGTGTAGGATTCGAAACTCCCGCACCGGGCGGGATTCACGGGAAGCAGGGCCAGCATGCAATCGCTCGACAGACCGCCGCAGGGCATCGATTCGGAGGCCGGGGGCCGTCCGGCGGAAGCTCCCCAGGATCGCCTCGCCGCGGTCGCCGCCGGGCTCGAGGTCGAGGCCGAGGTGCACGACGGCGTGCTCAAGGAGCCGCCGGTCCTGGAGATCGACCGCTTCAATCTCTGGTATGGCGCGAAGCAGGCGCTCCACCGGATCACGATGCCGATCCCGCTCAACAAGGTGACGGCGCTGATCGGTCCCAGCGGCTGCGGCAAGTCGACGCTGCTGCGGAGCGTGAACCGACTCAATGACCTGGTGCAGAGCGTCCGGATCACCGGCGACATGCGACTCAACGGCGATTCGATCTACGACCCGCGGATGGACGTGATCGAGCTGCGGAAGCGGATGGGAATGGTGTTCCAGAAGCCCAATCCATTTCCCATGAGCATCTACGAGAACGTCGTCTACTCGCTCCGGATCGACGGCGAGACGAGCCGTGGCGTGCTCGACGAGGTCTGTGAGATGAGCCTGCGGGGATCCGCCCTCTGGGACGAGGTCAAGGATCGTCTCCAGGAGAGCGCCCTCGGGCTGTC
>SXGQ01152209.1_pt1 | contig 12228 bp, 22 predicted proteins | sample 3178371 | NCBI WGS metagenome assembly SXGQ01 (sample SAMN11356859, study PRJNA531348) | freshwater metagenome | isolation source: freshwater sample F1-20 | place: China: Fuxian Lake, Yuxi | collected 2017-12-25 | reverse complement strand
GAATCGGAAACAACACTCTCAATGATACGCAAACCTAAGTATCTTACATACGAACAAGCCAAGACAAAATCTTTAGGTATTCCGTGGGTTGTTGACACTTGTTCTCACGACATTAAATGTTGGTGCCGAGTAATAAGACCAATAGAGGAGATTCGCTATCGCTTATTGGGTCTTGACGGGGTGTACTACGTAATTCCCGAGGGTATTTTAGATTTATCAACCGCGCATCACTTGGTTTTCCTTCACAATAGTAATTTGTTAAAAGCCCAAAGCAAGAGTGATAATTATATTTTAGAGACTCAAGAGGACTTTTCCGAATTTTTAAAATACTTGATTGAGGATGTGGGTATGCACAAAATGGCTATTACTCGAAATCTTGGGATAAATCGTATGACTATTCACAAAATACTTAAAGGTGAAACTCTAGTAACAAAGCGTACTATTCGCCTAGCAAACATTTATTTGAATAAAATGCAAAAACAATTTTTTAGGAACAATGAGAAATCAAATATGGCTCAAAGTGTAAAGTAAATGAGCCACAAAGTGTAAAAATATGAGCCGAAACCTTTAACACCAAAGAAAAATGAGCACTAGAAAATTTAAAAAGGGCGACCGCGTTGCCTTAATGGAGGGAGTTCCCCTTTATGGCTTTCAAAACGGGGATAAAGGCACAATAGCGTTTATCAAGCCAGGAGGCCCGATTGCGGTATGTTTTGATATTCCGCGGAAAGGAAGTACACTTGGCGGCGTTTGTAGGGCCAATTCAGGTATGATATGTTTAGAAATAGATTTGCACCGATTGTAACATTCTATTACGATGAAAGCCTATTACACTTGTCCAAAATGCACCATAAAACTTGCCTGTTCATGTAAATCTTGTGCGCCTTCAATAAATGAAGGTGAAATTATTGCGGAGTGGTCAAAAGACGGGAATTTAATTTTTTGCCGATGTTGCAGGTCTTATTTTGAACCTTGTGAATCTTATGTTGCGGACTAGTAACATAAATTGTTGCTAATTATCAATTTTTTTAGTCGTGTTGTTGTACTTTAATACAATTGGCGTATTTTTATCGCATGGAACACAACAACTTATACGTTACACTTCAAGAGTGGTTAGATGAAAACGAAAAACTAGGTTTTTCGGAAGAGGAATCTATCAAGTCTTACACCAAGTGGGTCATTGATTCACTAGATAAAGATGGTGTTGTTGACGTAATGGCATTAATGTTCAAGTCGATGTTAAGTATAAAAAAGGATGTAATCGAAATTTCTACATCTTACGACAAACTATATGAGAGTCATAGAAAGATGGCGGAGGAAATGTATCTTTTACTATCTATTTTAAAAAACTCAACGTCTAAATAACATTCTATGCTTTCTTTTGCTTTTAGTGCCATAATTATTGTTTTGTGTATAACGATAGTGTTTATGCTCTTGCGCTTTTTCAAGTCTCAATTGAAAACCTCTTATAAGATGGTATCTAAGTTTCAAGAAGAAGCCGAGCAACTAATTTTAGAGAAGCGTCGTTTGGAGGCGCACGTTGATGAATTATACAAAAAAATTAAACAGGAAGAGAAGCAACCAAAAACGCAAGTGAAAAACCCCGCCAAACCCCCCTTGTAAAATGTTTTGCGAAGAAAGTACGAGAGAACTAGAACATCCTCACTTTTGCGATGAGGTAAAACGGAAAAATAAAATTTTGCCAAAACCACGTCTTTACTTTTTTGATGACGAAAAGGATGAAAGTGAGTATTTTAGATGGTAAATGATATTGTTTTTCTATTTATATTTATCAAAGAAAACAACTCACTATGTTCTACTCTTTTAAGATACTTCAAAATGGATGGGCCTTCGGAATTGGTTATTTTAAGATGGCCAATGGCATGAAGCGCGGTTTTGCATTCGACTTTCTTTTTTGGGAACTCATTATTGGTTTCGGACAATATGACCAAGAAAGCATTGAAAATTTATGGTGATAAAAGAAATTACAACTCTCACTATAATTGGCAAGGATGGTAGTGTTCTTGTCCTTAACGACTTAAAGGGAATTCGTTTATCCCTTGCTAATGATTCTTCTCAAGCAACTCTATTTCTATCCCCAACCGATGACCAAGCGTAACCCAAAAAGCATAACCGATATTAGCGCAATGACGCTTAAAATTTTAACGGAGGACCCGCGAACTCGCGACGACGACCAATTGTTGTGCGCGATTATTTGGTCTCGTTTAGCGATGAAGCAAGGGCTTGATGTAAGAAATAAAACGGGCTATGAATTCCTTCTATTATATGTACAAAATAAATTAGTTTCGGCCGATACCATAACGCGAGCGCGAAGAAAGATACAAGAGGAGCGGCCTTCACTAAGGGGTAAAAAATATGTTGAGCGTCAAATGAAACAAGCGCAAGTAATTAGTGAATTGCGTACTTTAGAGTAATGCCTTCGTAATGTGATGGGTGTCATATAGCGAGTCAACGAGGGCGAAGGGGTGGTATTTTTGCCGCCCCTTTTACTTGAATTATGATTTTAGAAATTTTTGAATACTCGGACCGACAATACATTTATTATGAAGGTTATTCTTTTGATTTGTCTAATAGCGTCACTATGTCAAACGGCAAACGCTACTTGAGAATTGACTCTTATCGAATTCTAATTGTTAGTCCTACCGAGAATCCTCAATATGTTGACGCTACTATTTCTTTTAACAATTAGATTTGTGTCAAAGAAGACACATTTTTGGTCAAAGTGTTTTTATTTTAAGAAATAATTTTATATTTGTTTTAGGAAACAACTAAAAAAGTATGAAACCATTTAAAACCATTAAGCAAAAGAACCTTACGCCCGATGCGCTACTAGAGTTTATGCGGGTTTATGTTCAAAATCCTTTGCCCGAAAGAAAAATTCAATGGCTTTTGAGGACCCATAATTATAGGTGGGCGAATTTTCGAAACGTAGTCACCGAATTAAGAAAGCAAGGCATTTCTAATGTTATAGCAAATCGTTACGGCTACTTTTATACATCGGATGAAACCGAAATCGCCGAATACCTATTTACTAGGCATCATCAATTAAGTAAAAACCGCGATGTGGTTCATACTATGCTTCATTTACTCCCGTCGAATGCATATAAAAAACAAATTTCTCAAGAACCTGTGTCCTAATCAATCTTTAATTAAAAAAAAACCATGAAATCTTTAATTACTCTCTCTCTTGCTTTTTCGGCGTTTGCCGCTTCCGCTCAATGGCAAATTATTAATGTTGCGGACGACCCCTTTGAAAAACCCTATACTATTTGCGCGAATAAAGCCACTACGGGCGATATGATGATGAAGATGGAGTGGGACGACAAAAAAAGCGCGGTATGGCTCTACGTTAATGCTTCATACTTGTGCGAGGACTACCCAACCATACAATTCAATGGTAAAATCAATGGTGAATGGGTGCCGTTGTTTAATGGCAAGTTGTTTGTCGCTAGTCACAAGTTGGTATTGTTAAGCCGTGATTTCTACGCGATGGTATGGTCGGACCAATTTTTACAAGCCACGGAAGTTGCGATAAAGATTCTTGATGGAAGTTGCGATACGGAAACGGCAATCTTTGACAATACGGATGCCCGCAAGGCCGCGGCATCTTGGGGAACCACTACCGCACGACCCGCGAACAATTAATCACCTATCCGCAACGCAAGAAGCCCCTTCACCGAAAGGTGGGGGCTTTTTGTTTTTGAGGACGTACTAGTCTACGCGGGTCGACGGAAACCGCCAGACTCTTGAATAGCCCTAAATCGAGCCGCTCGGGAAGAAGGTCCTTGAGCGTTATCGAATTCGTCTACAAAGGTTGCTTTTTCATCGGCATCCTTCATGGTCATTTTGGTGCCACTATTTTTTTGTGACGCTCGCCAAGCGCGACCGACCACATAAACAGTTACGCCTAAAGCGGCCACACCAAGTACCCAAGTGAGAAGATTATTACTTTTCATCTTTTAAAAATTAACGTGTTCCTGGAGGACATGGGCAATCGTAACGAATTCCGCCGCAAAGACATTGAGGCGTAATGGGACGAAAGAATCCGCTACTTTTTTTGCTACCGCCACCAGCGGCACCAGCAAAACCAGCCGTTCCCCCGTTTTTGTTGTCTTGAGACTTTTTCCAAGCACGACCCACAACGTAAACAGTTACGCCAAGTGCGGCTAGTCCAAGTCCATATTTCAATAATTGGTTCATAGTAAAATATATTTTTATATGATTAGACAAATATAAGTGTTTTTCATATCGATAAACCTAATGTGTCGGCATCTATTTAATAATGTAATAAGCAGTTAGGATTGTACCAAAAATGGTAAACACACTTCCCATCCAAATATCGGTAGAGGTCATACCCTGGTATTCTGCTTTTCTTTTGAGTTGCTTCTCTAGGCTTACGACATTTTCGGTTTGAAGAAATAGCGCGCCTTGCGAAATGCTCAATTGATATTTGAGGTCTTTGATTGAATCAAGTGCCCATCCGAAACCCATCAAGTTTTCTAAAGCGATAGCGCGCTCACGAACAAGCAAAGAATCGGTCGTGACTGCGCGAGACTCTAGTTCTTTGGTCTTTGCAGTTAGTGACAAAAAACGCTCATTCATGGCCGTGGCTTGCGCCTTGGTCATGACTACAAGGGTGTCTTTACCCTCAATTCGTTGAATCGGGTAGGATTGCGAGTATATCGAATGGCACGGGAGGGGCAGAAGCAGCAGCAACGGCCACTTCCAATACTTTAACCTCTTCTTTGAGTAGTTCATTTTGTGTTTTTAATTCTTTTACTTCTTCCTTCATTTCTCTGACTTTAGCGACTACGCTTTTATCTGCCTTTTGAGTTGCAGCGCGCACCCTGTCCATGGTCGCAAGGCTCTGCTCCATTAATAATTCAATTTCATCAACGGGCTTTGATTCTATCTTTTGTGCGGTAACGCTATGTGCTACAAGGGCTCCTAAAAGGATTCCGAGCATAAAGTTGATTGCGGGATAGGGAAGAGTCGCTTTCATCGCATCATGGTTAACATTTCGACTTTGCTCACGGAGTAAGCATTAGCGGAGTCTAGGCGGCGAACATGATTGGTGAGTTGCTCTACCTTTTCCTCCATTTTCTGAATGCGTAAATCACGCTCCTCTTTCTCCTTCGAGTGGGTGGCACGGATGTCAATGTATAAATAGCCCACGCAAAGGACGATTAAAAACATAATCGCTTTAAGGGGGTCTTTGCTAAATTGCTCAAAAGAAATTGGCGCTTTCATTACTCTGCGTCTTTTTTCTTGGTTTGAGCAAATTTGTCAAGCGAGGTAAAGCCAAGGCTACCGAGCGCAAGCCAAAGAACCGCATCTACGAGCGTATCGCTTGGCGCAACATGGAGTTCGGTGAATGAATTGGCAATCATGGTAACACAAAGGCTGATTGAAGAGAACAAACCAACGAAACGCTTTGATGATACTGCGTCTCCGTTACCAAGTAAATTTTTAAAAAAACTCATAAAACAATAATTTAAATTTTCCTAATTACTGGATTCTATTAAATCGGCGCACTAGAGTTTCTAAACAAATGTAGTGTGAATACTCAAATCAAATATATTTGCAATAATAAATAAACAATCTCACTATGGTTTTTTTCGACTACGAGGTAGTCTTTACAGGCATTCCTAAAACGGGCACTTCAAGCATTTTCCGAACTTGGGAAACACCGCGAGATAATGAGCACCACCATTTAACGATATTGGAAGATTATGAGCGGTATGGCTATGAAAATGTAAAGGATTTTTACACTTTTACAATAATTCGTAATCCCTATGACCGCTTCGTGTCTATGGCACATCAATACTTTCGCGATGATACGGGAGACCCTACTCGCGATTGTAATGTGGTTGCTAAATATATTGAAGGAAAAGACCCTTATGACCTAAGGTGTTTAAATGAAATGTATGTTCCACAATGGAAATTTATTTGCGACGAAAACCAAAATCTCCTAGTAAATAACCTTTGGCATTTTGACCGATTAGAAACGTCTTATATGGTTTTTGCTAACGATTGGAACAAGCGGAACTCCGAGCGAATCGGCCGCCAAATGCCTTTACGCTTAGGCTTTGAAAACGTTAGTGACGCTCGTTTGGGTAAAAAATGGGAGGACGAAATAAACGACGAGACGATTTCTATAATTAACGATGTATACGCCAAAGACTTTGAAATTTTTGGATTTAAAAAAATCTTGGTGTGATAATTTCCGATAAATACAAATTCATTTTTGTTCGTATTCCAAAAAATGCAAGCACCTCCATGTTTGATGCTCTTTTGGAATTAGACCCTCATGCATACGTTACGACTCCCGACGACCCGCCATATAGTCACGAAACAGGACAAGAGGCTAGAAAAATCGTTGATGACAACCAGTGGGATTCTTATTTTAAGTTTGCATTTTTGAGAGACCCGAAATCTAGATTAATCTCACACTATGTTTACAATTCTCAATCAACTTTTAGGCGACAAACTTGTTTGCATTGGCTTTTGGAAAACGACCTAAAATTCCCAAATCCAATTAATAAACTAATCGATAAGGATATGTTTCTAAGGTTTCACCTCTATGATAGATATTGGTGCTTTCCATACAAAAAATATCAACAAGTTGAATGGATTGAGGATGGTATGTGGTTAGGTGATGTATCTCACATCGAAAGAGATTGGGATTTTGTTTGCTCTACAATTGGGAAAAAAATAGATTTAAAAATTGAAAACAAGAGTGCCTCAAGCGAATGGCGGCTTGATTCGGAGGCTTACGACTTATTTAAAATGTTTTATGCCGAAGACATTGATTACTACACCAAATTCTCAAAAGAAAATGCGGACATTCGTTGAAATAGGAAGTTGTGACTTTGGAACCCTAAATGACTTTGCCGACCACAATTGGAACGGCGTAATTGTTGAGCCAATTAAAAAATACTTGGACAAACTCCCCACGAAAGAGAACGTTGTTTATTTAAATTATGCTATTGACGAGACAAGCGGTAGTCGAATAATGAATTTAGTAAATGAGGATTTAGTTTCGGAGGACCATGACTTTGCGGGAATGTCGAGTTTTCATGAAGTCACAAATAAACCAACATACCAAGAAGAAGTCAAAACAAAGACTTATCAAGAAATGATTCAAGATTCGGGCATAGAAAGAATAGATTACCTCAAGATTGACACCGAAGGTCACGATTGGACTATTTTAAAAAATGTTGTACTTGATGGCCCGATGCGGCCTAATTATATTAAAGTTGAGCACAAACACCTCGACCCCTACCCTATGGTGAATCATTTGACTCACCACGGGTACAAGGTCTTTATTGACGATACGGATATTTTGGCTATAAGTTTATCACTTATATCGGCCGCCACCAACCCATAGAACCATCGACTTACGTGTGCCCTTGGTCACGGGGCTTACGCGATGAAGTAGGTAAGAGGGAAATACGACAACTACCCCCTTACCTCTAGGGGCTTTTCTAGGTTCACCACCACGTAAAAATTCTAGTTCACCCCCCTCATATTCACTATCGTCACTCATTTGAATTGTTAAAGAAATTTTACGCAAGGACAACTCATCGGGACCGATGTCAAGGTGCCAATCATAATGACCACCGCCTTCATCGTATTGGGTAAATTGAATCGAGTCAAATATCCCACCTAAGTCAAATTGCCATACGTTATCATTTGCTTCGGTAATGAGTTTTGCCAATCTTTCGTAAATCCAAAGGAAATGTGGATTTTGAGGAATCCACTTAATTGTTGATTTCCTTACGCTATGTAGTGCTTCACCAGTGGCATGAGAGGCTACGCCGCCCTCTACTTGTGGCAACATAGTCATGTCGGAAATAATTCTATCGATTTCATCTTTAGTAAAGCCCTCTTCAAACCAATAATAGTCCGTTACATCCGCGGTTTTTTGATTAAAAACCAAATGCGGACTTAAAAATGTGTCACTCATGGCTTATCGAAAATTGCAAAATGAAACAACAATAAATCGTTGACCATCCTCAACGGGACGACCACCATGTCGGTGTGTTATAACGGAAGGATGGACACTAATGTGGCCTACTTCGCCTTTATGCAATTTGTGTTGCTTAGAAAAATAAGTTCCACCACCACGATAGTCGTCATTTAAGGCTAGAACACAACTTATCACACCGCTATCATGATGAAGGGAAAGATGTCCTTGAATGTTGGAATCATACTTAATCATAAAATTCTCGGAGTGAAGGTCGTTCCACTTATCCCCCTCGAGGTGCCAGATAAATTTAGCCATCGGATAAACGTACTCCATCAAAATTTTGTGATAGATTTCTTGAAATCCAAACTCGCTAATGAGCATATCGGTCGTAGGGTAAAAGGTGTGACGCTCTCTTGTCCATTTACCACAATGCTCGCCTTCTTGAATTAGTTTTTCGCAAAACTCTCGACGGAAAAGAGGAAAGGTGAACACGCTTTCAATGGGCTCGTCAACAATCAAACTCCATTCACGGGTGAGGGCGCTTTCATGCATCCACCGCTTTTTCCAACCCTCCCAATCGCTAGTGTCGAAGAGTTCGGGATATAGTCGGTCGCCACGCCACGCTTTGACGTTTTCCATAACGTTTGCATCACTTTTAGAAAACGACGCTACTTCATAAGTTTCGTTTTCCGTAGTGCTCGTTTCCTTATTTGAAGTTTGACCAATCATGTCATTTTTTAATGCAAGAGCCAAGGTGTCTTGCCAAATGAAGTGAAGGTCCGTCCTTGGGTGCTGGGTGTATGTTGCGGGTAAAAACTCGTCAACCGCGCAAATATAATTTTGAAAATTTTGGTCCAAAAGTCGCTTGATGCCTTCTCGGTTAAGGATGTAAGCGTGAGAAGTATAACTATAATCGGGTTGTACTAAAAATTCATTTACATCTCGCTTGTCATCATAAACCTTGTTGCGACCAAGGTAAATCATGGTCCAATCCTCTTTAATGTCAAATTCATGAGGAGCAAATGGTCGCAATACTTTGAAGTCCTCCTCCAGAATAAGAATGTTTTTGAAGCGGCGAGCATAAGCATCTTGCCAAATAGTTAAATGACTCAACGCACATCCAACCTCGCCCTTAGTGATTTCTCTATTCCAAAAGTTGTTTTCGCTACGGATTTTCCAACCAACAAATAAATCAAAGTGAAAGTCTACTTGAGGATTTTTACCATCGACGGCGTACCAAACCTCAAAATCGGCATTTAGACCCAATTCAAGGTATCTCGTTTTTAACTCATTAATTTTTTCTCTGCTTGGGTTAAGTGCTATACAATAAACTTTGTCGACCTTTAAAACGGAATCTTGTGTTTGAGATGTTTGGCCAAGGTCTTCGGTCCATTGCTGTGCACTTTTTTTTGCGGGTATAAATTCTTTAATAAATGGCGTAAGCATATTGGTCATGTCAATAGTTTTCATGATGGTAGTGAGGTTTGGTTTTTAAAAGTTTCTAGTGCTAAATCGTAATTGTCAAAGTTTTTTTCACCAACTACTTCTTTTAAGGATGCCTTAAGCGATGTTACTGGCCGTACACCATGTGCCATCATTTCTACGGCCGTGATGCAAAAGGTTTCTTCGTAATCCGTTGGATAATACCATATTTGGCACTTACTCATCAAATTATACAATTCATCTTGAGCAAGAGTTCCATAAAACGTTGCGTTTTCACAAAGTAACATTTTGTGAAAAAAGTAGTCCATAAAGTATTGATAGCCATACTCGGGTGTCGAAATATGAAGCGACGCTTTCGGATAGCGTTCTAAAATCTTTGGCCACTCGTTTAAGACTTTATCTAATCCTCGCTCCGCATGACTTGTGTAGATAAAAGAATACGGAATTTTATCTTCTTCGTTAAAATGATGGAACGAATCTATATCTATTGGGTTTGGAATAACTAAAATTTTATCGGCATATAACCCATACGTTTCGCAAATCTTTTGTTTGTGCCATTCGGTTAAACAAACAACTTTGTCAATATCGTTGCTTTTAAGGTTAAAAATGGACGGGTCGAGTTCTTCCCCATTATACCACGGATAGTAGTCCGTGTTATGTAGCCAAAAGTATCGTTTTGCTACGTCAAAAGCCTCATAGTATTTAAGAAAATGAATATAACTTACGCCAACGAGTAAATCGATTTTCAAAGGCACGTCCTTCATCTTCCCAAATGGAACATATCTTACATTATTAGTTGAAGTGCCCTCAATCACCGAACCAACAACGTAAACATTGTGGTTTAACGCGAGTTCTTCGCAAATGAGAATAACGGATTTTTCGCTTCCGCCCAATCCATATTCTTTTAAACTATTGAAATTCCAAGGCCGCTTATAGTAGCCTACATGGAACACTATAACCATTAGAATTCCGAATTGAAAAAAAACGTTTGGAATAACCTACCATCATGTTTGTCCTTGCCAAAGTAGTCTAAACTTTGGTGAAAAATATATCCCCGATATAATACAATACGATTAAAGACATTACCAACTCTATCTATCTTTTCCCATTTTGTAAGGTCTTGAGAATCGGCATTAACTCGATTTTGTAGTTCTTCGTCATCGGGCCATTCGCTTAAACCCGTTTCTTTGTGTTTAAACAAGCCCGTTCCCGCACTAAGAGGCGCATTGGGAGTTAGGTAAACCAATGCCGCCCAAGTAGTTCCGCTATCGGCATGAATCCAACTTCTATCATATTGAGTGGTGAATTGAAACGCACCATTATAACCATCGGGCCAATAGGTAATTTGACCACCATGAGGCATAATAAGGTTTTGAATTATTTGCTTTGCGGATTCCGTTGAAAAAGATTCCGTTCTAGCGCTCGGGAAGTTGCCCGTCACATTAAATTCTTGTGACAAGGCAAACTCCCGAACTTCTAGAGCGTCTTCGTAAAAATCATCCGCGACGATGAGTTTTGTGTTCATGAGACTAAAGTTTCTTAGCCTCTAAGATACTCAAAAACTATTTAAAATACTTCCCACAATCCAAGATAAACGTTGCCAGGCCCACCGATAGGACTAAAGTCCGCACGCGCCCAACCATATCCTTGCAATTGTGGAGCAGCACCAGTTCCACTATCATCGGGTACTTCATTATTGAAGCCAACACTTGATGATGTTTTACCCGTATAAAAAGCCTGGAAATAATCATTACCAGCGGTACCCTTTTGTCCTTTTGCGCCAGCGGGACCAGCAGGACCAGCGGGACCAGCAGGACCAGCGGGGCCTTGCGGGCCTGCGGGACCTTGAGCACCAGTGTTGCCCTTAGCCCCCGTGGGACCCGTGGGACCCGTAGCACCCTGAGGACCCGTAGGACCTTGAGCACCAACTTCTCCTTTTTGACCTTTCGGACCTTGGGCACCCGTAGGACCAGTCGGACCAACGGGACCAGTGGGGCCAGTCGGACCTTGAGCACCTTGCGCGCCCGTGTTGCCTTTGGCACCTTGAGCACCCGTTGGACCTTGCGCTCCCGTGTTGCCTTTAGCACCTTGAGCACCCGTTGCACCTTGAGGACCCGTGGGACCCGTAGGGCCTTGAGCGCCAACTTCTCCTTTTTGACCCTTCGGACCTTGAGCGCCCGTAGGACCAGTCGGACCAACGGGACCCGTGGGGCCAGTCGGACCTTGAGCACCTTGAGCACCCGTGTCTCCTTTAGCGCCTTGAGCACCCGTTGGGCCTTGCGCGCCCGTGTTTCCTTTAGCGCCTTGAGCACCCGTTGGACCTTGAGGGCCAGTAGGACCCGTGGGACCTTGAGCACCAACTTCTCCTTTTTGACCTTTCGGACCTTGGGCACCCGTGGGACCAGTTGGACCAACGGGACCCGTAGGACCTTGTGCGCCCGTGTTGCCTTTGGCACCTTGAGCACCCGTAGGACCTTGAGCGCCCGTGTTGCCTTTAGCGCCTTGAGCACCCGTTGGACCTTGAGGGCCAATAGGACCCGTGGGACCCGTGGGACCTTGTGCACCGATTTCGCCTTTTTGGCCTTTAGGACCTTGAGGACCCGTTGGGCCAGTCGGACCCGTAGGACCTTGAGCACCCGTGTTGCCCTTAGCGCCCGTAGGACCCGTAGGACCAACGGGACCCGTGGGACCTTGTGCACCGATTTCGCCTTTTTGGCCTTTAGGACCTTGAGGACCCGTTGGGCCAGTCGGACCCGTAGGACCTTGAGCGCCCGTGTTGCCTTTCGCACCCG
>SXGQ01167096.1_pt1 | contig 12231 bp, 8 predicted proteins | sample 3178371 | NCBI WGS metagenome assembly SXGQ01 (sample SAMN11356859, study PRJNA531348) | freshwater metagenome | isolation source: freshwater sample F1-20 | place: China: Fuxian Lake, Yuxi | collected 2017-12-25 | reverse complement strand
TTTTTGTTTTTGTTTTGAAATTTAAATGTCGGCGCAGTTGCAATTGGGCGACATCATTCAGATTGAAGCCAAAAACCAGGATTTAAACAACCGCGTGTACGTCATTGATTATTTGGATGAAACCAAGCTTCGGCTCATTGATGCCGAAACGATGCTGCCGCGCACATTGACCATCAATCCAGACACGGGGTCCTTTTCCGACGAATCCATTTACGGCATCAACATTTTGGACCATGCGCCGGACCCCGGGTACGCGCGGCAGAACGGGCTGCTTCCAAACACGTGGGTGGACATTTATTTTGGCGGCGAGCACCCCACCGTGATTACGGGTCGCATCTCCAATTTAGAAGAAGACGAAGACATGATTGAACTCACCACCGCACCGGACAACGACGTCATTTACATTAACTTCGGGTTCAAGGGGCTGCCGGAACACTTGCCGATTGAACGCATCAACATACGGCCACCCCCTTCAACGGTTGGACTCGGACTCGGAGTCGGACTCGGAGTTGGAGAAGAAGGCGCAGAAGGCGCTTCAATGGCCCAAGACCCCTTTGACGACGGACTCGCGCCACCCGTGCAAACCGTGTCGGTTGCGGTTCCAGCGGTGCGCAACGCCATCGCGGAAATGCTGCACGACGCCGACGAAATCATGGCATCCCAGGCGGTTCAAGAGTTCTCCTTCATGGTGGACGTGCCCGCCGAGCGCAGGCGATACACCTTGGAATCGCAGACCAACGACTTGCTGAATGCGCTCCTGTCTAAAGTGCCCGCCACTCAGCGCACCGACACCGCGTTGAACGGCATACACGCGCTCATCGCCCGGTTCAAGCAGCTGCGCGAGCAGTTTTCCACGTTTGACCGCAGCGGGAATGCGAACATGCCGCTGAAGCACGGCCCCGACCACCGCCCGCTCATTGACGCGCTCCGCAAAATGAACCAGCGCCTGCATTGGATTCTGCCGGTGGCGGCGTGCAAAAAGAAGACCTACGTGAATGAAGAAGCCAGCGCCGCAGAAGATGCCGGCGGAGCGTCGGTGTCACTCTCGCAGGCGTCGTCCGACGTCGTGCAAATCACCATGTCCCACATGCTGGCTCAACAATCCGAGCTGCACGCCGCCTACAAAAACGGGGCTGACTCGTACGCCTCCTACATGAACAAGAGCCAGTTCACGCCGTTTGCACCGCCGGAATACGAGGAGGACTACATGCTGACCGGGCCCGTGCGCGACAATTTGACCGCCGTGATTGACAACCTGGGCGAACTCAAGTCGTCCGTCGTTGCGGGCGAGGAGTTGAAAACCCGGCGCTTCGTCATGCAGCGCTACAACCTGGGCCTCACGCGCCTGCAAGACACGTCCATGACCGCCGCCCGCATGACGGGTGTCGTGGTCCCCATGACGCCCGCCGACTCGCTGTCCCTGAAGTCGTTCATCATGCTGCCCGAATCGGCCGTGTCGTATTCGCGCATCAACCTGCACACCATCAGCGTGCTGGACAAGTCGCTGCTGAACCAGCACAACCTGAATTACTGGCAGCTGCTGCGCAAGACCACGCGCATCAGCACGCGCACCATTGACGACCTGGACGAGCACATCGCCTTCAACTCGCGCGACTTCTTGAAGGACATCAAGGAGTACGTGCTCACCGGCGAAATCACCGATGCCGACCGGTACGCGGAGTACTTGCGCATTGTGGTGCCCCGCACCCGCGTCCTGTTTGACCTCGTCAAGAAGCACCTCGTGGGCAGCCTGACGCTGTCCGAAATCGTGAATTATTTGGAGCCCTTCATGGTGTACCACCGCGACCTGACCTACCACCAATACACCGACATGGTGGCCTTCTTGCGCGAGCGCATCCGCGACCACAAGCGCAACTACGCGCTCATCAAGGCCCAGTGCGACAAGGTGCGCACGCACAACTACGGCGTCATGCACTTGGGCATGTCCCTGCTTTACAACCTGCTCGTCAGCGGCAAGGCGCAAGACGAAGACCGGGATGCCTCCGCCGGCGGAACCAGCGTGTTTGAGACGTACGGGTTTTCAAAAGAGCAGTGCAACATTGGAGGCGACACCGCGTTTCAGCGGGCGGACGCGGCCGATGCGGAGCTCCGTTTGCGACGATCGCTGACGCCGTCCGAGCTAATGCACCGCATGCTCGTGGCCGACAACGCGCGCCTCTACATGTGCGCGGTTGCCAAGCTCAACCTGGAGCTGCTCACGTCATTTGATTTCGCCGCGCTGCTCAACCAGCAGACCGCCAAGTTCAAGCAGCGCAAGGCGGTGGAGGAGGGCGCCAACAAGTGCGCCAACATCACGATTGCCAAGCAGTACTTGTCCGATTCGGACGAGCTGGAGGACGACAACGGCGTGGACATTGCGTTTGACCGCAAATTTGACCGCACCAATTACGAGTTCGTCAAGAAGTACGAGTCGCAGCAGCAGGCCATGCCGCGCGAGGAGTTCATCCTCTTTCTCAAGGAAGAAATTAAGCGCGAGCTGAAGGTGCCGGACGACCGCCAGGCGGGCGTGGAGGCGGAGGCCATGCTGCTGGGGGAGCGCCCGGTTCAGGACGGGCAGTACGCGGTCATTGAACTGGACAACGCCGACGGCACCAACCGGTACCTGTATTACGTGCGCAAGGGCAAGCAGTGGATCCGCGACACCAACATTCCCACGGGGGTCAGCATGCACGACCCCGCCTTCTTCTGCAACGTGCAGGAGAAGTGCTTCACCGTGGAGCAGACGTGCATGGACTTCAACCTGGCCGCCGATGCCGTGAAAGAGGGGCTGCTGGACGAAATGAATGCGGAATTCAAAGCCAGCGCGCACGACAGCCGCGAGCGCACCGTGCAGCGCATTGACGGCAAGTTCAAGTACTACGACACCGTGCTGCCGCGCCTGCGGCACATGAAATACGCGCGCATGACGAAATACAACGACGCGCAGCTGCGGTACCAAGTGAGCGCCGACGATTTCCAGGACATTCTGCAGTCGCCGTACGAGCGTCTGAAGACGATCATTTTGGGGCAGTCCGACATTGTGAAGCGCAGCGCGGACGTGCTGAATTTTGTGGAGCGGTACACGCGAGGGGCCAACGAGCGCATCGGCGAAGACCCGCACTGGCTGTACTGCGTGAAAACCGACGTGAAGTTGATGCCGTCCTTCTTGCGCCGGCTGGCGGCGGCGTTCATGGCGTCTGCGTCTGCTTCGGTCGCGTCTGCTTCGGTCGCGTCCTACCAATCCGTGATGCGCACTATTTGCCGAGAGCAGGGCGAAATCAGCGACGAAGGCAACGCCGTCGTTGATAAATATAGCGGCTACGTGATCATGCAAATAGAATCCGCCACGGAGGAGGGCAGCGAATTCCGGGGCGTGTTGGACGAAGCCGCCGAAAGCGGAGACGGGGTAACCGCAACGAGCGCAAAAACGACCGTGACAAAGAAGTACGACAACCCGCGCGCGGTGATGATTTCCAACGTGGTCACCTCCATGGGCAACTACTTGCAAGTGGACCTGAACCCGTTGCGCGAGTTCATCGTGGAGAAGACGATGGCCACGCTGAACGCCACCCTGAAATCGGAGGAGCAATACAACCGCGCGGCCCAGGCGTATTTTGAGAAGGAGAAGAAACGCCTGCCGACGTTCAAGGAGTCGCTGCACCAGTCGCTGCTGCTGTACACGCTGACGTTTTTGACGGTGGCCATTCAAACCGCTGTCCCGTCGCTGAAGACGAACAAGACGCAGCCCGGGTGCGTGCGCTCCTTCGTGGGGTACCCGCTGCTGGGCGAGGAAGACATGAGCGGCATTCGCTACGTGGCCTGCATCGCCCAGCAGCTGAAGAGCAAATCCGTGGAGCCGTGGAGCGCCATCAAGGACATGAAAGAAGCCGGCATTGCGGAAAAAATCAAGCTGTTCACGAACAAGTACGTGGTGACCAACGGCGAAATCGGCGGCTTGCTGGCGCTGAAGCGCGAATACTTGAAGGAGCACGCGGAGGAGCTCGTTCCCGCGGAGCTGGACATTCGGCGCATGACCACGTTCCTGCCGCCGCTCAGCGGGGTAGTCAATCCCACGACGAACCAAGTGTCGCCGCAGTTCATGGAGCGGCTGGACGAAAACCTGCGGCGCGGAAAGCCGGAGCAAAGCGAACAGCTCGGCGTGTTGCGCGCCAAGGTCATGTACTTTTCCCTCGGGATTCAGCAGCTGGTGCAGGAAGTGGTCAGCAAGTACGGAACGCAGCTGCTGCTGAAGCCGCAGACCGAAGGCGGCGTGCCGTTCTTGCAAAACGCGTGCTGTTTGGAAGGCGTGAACAGCACCACGCTGGACTTCTTCGTGCGCCAGCGGCCCGGCATTCAGGAATGCAATGAGGACGCGGCCAAAACGCAGTCGGTCATTGACCGCATTGTGCACCTGTCGCGCGCAGCCACGTATTACCACCCCGTCTCCACGAAACCGGGAATTTCCGCCCTGTCTCCGCAATTTGACGAGCGCACCATTTACATGGCGTTTATCGCGTTTTGCAATTACGCCAACCTGCGCCCGGTTCCGCCGCAGCTGCAGCTGTTCTGCTTGAACAAACCCGCGCCCGACGAGTTCAATGCGTCGGAGCCGATCACCGCGCAAATTGAGAAGCTGAAGCGTCGCGGCATCAACTTCACGCGCGAGGCGCTTGCGCAAATGCTGCAGGTGGTGTGCGCCGAAAACATCCTGCCGATTCAACTGAATCAGCCCGAATGGTCGGCCGACCAGCAGCTGCACGACATGATTGACAACTTTCATGCCAAGGGCGCACAAAAGGGCGCGCAAGGCGCGCAATCACAAGGCATCATTCCCGCCGAACTGCAAACGCACATAATAACAATCATGGACACGTATGATCTGGCGCTGTCCGAAGAAATCGTTGAAATGCGTGACTTCAAGTCGTATTTGAGCAACTTGTGCGACGACCGCTGGTCCCAAATCGGTTCATTTTTAAATGCCAACCGGGCCAACGTGCCGAACTTTTCAAGGCAGCGCAAAAAACTGGAAACCGCGTTCGGCACGCTCATGGAGTTCGCGCCACAAAACCCGGGCGGCGTCATTGAATCCGAAGATGCCACGCTCGCGCGTGCCGTCCAATTCACCAAAAATTGCATGCATTTATTGACCGACGTGTGTCCCGGTTTGATTTGCAACCAGGTGCAACGAGACGCAACCAGCATAAAGGTGCCGGCGCACTGGGGGCTGAGCAAAGAGCATCGCAAAGACGTGTGCAACCTTGTTTCGCGAACGTATGCGGGATTGAACAAGTTTTACGGCGACCGGCAGCTGGACCCCCTTCTGCGCGAAATGCAGTCCAAGGTTCGGGATCTCATGCACTTGATGAGCGTGACCCCCTTTTTCGCGGAAATATCGTTGTCACCGTCGCATCAACCAGGACAAGGACAAGGACAAGGGCAAGGACAAACACCGTCCAAAACGTTTTCCGTGTTTGACAACCGCACCGTGCACCTGCTGTACAAATACTATTTCCTGGAGCTGTTGGCGGAACACACGCGCATGGTGGATTACGACGGCGCCCTCATCACCGAAACGGTGCCGGTGGAAGAGGACGAGCTGGTTGCCGCCACACTGCACGCCGAGACCGGCGTCATGGAAGAAGTGCAAATCCTGCAAATAGAGCGAACCGTGGTCGGCAAAACCATTGTGGAGCTGCTGTTCGCGTACGCCGACATCGTGGACGACGAGCGCGCGGCGGTGGACATGAACGCCGACGCCATTAAGGAGCGCGTGCGCCGCACCAAGGACAAAGAAAAGGAACTCATCGTGGAAGAGTTTGACAACATGACGAAAGACCAGCGCGAAATTGAAAAGTTTTTCAAGGATCACCGCATGGGCGATTGGAACGTGGGCATGCAGAAGGGGTTGCGACAGTACGTGGGCGACACGTACGACCGCGAGCGCGAAGAAATGGAGCAGCAGCTGCACAAGGAACGGCAACTGGGCCGGCGAGACTTCGTGTCCGACATGCAGCGCGAAATATTCATGGACGGTGATGCGGAGCGCGAAGCGGCGGACATTGAAGCGGAAGAGTACAGCCTGCGCTCGCTGCCGACCGATGACGACTACGGCGATGCGGATGACGGGGGCGCGCTGGACTACGAAGACGTCAACGCCAACGATTAATTTAATGCGGCCGATGAAAATGTTTTTTTATACCGCAATTACATAAGTATAAACTAAGTATAAACTAAGTATAAACTAAGTATAAACTAAGTATAAACTAAGTATAAAATATACGATGGATGGACTAAACGACGGTGTTGGGCAATTGAAACAATTCATTGTTGACAACAACATTGTTGGAACATCTGCGGGGGTTTGCATAGCCTTGGCAGTGAAGGATGGCATACAGTCTTTGATTGGGGACGTCATTGCTCCTGCCTTTGTGTCATTACTAAAAACATTGAACATCCCGGGTTTAGCAAAATATTTGCCCGTGGGAAAAGAATTGAATATTGGCAACTTCATAAAACAATTGATCACGTTCATTTTGATCATCGTTATTTCGTTTGCGTTTGTCAAATTTGCGTTCGGTTATTTGTTGGGTATTGATAATGCGAAGAACGATAACAAAGTCAGCAACCATAAAGTGAAATTGACTAAGGAACCCTTCAGTTTCAGCGGGCAACGCCCCGCACAAGCCATAAGTTTTGTGCGTTAACAAACGAAAAACAAAAAAATGAATATAAAAAAAATGCAAACATTCAATCAATGGACCCATTCATAATTGATATTGGACATGATTTTGTGTATGACGAAACCCGCATTTGCAAAAAAACGGGGTTGTTGGTCAAAACATTGGGGGTCGGATGGTACGTGACCGGCGCAGTTGCATGCGTTGCCCACACCATGTTTGTCCCGTACTGCATAATGCTGGCAACCATGTTTGCATCATGCTGCAATTCCGCGCGTTACGAATACGCGTTTTACAAAAAACACGGAGCCCGGTTTTATTCCCTAGAAGAATTCAATGCGTGGAAGAACCAACAGTTGCCTAAATTGAACGACGCGTTTGACACGGCCGAGGTGATCATCAAATTGTGTTTTTTCATTGTATCATGGCCGCTCCGGCTAACAATGTACGACAATCGCACCGGCGCGTTTTCAATTTGCGAATTGGACATGACGGTTTTAAAAATACACGCAGTAGTCACACTAATTGTTTATTCGTGCGCTTTACTTTTATTTATGTGCTTGTGGTGTTCCTTTTATAACAACACGAATCCGAATCCGAATCCGAGTCCGAATCCGAGTCCGAGTCCAAGATCAAGTCAAGTGAGTCCAACGTATGCAGTTTACGTGAATGTAAACGAAACCGGATCAAATGCCATTGAATGCTGCATTTGTTTGAACCAAAAATCAGAACCGTGGGTTTCCACCCAGTGTGCCCACGTGTTTCATCGCGAGTGTCTGTCCGCTTGGAGCCAAATCAATGCAACCTGCCCGATTTGTAGAACCGACTTGGCATAAACATTTACATACATATGCAAAAATAATTTTATTCAAGATGAAATTATTTATATTGTATAATTGCATAACCACAAAAACAAAATGTCGTTTGTAATACCCAACCTCACGGATCATGAATTGAAAGAACTGCTTGAATTAGGCACTCTAGATAGTTTTGACAAAGCACTAAACGCTTATAAAACTATGAAGACTATTTCACCGGAACAATTTAACGCTATAAATGAGTATCGTGCCGCTTTTCCGCCAGTTCTGAAGAGGGGCGGCAAACGTTGTCGTGTCACTCGGCGTGGTGGTAGTCGCAAAAGAATACTAAATAAAGATATGAAACCAATGCATAAATCAATGCATAAATTAAGGCATCGTGGTCGCGGCGGCGGCAAACGCCGCAGCTGTAAGAAACATTGAGTGAACCCATATTGGTCACCGCATCTGATGATACGAATATATGCAAAAGTAGTATTTGCATATATGCATATTTGACATATTTAATAATCTAAAGCTGCGGATTCACGCGACCGGGCAGTCCGTGCCCAAACACAATCATGTAGATCAGCACCGCGGCCGCAATGCAAATGCTGCGGTTCTCGGCCACCGCCTGGGATTGTTTCAGGATAAACAGCATAATGGCGTACAATATGATGCCAATCACGACGGAATGCAGTACCATGGTTGAACCGCGTTCGGACATTTTAATATTATGAATTTGATAGTGTGTGTATGTGTTGTGATTATGTGATACCGAGAGAAAATAAAACAAATAATATCATCAATATCCGTCTATTCAAATTACGTATATCATCAGCTCATATATGAACACGGCACCTGCAATGCAAATGCTGCGATGATGGGTCATGACGGGATACTGGTGGCGATTGGACATTGTCATGCACGCGTACAATATCATGCCAATGACAATGGAATACGCCAATATGGTTAAATGATATACGATCATTCCGATTGTTCCGATTGTTCCGTTTCAAGCCGTGTATTATTGTATATATGTATGTACGTATGTATTATTATGTGTTACAGAGAGAAAATAATGCCTTACGCATACAGCTTCGTGGACGTCTCCTGTCCCGTGACGCGCTTAATAAACGAGTCGCCATCCAGCAGCTCCTTCAACTGCTCCATGTGCTTGTCCCGGTGCCGGAACAGGAAGTTCACGATGGCCGACATGGGCAGCTGCTTGTCCTTGATCGCCGCGTAAAACGTTTTGAACGCGGTCGTGGTTGCTTCCGCCGTGGCATAGTGCTTGCCGCCGAGCATGTCGCGAAACAGCTTCTCAATCTCCGTCCGGCTGGGGTAGTTCAGCTCCACGATCAGGTCGGTGCGCCCTTGACGCAATAACGCGGGGTCCAGCTTCTCGGGGTGGTTCGTCGTGATGAACACGATGAGCCCGTGCTTGAACAGCACGCCGTCCAGAATGTTGAGCAAGTTGCTGAACGTGAAGCTCTGCGTCTCCACCGACGCGCGCTTCTCAAACAGGCAGTCAATGTCTTCCAATAGAAGCACGGTCTTGGGGTCCAGGTTACGGAACGACCCCTGAACCGTGGCGTTGTCCATGTCGCGGCTCATGCTCATGATGCCCAGATTATAATGAATCTCGTTGCACAGCGCTTTAATTAAGCTCGTCTTGCCGCTGCCCGGCACCCCCGTCAACAGGTACGTCTTTGTGTACGGGATGCCGAACGCGTCGTACTCCGCCTCGCTGTTCAGAAACGCCGTAACGTCGTCCATGATGCGCTGCTTGACGCGCTCGTCCATGTACACCGTGTTCAGCCGGCGCACGGGGATGCGACTGTACGTGTTCCACTCGCTGTATTTGTTGGTAACGGAAATGCGCAACTTCTCGTCGCTGGTGTTGTCAATCTCGCTGGCCAGCTTGTAGAACTCCACGAAGGATGCGGGCGTCGGCGTGCGCACCAGCAACCGGCGAAAGTACGCCATGCCGTCGCAGTTGGTCGGTCGGGGGTTCGCCTCCTCACGATAGTCAATCTCAAACGCGTGCTTCTCAGCCTTGGCATCCGTGAAAACGTAGTCGTAATCGCCACATCCAATGCTCATGAAGAGCGCATTAAGCGGGTCGTACGCGGCAATCGTCGCATCTGTCGCTGGCACTTCTTTGTCCTTTGTTTTTTCGTCAATCACGCTCTTTACTGCGTTGTACGTTCTCAGGTTGAAGTACTCGTGCACCTCCGTTCGGGCTGGCACGGCATGGTTGGATCGCGTCTTCAACGACGCCGCGTGTCGGAACAAATACAGCAGCACGCGCGTCTGATAATACTTCGGTATTTCATGCTCGTGCAGGGCCAATGTGGCGGTTGCTGTGTCTGGGCTTGTGGTTGCGGTGGTAGTCATGGTCTGAACGTTATTGACTAGACACAGCGTGCCTTTAAATGCATTCGTGATAAAGTTTAGAGTTTAGCAGGATTGTTTTTTTGTGCATGCATATAGTATCATTAAAATTATTATACTATTACTATGCCCGAAGTGGTTTACACACCCAACCTGGAATATTTCTTGCAACGAAAGGGGGAGGAGTGCGAAGCGTGGTCCAATCTCCATTTGATGTGTCATAAGAAGTTCAAAACGAGAGAATCCATGTTTAATTTACCCATCATCACAATCACGGCATTCATTGGGTTCGTGTCCGGTCTCAACCTGAGTTACGAATACATTCACCTGATTCTGGGCGGAATGAGTCTTTATGCCAGCCTGCTCAAAAGCTACTTTTCGTATTTGAAAATCAGCCAGAAGAGCGAAAATCATAGAATTGCCTACATACAATACGGGCAAATTGCAAATGAGATTCGCGTGGAGCTGGCGCTGGAACCGACCATGCGCAACCGCGGCAGTGGATTGCTGGATTTGATCCGCATCAAAATGAAGAACCTACTGGAGGTCTCCGAGATTGTGGACAATTCAATTATTCATGAATATCTCTCAAGGATTGGAAACACAAGCCGGAATGTTGTGATGCATTGGTTTAGAACCGCCGCCGACGCCGCCGACATCAATGAAGACCCAATTGGCAGGCCCAACATTTTGAAACTGGCCAATCGTTTTGAATCATACGTGGATATTGAAAACAAGGTGATGCGGTTGCCTCACGCAGGCCGCAGCAGCAGCATGTCGTCGCCTAATGTCGCCGAGGCCACTACTACAGCATCCGATGCGGGGTCTGAAATCAATCCGGACAATGACGACAATGACGACAATGACGACAATGACGACAATGACGCTATTTCGGGCATAATGGTTTAAATTGTGTGCGATTGGGTATTTTTCTTGAATTTCTCTCTGATTTGAAAGTCAAGAAACGGGTTTATGATGTATCATCTTCTTCAAGGGGGGTTTGAGGGGCGAAACGCAGTGCCTTGTGGGACGCATGTCCCCCTTCTTTAGTACTCCGGTGTGTGCTTTTTGAACAAGCACCCATGCGAAGTTATGCCCATCAATTCATTTATTATCGCCGCGTTCTGGAATTTGCAACTTGCCAACCAAATCTTCACGATGCAGAAATTCTTTTTGGGCGAAATGGTTATCCCGTTCACCACGGGCAGCAGCGCCTTGTTGGCCGATATGCAGTTGCCCACCAACGCATACGTCAGCTGCCGCCAGCAATCGGGCACGTCCTTGTTACTGACTTTGTACGAGAAACACCCTCCATTCCGGTTTCTAACATCCTCCCATATGGGCGTAATGCCCTCCCTCATTAAAAACAGCATGCAGTTCACGACCAACTTGGGCGGCAACATTTCGGTCACGCTCACCGCTTGTTCCACCGTGTTGAAATCATACAACTTGATGTAACTTTTTAGCGACCAATCCGTGTCATGCGGCAAATGACCCCACAGCGTCCACCCCCCCGAAAGGGCATGATGCTGCTGCGCCTTGTTTGCGGTCGCATTCGGTTCGCTTGATTCGATTGGTTCAGTTGGTTCGTTTGGTTCGGTTGCTGCTGAAGTAGAGGAGGAAGATGAAGATCCCTTCATGTTGTTCTCAATACGCATAAATTAGCTCTACTTTTTAAATTGATTTAATTTGTAATTTATATACGGCACGTCATAATATTTATGTGTTTTCAGTCCATCCCTTCGTACTTGATTGCATTCTTGCATTATTGCTTAATTAATGAATTGCATTAACGGGACAACATCATCTTCATAGTTATTTTCTGATTCGGATTCCGGATATCTCGGATATCTCGGATATCTCGGATATCTCGGATATCTCTCTTGTTCATTGCCCAGAGTTTCAATTGCGCAATGTATGCCGTCAACCATTGTGGAACCGGGCGGCCCATGCGCTGCAATTGATACAAATACACTTGAATCCAGCGTGGCAACACAAATGGGGGTGGTGTAATAACTGGAATAACCGCAGGCGGTATAATAACCGTAGGTGCAACAACCGCAGGCGGTGCAACAACCGGAATAACCGCAGGTGGTGTAATAACCGGAATAACCGCAGGCGGTGTAATAACCGGAATAACCGCAGGTGGTGTAATAACAAACACCCCGTCTTCCAAATTCAAGGGCTGCCCACACGTCAGGCTCGTGCGTTGAGTGAACCGCCCCACGCGCTCTCTGCAGCACACGTCCTTCAGCAAGTGCTTCCATTTATACCCGGTCCCAGGGTTTGCCCCGAGCGATTGCAGCAGCGAATGCGTGAGCGCGCCTGCCGCCTGACCGCCCAAGTATGCATCCGCGCTG
>SXGQ01382768.1_pt1 | contig 12233 bp, 7 predicted proteins | sample 3178371 | NCBI WGS metagenome assembly SXGQ01 (sample SAMN11356859, study PRJNA531348) | freshwater metagenome | isolation source: freshwater sample F1-20 | place: China: Fuxian Lake, Yuxi | collected 2017-12-25 | reverse complement strand
CGAGATTGTTCATTAGGCGCACCTGCGGTGCTGTTTGGATGCAGGCGGCGCATTGACGGTCATTTCCGCCCTTCTTCGTTGTCCATAGCCCAAGCTATGGACGCCTCAGTCAGGACAAAACTGCCTCGCCACTGCATCCTCCTGCATGCCAAACCCTAATGGACAATCTCGGTTTAACCGAGATGGACCCTCTCGGTGCCATTCAATGCCATTGCACGCGGGCCTGGCTGGCATACCAGTTTGGCAATTGCGCCTCGACCGATGCTTCAATCTGGCTGCGGCGGATTTTCATGGTCGGCGTGAGCATGCCATTTTCGATGCTCCAGGGCTGTTGGGTCACGACGATCATTTGCAGACGCTCGTACTCAGCGACTGATTGGTTGACCTGCTGCAGCAGCTCGGCGAGCTCCGCCTGCACCCGGTCTCGCACGGCGGCCTCGTTGAGTTGCGGGCGCAGTGACTCGGCCAGCACCACCATGGCGTAAGCAGCACTTTGCCCGACGCCCGAGACCATGCTGGTCTCAACCATCGGGTGGGCGTTGATTCGGTTTTCAATAGGGGCTGGCGCCACATACTTGCCCTTAGAGGTCTTGAAAATTTCCTTGACCCGGCCGCTGAGCTTGAGCAGGCCATTGGCGTGCAGCTCGCCCTTATCGCCGGTGCGGAAAAACCCGTCTGGCGTGAAGCTCTGGGCGTCCAGGTCAGGACGCTTGTAATAGCCCACCATCTGGCCCGGTGACTTGACCAGCACCTCGCCTTTTTCGCTCAGGCGAATCTGAACGCCGGGCAGGGCCACGCCAACACAGCCCGGCGCATTGTGCTCGGGGTTGGAGCCGCAGGAGTAGGCAAAGTCTTCGGTCATGGCATAGCCTTCGAGCAGGTTGAGGCCCAGGCGCCGGTACCAATCAATCAGCTCGGCGGGTATGGGTGCCGAGCCACTGCCGGCCATCACGACCTGGTCCAGTCCCAAGCCCTTAAGCACCTTGCGCCGCACGATCCCGCCAATCAGCGGCAGGCTGAGCAGGAAGTCGAGTTTTTTCGGCGGTATTTTGGTAAATACGCCCTGTTGAAATTTAAGCCACAGGCGTGGAACAGAAATGAAGTAAGTCGGGCGGGCGCGATTGAGGTCTTGCACAAAGGTGTCGAGCGACTCGGCAAAATACATCCGGCCTTTTCCCAGCACCATGCCACTGCAAGACACCCAGGACCGCTCAAACACATGCGCCAGCGGCAGGTAGGACAAAACCCGTAACTCGGTGGTCTGGTCGAGGTAGCGGTGGAGTTCGCCAACGATACCTTCGCTGGCGCGGGTGATTCGCTCAAAGTTGTGGGTCACCCCTTTGGGCTGACCGGTCGATCCCGAGGTGTACATCAGCATGCTGGTGTCGCTGGGCGCGCGGCCGGGCTTGCCTTTGAGCGGCTCGGTGCGTGCAACCACTTTATCCCAGGTGTCAAAGCCGTTGCGCGGGGCCAGCGGAAAGGCAATGCAGTGCAGGCCCGATGGCAGGCCTGGTTGCTGCTGCTCCCAGGTGTCGAGCTTGCCGACAAACAGCAGGCTGGCTTCGCTGTGCTCGAGCACATAGGCAACAGTCTGCGCTGTCTCGGTCGGAAAAATCGCAACCGTGCTGCAGCCGGCCATCCAGATGGCCAACTCGGCCATGATGAAGTGCGCGCAGTTTTTCGACAAAATAGCGATGCGCGCGCCCGGCTCGATATTGAGGCTTTTAATATGCGCTGCCATGCGCCGGGCCTGGTCCAGGGTTTGACCCCAGGTGTAGTCCAGCACCGCACCGCCGCCGATGGGCTGGGTCATGTAGACGGCGTCTGGGCGGGCAGCCTCGTGCTCATAGACATAGTCCAGCAGTAATTTTGGTGATGACATCGGCATTCCCTTGGTGGTTTCTAGTGGCCGCAGCCGCCGCTTCAAAGATTGGCTCGCGCTGATCTTAAGCGTAGATTTGCGTTGGCCGACTCATGGTCTTCCCTGACTGAACACGGCCTGCCACAGCCTCAGCACAGCCTCCCTTGGGCCTTGTAATTCGACGCTCGCGAGTTGGGTGGACTCTTCGTTCAGCCGGGCCCGGTGCTGCACCCGACGCAGCTCGCGGTAGGCTGCGGCTGCCTGATGCCCCACGCCCGGCGCGAGCAGGCCGGCTGCCTCGGCCCGCTCCAGTAGCGCAATGTTGCCGGCGTTCTCCAACAGTTCGGGGTGCTGGCTGGCCTGCGACAGCACCAGCAGCTGTACCGCAAACTCCACGTCAATCATGCCGCCAGCGCTGTGTTTGACATCAAATTGCCCCGGCCCGACCGCATGGGCGTGGCGCACCCGCTCGCGCATGTCGACAATTTCGCGTTCAAGCGCTTCGCCCGGCCGCGCCGCGCTGATGACCGCTTGCCGCACCTGGTCAAAGCGCTCGCGCAAAGTGTCGCTACCCAGAACAAAACGGGCCCGGGTCATGGCCTGGTGTTCCCAGGTCCAGGCGGTGTTGCTGCCGCGCTGCTGCTGGTAGTTGGCGTAGGCCTCAAAGGTGGTGATGAGCAGGCCCGCATTGCCATTGGGCCGCAGTGCCGTGTCAATTTCGTAGAGGTCGCCCTCGCTGGTTTTGACGGTCAGCCAGTTGATGAGTTTGCGCACCAGCCCGGCATAGATTTCGCCAGCCCGCTCGTCCTCATCGGTGTAAACAAACACGATGTCGAGGTCGCTGCCGTAGCCCAGCTCCCGTCCGCCAAACTTGCCATAGGCGATGACGGCGAGTTGCGGCCTCTCGCGGTGCCGGGTTTTCAGGCGCTCCCAGCACCAGCGGCAGGTGATGGCCAGCACCGCCTGCGCCAGGGCACTGAGGTCGTCAGCCACTTGCTCCACGGTGATGCGGCCCTCGAGGTCACGCGCCAAAGTGCGAAAAACCTCGGCATGATGGGCCCTGCGCAGCAGGTTGAGCAGGGCTTCGTCATCGTCTTCACTGGTGGCCGCCAGCGCGGCGCGCCGTTGCTCGAGATCCAGTTCGAAATCAGTGGCGTTGAAGCGCTCACCCAGCATGTCCGCGCCGGCCAGCTCGTCAATCACGCCCGGGTGCAGCAACAGGTAGCGCGCCGGCCAGCGGGCAGAGCCCAACAAGCGCAACAGCCGCTCATGGACATTGGGTCGCTCCAACAGCAGCGCCAAGTAGCTTTCGCGGCGCAGCAGCGGCTCAATCCAGTCGGCCAGGCGCAGCGCCGAGGTTTCAGTGACTACCCCCTCATGCACCCATTGCGCTGTGCGGGCTAGCAGCCGCACCAGTCTGGCACGGGACTCCTCACGCAGTGCCAGCACCCGCGGATGCCCCCGCCAATGGCTCACCCGCGCCTGCAGGGCGGTGGGCAACTGCGCCAGCAGCTCCTCGAAGTCACTGGTCTGCGCCAGCGTTTTGGCGCCGCAGCTTTTGCACTCGGGCTCGGCGCCACCGAGCAGTTTGTCAAACTCTTGCGCTACCAGTTCACGGTGCGCATGGAGCTGCTGCAGCAGCAGGGGAATGTTGGCAAATCCCAGGGTCTGCGCAATCCAGTTCAGGTCTGGGTCCTGTACCGGCAGGATATGGGTCTGCTGGTCGTCAAGGTACTGGATGCGGTGCTCCACCCGACGTAAAAACACATAGGCATCAGCCAGCGCTTGCGCCGTGGCTTGGGGCATCAGCCCGGCCTTGGCCAGGCGCGGCAGTGCAGCCAGGCTGGGGCGAGTTCGCAGCTCCGGAAATTGCCCACCGCGCACCACCTGCAGCAGTTGCACAATGAACTCAATTTCCCGGATGCCACCCCTTGAGAGCTTGACATCGTTGGCCCGCTCCGGGTGACCGGTGCTGCGGCGCACTGCCTGCTCCCGAATTTGCCGGTGCAGCAGCCGCAAGGCGTCAAACACCCCGTAGTCGAGATAGCGGCGAAATACAAAGGGCAGTACCACGGCGCGCAACTCCGCCGCCGGGCTGGGCGCTGGCCCACCCAGGGTGGCCACCACACGGCTTTTGAGCCAGGCAAAGCGCTCCCATTCGCGGCCCTGCACATGCAGGTATTCTTCCAGGGCCCCCAAGGACACGGTCGGCGGTCCCGAGCTGCCATTGGGGCGCAGCGCCAGATCAACCCGAAACACAAAACCGTGCTCGGTGGTGTCGCCAATCAAGCTGTAGATGGCGCGCACGGCGCGGCCAAAGTACTCTTGGTTGGACAAGCGGCCCCGCCCGTTGGCATCGGCAGCGGTCTCGCCGTCTTGGTCGTACACATAAATCAGATCGATGTCACTCGAAACATTGAGTTCGCGCGCGCCGAGCTTGCCCATGCCAATCACCCACAGTTGAGCCGGCTCCCCGTGCGGGCCGATGGGCGCCCCATGCTGTGCTTGCAAATCTGATTGCACTTGAACGCAGGCGGTTTGCAGTGCCAGCTCGGCCAGCTCGGTCATGGTTTGGCTGATGTGCTGCAACGGCGCCTGTTCATCGCAGTCCAGGCAGAGCAAGCGCTCAAGCACCAGCTGGCGCAGGGTGCGCAGGGCAGCGCCGGTGTCAAGCCCGCGCTCACGCAGCGCTTGCAGCAGTCCAGCCATCAGTGCAGGGGTGGGGCGGCCCGGCGGCAGCAGGTGCAGCTCTTGGGCATGGCGTCTGCGCACGCGTTGGCCAAATCGGGAGTGCTCCGAGAGGGCCTCCCGAGTCATAATTCCTGTCATGCTGTTAGGTTCACGATGATGGCTTCGCCGTCTGTCCCGCTTGCTTTATTGAAAACCCTGTCCGCTTTGGCGCGCGGGTCTCTTTGGTTGTTGCTGGCTGCCACGGTGCTGTTTTTGACCGCATGGGGCACCTTGCATTGGGTCATTGTGCCGCGAATCGACGATTTCCGTCCGCTGCTTGAGGCGCGCACCTCAGCCCTGCTGGGCGTCGAACTTCGCATTGGCGCCATCAAAGCACAGTCAACCGGTCTGGTGCCATCCTTCGAACTCGACGATGTGCGCCTGCTCGACGCCCAGGGCCGCCCGGCCTTGCAACTCGGACGGGTGCAGGTGGCGCTGTCGCCGCGCTCGCTGTGGCAACTGGGCTTTGACCAGGTCTATGTCGAGCGGCTGCAGCTGCAAGTGCGGCGCGACCGCGAGGGCCGAATTTGGGTCGCCGGTCTAGATTTATCGGGCAGCAGCGGTGATGGGCAGGGTCTGGCCGACTGGTTTTTTTCCCAGCATGAGTTGGTGCTTCAAGGCGGCAGCATCGAATGGACCGACGAGCTGCGCGCGACCCCAACCCTGCTGCTGCAACAAGTACAAATGGTCTTGCGCAACCAGGGGCGACGACACGAGATTCATGTCAATGCCACACCGCCGGCGCTGCTGGGCGAGCGCCTCAGCCTGACCGGGCGCTTTGTGCAGCCCCTGTTGTCCTTGCAGGCCGGGCGCTGGCGCGATTGGGAGGGGCAGTTGTACAGCACCACTGACCGCATCGACCTGGCACTGCTGCGGCAGTTTGCTGACCTCGGGGCCGACCTGCAACAGGGCACTGGCGCGGTACGGCTGTGGGCAGACATCAAGCGCGGGGAGTTGCAAGCCGCTGTGGTGGATCTCTCTTTGGGCGGTGTACGTTTGTCTTTGGGCGCGGGTCTGGAGCCGCTGGCACTGCTCTCGCTTGCCAGCCGCCTGAGCGCCAAGCGGCTGGCCGAGGGCTTCGAAGTCTCGGCCCGAGCGCTGGCTTTTGACACCCCGGACGGCCTGCATTGGCCGGCAGCTGATTTGAGTTTTCAGCATCAAGTCGCCCAGGCGCCGCGACCGGCACGCAGCGAACTCAAAGCCAGCGTCGTCGAACTCCTGGTGCTGGCCCGACTGGCCAAGTACCTGCCTTTGGCAGACGAATTGCGGCTGGCCCTTTTGACGCACGCGCCAACAGGGCAGTTGCGCGACCTTGAGGCGAGCTGGCAGGGTGCCTTGGGCGCACCCAGCAGCTATGCAGCCAAGGGTCAGCTCAAGCAACTCGCGCTGAGTGCCGCCGCCCCGGCGCCCGGCACAACACCGGCCATGGCCTGGCCCCTGCCCGGCCTGCAGGGCGCCACGGTTGAGTTTGACCTGAACCAAGCCGGCGGGCAGGCCAATCTGCGCCTGGAGGATGGCGCCATTGAGCTGCCTGGCGCGCTCGCCGAGCCGCGGGTGCCGCTGGCGCAACTGCTCGCCGAAGTACGTTGGCAGATCGCCGGCGAGCGCCTGTCGTTGCAAGTGCCCAAGCTGAGTTTCAGCAATGCCGACCTGCAGGGCGAGGCGCAAATCAAATGGGAAACCCCGGCCACGGCACGCCGCACCGGCGAGGCGCAGTCGCCCGGGCTGCTTGACCTGCAGGCCACGCTGAGCCGCGCCGAGGGCAGCCGGGTGCACCGCTACCTGCCAGCCAGCCTGCCGCAAACCCGCAGTTATTTGCGCGAGTCGATCACGGCAGGCAGCGCCACTGCCGTCAAAATTCGCCTCAAGGGCGACCCGCAAAAATTTCCCTTTGTCGACCCAGCACAGGGCCAATTCAGCGTCAGCGCCGATTTGCAGAATGTCAATTTCGCCTATGCACCGCGCAGCTTGCAGGCGGCCGGGGCGCTGCCCTGGCCAGGGATGACCCAGCTCAATGGCGCACTGCTGATCGAGGGCAATCAACTCCAGCTCAACGGGCTGCGCGCTCGGTTGGCCGGCGCACCAGGCCTGCAAATCAGCCGGGCTGATGCGGTGCTCACCAACTTGGACGCCACCGGTGTGCTGAGCGTCAATGCGCAGGCCCGCGGGCCACTGGCTGAGGCCCTGGGCGCGGTGAACGGCTCGCCCCTGGCAGCCCTTGCCGGGGACGCACTGTCGCGCGCGGTGGTCAGCGGCAATGCCGACTACAAGTTTCGCCTCACGCTGCCGCTGACCAACCCCGGGCGCACCAGCGTGCAGGGCAGTGTCGTGCTGGCGGGCAACGATATCCAAGTGCTGCCCGAGACGCCACGGCTGACGGCGGCGCGTGGCACCATCAACTTCAGTGACAAGGGCTTTGCGATTGAGGCGGGGCAGGCGCGGCTGTTTGGCGGCGAGGCTAGGCTCGAGGGTGGCTCGGTGGCCCTGACTGGCGTTGTCGTGCCGGGCGTGGCTGGCCGCCCGGCTGCAAACATGGTGCTGCGCGCCAGCGGCATAGCGACAGCCGAGGGTCTGCGCTTGGCGCGTGAGCTCGGCGTGGTGGCACGCCTGGCCGAGCAGGCCAGTGGCAGCGCCAGCTATGCGGGCGTTTTGACGCTGCGCCAAGGCGAGCCAGAGCTGCTGCTCACCAGCAGCCTGCAAGGCCTGGGCCTGGGCCTGCCCGCGCCGCTGAAAAAAAGCCCGGAGTCGGCCCTGCCCCTGCGCCTGGAGATACTGCCCCTTGCCACGCCGGCCGGCTCAGTACGGCTGCGCGACCAGTTCAAGCTGGAACTGGGGCAGCTGCTGGCCATGGCCTTTGTGCGTGAGCTGGGCGCTGGGGCACCCCGAGTTTTGCAGGGAAGCATCGCGGTTGGGCTAACAGCGCAAGAATCTGCGCCCATGCCCGATGAGGGCGTGCTAGCCAATATCAATGTACCAGTGCTCGACCTGGATGCATGGGACAACACCTTCACCCGGATTGCCGGCACGCCCGCGAGCGCCGCTGCCGACAGCCCCGGGCGCAGCGGCGCAGGCACCAACCCGACGAGCTACCTGCCCACCGGCCTGGCCTTGAGGGCCCAGGAGTTGACATTGGGCGGACGTAAATTTAGCAACCTGGTGTTGGGCGGTTCGCGCGAGGGGCAGCTGTGGCGTGCCAACCTGGATGCCAGCGAACTCAATGGCTACCTGGAGTACCGCCCAGGCCAGGGCAGCAATGCCGGGCGGGTTTACGCCCGGCTGGCCCGCTTGCTGATCGTGCCGGGTGGCGGTACGGATATAGAGTTGTTGCTGGCAGAGCAGCCGGCCAGCATACCGGCGCTTGATGTGGTGGTGGCAGACCTGGTCCTGCGTGGCAAGCCGATGGGCCGGCTTGAAGTCGACGCGGTCAACCTTGGGGCCTCTGGCGCTGCCGGGGCAGAAGGTGCGGGTCGGGAATGGCGGCTCAACAAGCTCAACCTGATCATGCCCGAGGCCAGCCTGATTGCCACCGGCAGCTGGGCCAATATGGCGGCTGTCGCACCAGGCCAAGCGCTTCGGGCAACGGCAGAGCGACGGCGAACCACGATGAACTTCAGGCTCGAGTTGGCTGATGCCGGCTTGCTGTTGGCCCGCCTGGGCATGAAAGACCTGGTGCGCCGGGGCCGCGGCAAGATGGAGGGGCAGGTTGCCTGGCAGGGCTCGCCACTGACCCTTGATTACCCCTCGATGGCGGGGGCCTTTGTGGTGGACATCGAGAGCGGGCAGTTTCTCAAAGCCGAGCCGGGCATTGCCAAATTGCTCGGCGTGCTGAGCCTGCAGGCCCTGCCGAGGCGACTGACGCTCGATTTTCGGGATGTCTTCAGCGAAGGCTTCAGTTTTGACTTTGTGCGCGGCGACGTGGCCATCGAACAGGGTGTGGCGCGCAGCAACAACTTGCAACTCAAGGGCGTTACAGCCGCCGTGCTGATGGATGGCCGGGCCGACTTGGCGCGTGAAACCCAGGCCATCCGGGTGGTGGTGGTGCCCGAGCTCAATGCCGGCACCGCATCGCTGATTGCCTCAGTGATCAACCCGGCCGTCGGCCTGGGCACTTTTTTGGCGCAATGGCTGCTGCGCCGGCCCCTGATGGACGCAGCCACGCAAGAGTTTCAGGTAGACGGCAGCTGGGCTGACCCTGTGATACGCCGCGTTGACCGCAGAGCGCCAAGTCCCTGAGCCGCCGGCACCAGCTGACAAGCCCAATAAACCCAGCACCACCGAGGCTATCAAATGAAAGTTGCTGCCCTGCAAATGGTATCGAGCACCGCTTTGCAAACCAACCTCGAGCAGGCCCTCGTGCTGCTGCGCCAGGCCGCCGCTCAGGGGGCTGAATTGGCCTTGCTGCCAGAGTACTTTTGCCTGCTTGGCCGACGCGACACCGACAAGCTGAGCATCCAGGAACCCTATGGGGACGGCCCCATACAGCAATTCCTGGCCAGCAGCGCGCGCGAACTCGGGCTGTGGATTGTGGGCGGTAGCCTGCCCCTGACGCTGGCCCAGGACGGGCTGCCAGCCTCAGACCGTGGCAGCCGGGTTTACAACAGCACGCTGGTGTACTCGCCCCAGGGGGAATGCATCTGCCGTTACGACAAAATTCACTTGTTCCGTTTTGACAATGGCCGTGAACGCTATGACGAGTCAGCCGTGTTGCGCGCCGGCAGCCAGCCTGCGCGCTTTGAGCTGCCATCGCGTGACGGCCAGCGCTGGCAAATTGGCCTGAGCATTTGTTATGACCTGCGGTTTCCCGAACTCTACCGCCAGTATGCCGCAGCCGGCGTTCACTTGTTGCTGGTGCCCAGCGCATTCACCCACGGTACGGGGCAGGCCCACTGGGATATTTTGTTGCGCGCCCGAGCGATCGAGAACCTGGCTTTTGTGGCCGCTGCCGCGCAAGGCGGACTGCATGAGAATGGCCGCCGCACCTGGGGCCACAGCCTGCTGGTCGACCCCTGGGGCAGCCTGATTGCCGAGCAGGCCCAGGGCCAGGGCGTGGTCTGCGCCGAGCTCGACTTTGATCGGCTGCGCGATTGCCGCAGCCAGTTGCCGGCCTTGAGTGACCGCGTGTTGTGAGCGCACAGGGTATATATTTAAGCTTCCGGCGGCGCGCCAGCGGCGCTTGCCGCAGCGCAACAACCCCCTCACCCGAGCCGATCCCCTGACAACAAAAGGATGATGTTTTGAAGGCAAAAAACAACCCAGCTACCGACGACCAGGCCGCGATAGCCCTGCTCACGCGCTACCACTGCCCTACCCCCTTTCACGAAGTACGCGCCTGGTTTTTCGGCAGTATTGCCTCACCAGTCATGCATGTCGCACCCTTGCAGATCGTGCAAAGCCTGTGGGGTGGCGAACTGCCCGCCATGGCCTCCGAGCGGGATGCAAATGAACTGCTGATGGTGCTGATCAACGGTTTGTGGAATCGCCTCACCACGCACCAAGATCCCGAGCATCCTTTTGAGCTCTGGCCCACTGAGGTGCCGGTGACCCGCCAGGGCTTGCATCAATTGACCCAGGTTCGTACGCAAGAAATCGACGGTTTCATCAAGGGCCTGTTTGGCCCGGCCGAGCAGCTTGACCTGCCGCAGGAGGCCAACCAGGCCGTGACCGCCTTGGCCGATGCCCGCTCGATTTTGGGCGGCGTGGTCGATTTGCTCGACGACCCCAGCAAACCAGCCGAGCCCGAGCAACTCGAAGCCCTGCTTGTCAATCTCAAGCAGATCGCCCATATTGCTGGGACAGAAATCAACCGGGCCAGCCTGGCCTGTGTGCGTTTGCGGGGGGGTTCGCCGCAGCCGGGCCCCAGCCCCGCGAAGCCCACACTGCATTAGTTGCCCAAATGCGCACCGAGCGCGCGCACCAGGCCGGGGCTCAGGCCGGTTTGTCTGGGCCTTCGCGCTTGCCGGCTTCGGGCTCAGCTTGGACTGGCAGTTCGCCACTTTTGCGACCCGAAAACATGGTCCACCAAACGATCAACAGCAACAAAAACAGCGCCCCCAGGGCCTCAAGTACAAGCAGGATCATGGGGCGGTCTCGGTGTTTTGCAGCATGGGCGCTGATTGTAGGTAGCCTGCTTGGCGCAGTTGGCCTGAAGGCGCAAAACCAGGGCCCGACCGGCCCTGAGCTGTCCGCTCCCGCGAGCGCTGACTTGCCCGCTGACAGCGCCTCCCTGCCCAACGAATTGCTACAGGCCAACACCCGCTGGGTGCCGGCCCGCTGGGCTGATTTGCCCGGCTTCGGGCTAGACACCCTCTACGAGGCCTGGAACGCCTGGATCAAAAGCTGTGAACGACCGGCAGCCGCGTTTGCATCCCTGTGCAGCGAAGTACGGGCGCTGAGCATCGCTGACGAGCCAGCCCAGCGGGCTTGGATGATGGCGCGCTTGCAGCCCTACCAGGTCAGGGCCCGCTCGGGTGCGGTGGAGGGGCTGTTGACCGCCTACTACGAGCCCGAACTCAGCGCTGCGCGCCTGCCTGATGCCCAATTTGCAGTGCCTCTGTACCAACCGCCTGTGGGGCTTGCCCAACGAAGACCTTGGTACACACGCCAGGAAATCGACACCTCGCCGATGGTTCGCGAGCTGCTCGCCGGGCGGGAAATCGCTTACTTGGCAGATCCTGTGGATGCCCTGATTCTGCAAATCCAGGGCTCTGGGCGGCTGCGCATCAGCGCGCCTGACGGCAGTGTGCAGCAGGTGCGTTTGGCCTATGCTGGCACCAACGAGCAGGCCTACAAAAGTGTCGGCCGCTGGCTGCTCGACCAGGGTGCTGTTCGTGATGCCTCCTGGCCGTCGATTAAAAACTGGGTCTTGCGCAACCCGACCAGGGTTAATGAGATGCTGTGGAGCAACCCACGCATGGTGTTTTTTTGGGAGGAGCCTCTGCCGCCCGCCGACGCGGTCTGGGGCCCCCGGGGTGCCCAGGGCGTGGCCCTGACGCCCGGCCGCTCGATTGCCGTAGACCCAGAGAGCATCCCCTTTGGCACACCAGTCTGGCTCACCACCCAGGGCCCGACCACGAACCTGCAAAAATTGGTCTTTGCCCAAGATGCAGGTGCTGCCATCACCGGCCCGGTTCGAGCCGACTACTTCGCCGGCTGGGGCCGTGCCGCTGAAGAACTTGCCGGGCGAATGAAGCAGCCAGTTCGCCTGTGGGTGCTGTGGCCCAAATCAAGCCGAGCAGCCGAGCGCCCCTGACAAGCAGCCCAGCCGTCAAAGCCGGTTCGCCACGCAGGTTTTCCCCAGCAGACAGGGGAGCGGGGCTGGCCTGTGCCAGGCTGCAGGCGGCGCGGGGCTGGTCGGCGCAACAAACCGGACAGATTACTTGCTAAAAACCGGACAACCTATTTACTCCCGCCAATCTATAAAAAACCTCTTGATAACTATATCGATAAAGTAAAGGGCACTTCTATAAATTCTCCTCAATTCCTGTCCTCGTTAAGCCACCCTGAAACGTTATAGAAGCTGATCCCCAAACAGACCGGTGTCGCATGCACAACAGCCTCATTGACCTTGAGAACCGCTACGCCAACTTGAGCAAAACGGGAGATCCGCTGGAGCGGCTCAATGCCACCATCGACTGGGAGATAT
>SXGQ01758924.1_pt1 | contig 12234 bp, 7 predicted proteins | sample 3178371 | NCBI WGS metagenome assembly SXGQ01 (sample SAMN11356859, study PRJNA531348) | freshwater metagenome | isolation source: freshwater sample F1-20 | place: China: Fuxian Lake, Yuxi | collected 2017-12-25 | reverse complement strand
TGACGGTGCGCTGCGCATTGGAGTGCGAGCCCCTTTCGGGCGCGTGGCTCGCCGGCGAGGGTCCCTGGATCTGCATTCACGTGGAGGATACGGGCATCGGCATCGAGGCAGACCAGCTCGAGCCGGTGTTCCAGCCGTTCGTGCAGGCCGAGGGGGGCCACACGCGTGAACATGGCGGGACCGGGCTCGGCCTCAGCATCAGCCGCGAGTACGCCCGGCTGATGGGCGGCGACCTGACCCTCCGGAGCTCGCCAGGCAAGGGATCGTGCTTCACGCTCTGGCTTCCCACCGAAACATCCGTCACACCCGAGCGGCACGACGTGGCACAGCCGCTTCCCGGGCTGGAGCCGGCCGGCAAGGCACTCCAGGCGGACCTGGACAGGGTGGTTGTAGCCTACCGGGAGCGGCTGCGAACAGACCCCTCGATACCCATGACTGAACCGCTGTCGGACGTCGAGATCGAGGATCACGTGGCCCCCTTTCTGGCCGACATCGCACAATCCCTCCTGATCCTCGCGGAAACAGGAGGTGAGCCGGATTTGATGCGCGACGGCTCGGACGTCCAGCGGCTGATCGCCGAACGTCACGGCGCCCAACGGTGCCGGCTGGGATGGACGGAGGACGCCCTCCGCCGGGAGTTCGTCGTGCTGAAGGAGGAGGTCCTGACGGCGGCTCGAAATGGCGATGGGCCGGAGGTTGATGCCCCTCTGGGCGTACTCGGCCAGCTGGTGGACCGCGCGTGCGAGATCAGCCTCCGGGGATTCCGGCTCGCCAATTCCTCGCATCGGCCGGAACGGGAGGACCTGCTCGCCCGGACGGAATGGACCATTGAGAACACGCGCAGCACGATCGAAATGGTGAAGAGCTCGAATCCGGGGCCAGGGGGCGGTGCGTGACCGTACGAATGCTTGTCAGGATCACCTGCTGCATCGCAGCCGCCGCACTCGGCGCCTGCGGCGGGTCGCCTACCAACCTGCCGCTGACCTCGCCCACACCCGGCGTTGCGCTGGACACCGTCGCGACCGGGCTGCAGGTCCCGTGGGACATGGCGTTCGCGCCGGACGGGCGGATTTTCGTCACCGAGCGCGCGGGCCGCATCCGCGTGATCGAGAACGGCGTGCTCCGCACCGAGCCGTGGGCCGTGCTGCCGGTAGCGCGGCGCAGCGAGATGGGGCTTATGGGCATCGCGCTCGCCCCCGACTTCGCGGTCAGCGGCAACCTCTTCGTGGTGGGCGCCTTCGCCGCGGGAGAGAAGCATACGGGAGAACCGTGTCTACCGGCTGACGGAGCGGGATGGGCGCGGCGTGGAGCCGCAGGTCATCCTGGACGGCATCCCCGCCGCCCGTTGCGGGATCAGCGGGTTGGGCGGCGAGCCGGTCTCGTCACAGGCCGAGAGCGCGAGCGAAAGAGCGCCGAACAGGAGTGCGGATGTTTTCGGAAGTGATCGCATTTTGAAGAAGCCGGGAGCTGCTGGAGCGCTGACGGTAGGGGAAGGGATGATCTCATGCCGGCGGCGGCCGCAGTTCGGTGCATGAGGGCTGCCGGCGGCGTGCACCAGGGGGCTGCTCGGTGGAGGGGGGAGCGCCCTTGCTGGAGGTGCGGGTGTACAGGCGCCACATCGGGGGATGTGGCGCCTGGACGATCTAAACGAGGCTAGCGCAGGGCCCAGCGGATCCCGAGCGTGAATCCGAAGTCGTGCTGCATGTCGTCGCTCCACTCTTCTCCGGCGGGGTGGCCGACGGCATACCGCCCGAGGAAGTCGCCCGCCTCGGCCGCGATCTCGACCGGGCCCGCGGGAGCGGTGAATCCGACCCCCACGTGTGCCACGAAGCGGGTGTCATCCCCGGCGAGCGACTGCGCGAGCTGGGGGTTCAGCGCGCCGCGGTCGAAATCGTATCGCCGGAGCCCTCCGCCAAGCACCGCGTAGGGGCGCACGCTCCCGATCCGGGGTGTCCGAACGACGGCGTCGACGACGCCGATCAGGACGCTCCCGGAGGTGAGTGGATCGCTGGTGTAGACTGCGCGGTCGCAATTCGTGCCGCATGGCTCGAACCCCTGGAAGCGGCGTGCGCTCAAGCCGCTGCCGGGTGCGAACAGGACCTGGCCCCGAACGCCGAGAGCGGTTCCCGGGACGGGAGCCTCAAGCGCCACGCCCAGCATGACGGACGCCTCCGTACGGAGAATGCTGGCCTCGTCGCCTTCCGCCACCGAGCCGAGGTTCTGGGTCGGCGCGTACCAGCCGACGACCGGGGTCACGCGGAGGGTGGAGCCGGGCACCTGGGCAGCCAGCGGCCCCGTGGTGAAGCAGGCCATCAGGGCGGCCGCCCCGGCGGCGAGTGCATTGCGGTACATATGCCTGGTCTCCTGTAGTCGATCGAGAGATGTTATCAAGTTTCAGCGGCTCTCGGAGAACGAGAGCCTGGCCGTCGTCAGTGCGCCGAACACTCCGTACCCGTTGTCCAGGCCTGAGCGCGCGAGCCGCTCGTCCGTTTGGAACGCGAACAGCTGCGGGTCCAGCGCATGCACGACGACGGAAACGCTGTCCCCGCGCCCTGAAGGGATTACGACCGCCGTATCCACCTGCAGGACCGGCGGGGTGCGCCCTTCGATTTCGACGCTGTAGCCCACGGCACCCGGGACACGCGGCCAGACGACCCGGTCCGGGCGTGAGGGATCCCTCGCGAGGGCGAACGGCCCAGGCGTGGTCACGCTGCCGCGAATGACCTCACCGCCCGTTTCGATCACCAGGTCGAAGCTTTCGCCGGCCGCGATGTCTTTCGCACCGAGACCGTCGGTGCCGGCGCTGGGCAGGAAGTAGTTTCCGCTGCCGGAAGCGATGCCCGAATAGTCGCCTGGCGCCTGCCCGGATGCTCCGGTGCTTCGCCATGCGAACAGGGCTCCGTCGCGGTGGCGGCGCAGCTCGAAGCGTTCCGCGTTCCGGTACAGCGGCTTGTCGACGGTCCCCGCGGTCAGGACGAACGCGTACTGCCCGGGAGGCGTGCCTGCCGTTGTCCGCTGGTTCAGCACGAGGTAGATCAGCGGCGCATCGCTCGACGGAATCGAGGGCTCCCCTTCGCAGGCCGCGACCGTGGCCGCGAGCACCAGCGCGCGGATTGCCGAGCGAATCCGTCTCACCCGCCTCACCACCGTACCTCGAGTCCCGCCGTGGGGAGCAGGGGAAGTCCCCTCCTGCTGTACCGAGTGATCGTCGGATCGGACTGGCTGGCGTAGAACTGGAACCAGTCGTAGTCGATCGGGTTGTCCTGCCAGAGCACGTTCAGCACCTGCATGAAGAGCGTCCACTCGGCGCGGCGGGCGGACCACGAGCGCCGCGCGCCGATATCCAGCCGGTGGTAGCCCGGCACGCGCACGCTGTTTCGCTCTCCGCGGATGTAGCGCGTCCGCAGGTAGTTTTCGAACTCTTCGTACGAGACGAACACACGGGCTTCCACGGGCGTGGTCGCACGCCCGGAATGGGCGCGGTACACCGCGTTCAGGTCCCATGATCCGAACACGCGCGCGCTGGCGAACAGCGACAGGTCGTGCGGGGCGTCCCACGAGGTAGGATACCACCTGTTCTCGATCCGCTCCCTGGTGCGCTGGAACGTGTAGCTGCCCTGCACGAGCCAGGTTGTTCCCTCGGCCCACCGGGCCGAGACGCTCGCTCCCATGGCACGCGCATCCGTGCGGACGAAATCCGGGAACTCTGCGCCCGCCGCTTCGGCGTCGTTCAGGACCGGGCGCTGCCCGTACCGTTTCGCGAAGAGCGTGGCCTGCACGGAGCCGCCGCTCCGTGTGCCGGCGAAGCGCCAGTCCGCCGAGACCGCGGCCACGTCGGCGTGCCGCGGGCGCTCCAGGAGGAACTTCGGCGGGGAGACGTTGCCTTCGATCGGTTCCTCGAGCTCGGCGTCGAACTGGAGGCGCCTGCTCAGCGCCCCTTCCACGCGGAGCCGCGTGCCGATCCGATGCGTCAGCAGCAGCCGGGGAGCGAGGTACGCCCCGGATCCTGTGGTGGTGACGCGGGCGCCCGCCGACGCGGAGGTGCGCGGGCCGATGCCGGCCTCCAGCTCACCGAACGCCGATATCTCGGTCAGCGACGCTTTGCCGGTAAACTCTCCCGGGGTCCGGGGGGAGAAGATCTGCCGCGACAGCCCCGCCGACTTCCACGCATTCGAAATGGTCCGCGAGTCGACGGAGAGCCCGACCTCGCCCTGTGCTCCCGGGAATCGGCGGGTCAGCGTGGCCGCGGCCGAGGACCATTCCCTCGCATTGCGGGCGAACGCGCCGTCGGCCGTCTCGTGGTACGTGTGCAGACCGGCGCGATTCAGCGACGCGCGGGTCGCGAATGCCCATCGCTCGCCGTCCCGCCGGGCCGTTACGCCGACCAGCGTCTCGCCCCAGGCAAGGTACGGCGCCGTCCCGACCGAGGAGGACCGGAGATTGTCGCGCGTATGGAAGAGCAGGGCTTCCGTCCGCCAGCCGGTATCTGAATCCCTGCCGATTCTCAGCAGCAGGTCCCGGTACCCGACGAGGGGGAAATCGTCGCCACCGCCGTTCCCTCGCGGCTTCAGGAATTCGACGACTTTGTCCAGGTACGTTACGCGGCCCGAAGCCAGCACGTCCACGCCGCCGCGTTGTCCCCGTGCGGCCCAGGTACCGCTGGCCGAAAGCAGGCTGGCGACGACCTCACGCTGCGCCTGGACCGTCGCATCGCGGGTGCGCATGTCGATGACGCCGCTCAGGGCGTTTCCAATCGCGGCGGGCATGTCATGGATCCGCACATCGGCGCTCTCGAGGGCCGCGACGTTGAATGCGCCGGAAAGGCCGAGGAGGTGGAACGGGTCCTGGAGCGGGTGCCCGTCCAGGCGGACGCCGGTTTCGTCGCTAGAACCGCCGGCCAGGTGGATCCGCCCCTTGAGATCGTTCGGCTGCGATACGCCGGGGAGGAGCACGATCGCGCGGAAGACGTCCGGCTCGCCGACAGGCGGTACCTGCCGAATCGTTTCGGTGGTGACGGTTTGGGTCAGCCCCGAGGGTCCAGCCGCATCCACCGTCAGGCCGGCGAGCGCCACAGGCACGACCTCTAGCCGGAAGACCAGGCCGGCAGGCGGGCGAATTGCGAGCGTCACTTCGGCGCTGTCCGGCCTGTAGCCGGGATGGCGCGCGACCACGGTCCAGGCTCCAGGTCCGAGCGGGACGCGAAAGTTGCCCTCCGCATCGGCCACGGCGCGCCACCGGGTTCCCACCACCTCTACATGGCCGGCCAGCGGCGAACCCTCGGAATCGAGGATCCTGCCACGAAGGGTATCCGGCGTCTGTGCGTTCGCCGAGGTGGCTGTGACGAGTGCGAAGAGCGCGAAGAGGTTCGCTCCCCCGAGACGACCGAGCCTGGACATATGAACTACAAAATGCAACTGACTGGGGGCAGTTCAGTTCAGGTAAATTCTTGACGAGTAACAGGAGGAGCGCTACCTTTCCCGCCGCAAACGAACGTTCATTGTACTGGCGCCCGCGACCCGCTGTCAAGTGGCGGGAAAGGAACATGAAAGGGTGCGTTGGGCGCGTGCACCCGTTCTCCGCTTCCCCCTGACCAGGGAGAAAGCGGGCCCGCCGTACGCTTCACCACCCCCGGTTTCTTTTCTCGATCAGCACATCTCACCCACGGATTCCTTCAGATGCTCAGATCCCGGATCGCGACTCTCGTCGCGGTGTCCGCGCTCGCGGCTGCGTGCGCAGATTCTTCCAGCCCGCTTCTTTCTGCCCGCTCTGGCAGCGCCCTTAGCGCTGGATCGACCGTTGACGCGGAATCCCGGCAGCACCAGGTGGCCCGGGCGATCGCGCTGGCGATGGTCCGCCCGGAGATCCGCGTGCAGGTCCGGAACGCCATGCGACGTTCGCTGGTCTCGGAGCACAAGCTGGTGCTGCAGGAATACGTGCGCACGCCCGGCGGGCTGCACCTGGTCCGTGCGGCGGCGGCGGCGGCCATGATGGTCCCGGACGATTTCTCCGCGCTCGTTGCCTCGCTGCCACCCATGGACTTCTATGCTCCTTTCCGCGAGCACCGGACTGGCTGGCGTGCGGGTGGGGACGTCCTGGTGGGCGCGACGATGGACGTCGACCAGCCTGAACTCGCGGCCTACACCACGAGCGGCGCCGGCGTGACGCTCGACGCCCGAAGCGGAGTTCCTGCCCAGCCGCTGCTGATCATTCACCCGGCGGAGCCGAAAAGCCTGCGCGAGAACCCGCAGCACGACGCCCCGGGTGATGTGATCCAGGATTCCACGGACGGCGAGACATCACAGGGCGAGGGCGACCACCACGTGGCGGGCTGCTCGATCTACGCCCGGGAGTGCGTCCCGGACATGGAATTCGGTGGCGGAGGGACGACGGCGCGCGACACCACCTACATCGACTACATCAAGGTGTCCAACTGGGGGGAGTTCTGGGGCGGACTCGAGCTCGAGTTCCGGGCCACCTACCGGCGCGCGGGGACGGGAGAGGTGCTGGCATCCGGATCGTTTCGCAAGAACTCCATCGCGGCAGAGACTCCGTATTACGTCCACAACCCCCTGATCGCCCGAACCATCCCCGCCGGAAGCGCCGACTACATCAACGTGCGGGTCATCGAGAAGGATACCTTCTTCGATGACGACAAGGGCAACCGCGACTACACGTACGGCGAGCGAGGCCAGATCATCGGGATCATCCATGACACGTGGGTGACGACCAAGGTCGAGCATGCCCAGACCTTCGTCGAGCTCGACTGGAGGATCTGACGGTTCCGGCGCGGCCGCCCCTCCACGCGATCCTGTCCACCGCGCCGAACGCCGGCGCCATCCCTACTGGAAGATGCACGTAATCCGTAGATCCCTCATGATCGCCGTTGTGATCGCTGCCCTGGCCGGATGCTCCGACGCCAGCGTGTTCCTCGCCCCCGTCGGGGCGGAGCCTCGCCTTCTGACGGGAGCCGGCGCGGATCCCGGAGCGGCCGCGGGCGAGGTGGCTCGGGCGCTCGCTCTAGGCATGCAGCGCCAGGATGTCCGGGTGCAGGTGAGGAACGCGATGCGCCAGTCGCGCGTGACCGAGCACAAGCTGGTGCTCCAGGAGTTCGTCGGCACGCCCGCGGGCAGGCACCTGCTCCGCGTTGCCGCCCTGGAGTCGGGCTTGACGGTGGACGCGCTTGCAGGTCGTATCGCGGCGCTGCCGGCGATGGACTTCTACGCGCCGTTGCGGGTACATCGCGCGACGTGGCGTGGCGGAGCGGAGGTGCTCGTCGGCGCTACGCTGTCGCCGAAGACGCCGATGCTCACGGCGTATACGACCGGTGGCGACGCGGTGACCATGGATGCGCGCGACGGCGTGCCGGCGCGTCCCGTCCTCGTGCTCCATCCGGCACAGCGGAAGAGCCCCAGGTTCGCTCCGCAGCCGGTTGCTCCGGGCGACGTCATCCAGGAATTCGGGGACGGCGAGCTTTCCGGCACCCTACTGCCGGCTCCCGGTGACGGGGACATGCAGGTCACCGGGTGTTCCATCTACGCTCGTGAATGCGAGCCCGACTTCGAGTTCGGCGGGGGCGGAACCGGGGGTGCGCCCGCGGACACTGCGTTCGTGCGAGAACTCTGGATCAACTATACGGACGGATTCGGCTGGGCTGGCAGTGCAGAGGTCGAGCTGCGGACCAAGTACTACTCGGGTGGTGCCGTGGTACAGGAGGTTACCGCTCGTTTCGAAGGGATCGCGCCGGCTCAGTGGTACAGTCCAAACAAGGTCCTGATGCACCGCCGCCTGCGCGAGGGCAGTGCCGATTACTTCAGGATCCGCGTCGTCGAGACCGACGAGTTCGACTCCGACGACAAGGGAACCCGCAACTTCTACTACGCGGATAACGGGGAGCGGCGGTCCATCGTCGACAACGGCTCCTTTGTCGAAACGCAGTCGGTCACGACCATCACACTGGGATGGCAGCCCACGTTCTAAGCCGCCCGAGGGTGATACGAGGTAGAAGGCGGCAGCGCGGGGCGCTGCCGCCTTTTCTTGTCCCATCACGGAGAGCTGGGCTGAGGAAAAGCTGCAGGTCAGAGATCTTGCGCTGGCGCTTCCCGGTGAATCTTCATCGTGGCGCAGGCAGTCCCGGGTCGGACCCGTATAGCGGCTGGGCGCTTCAGGCGAGTTCCTCGCGTCGCCCGCGGCATGCTGAACCATCGTGACTATACACGGATCAATTACCCGATCCGGTCCGGGACGTGGCGGAGCCGGATCGGGACTCGTGTCGGACGCGTACGGGCCGACGGAAAGCGGCAAGCCGCTTCCCTGGCCCTTTTCGTGTTGGCCCGCTACTAGGGACTGCCGCATGCGCCCACTCGCGACAGTCCCTGGAGGGCCCACAACCGCGGCTTTTCGCATGCCGAGTTTAACAAATTTTCGTGCCGTGAAAGCACCCATTCGCGTGCCGCGAAATCCCGCACCGCGCACCGCCAGCAGCACCCTGGCTCACGCTCGCCCCGAGCAGCCTGAGATCCCGATTCCACGACCAGAGCCAGGGATCTTTACCGACCTGCACGGACTCGAGGCCCCAGCTCAGGTCCCCAACTCGGGGGGGCCCTCGCTGTTTCTTCCCGCCGCCAGATCCCCCACATCCCGCTCCCGTACGCCAGTTCCTCACCCCCGCACGAGAAAAGGAGTGTGCAATCCATCGGCGCCCGTCGCCGTCAGGCCCACCCTTGTCCCTGGTGCAGAGAATGACCGCCGCCGCCGCGCAGATCACACACCTGTCCGAAGATCAGCTCGGGTTCTTCGGTCTCACACCGGACGGATCCCTGGTCCTGGACATCCCGGAGGACGCCGTGGCCCCGGGAACGAGCGTCGTCGTCCCGGTGGGATATCCGGACTACCGGTTTCCGGCGGAGTACGCGCCCCTGGGGCCCCGGAAGCAGGTCCGCGCCAACATGGAGGCCGTACGGACCCTCCGGCAGGTTCAGGCGGAGGGCCGCGCCGCCACCGGCGAGGAGCAGGACGTCCTCGCCCGCTACATCGGCTGGGGGCCTTTCCCCGGTGTCTTCGTGGACCAGCACCCGGAGTGGGGAGCCCTGGGCGCCGAGCTCGGCGGCCTGCTCACGCCCGGCGAGTGGAGAGCGACCGAGGCGAGCACGCCGAACGCCAACCACACGCCCGGCATCGTGGTGCGAGCCGTGTACGGGATGCTGGCCCGGCTTGGGATCGACGGCCCGGTGTGGGAGGGCCTGAACGCGCTGGAGCCGGGGATGGGCACCGGCGCCTTCCTCGGCCACGGTCCCGCGCCCGAGTCCGGGGTGCGGTGGACGGGTGTCGAGACGGAGCCTGTCGCCGGCGAGATCGCCCGGCTGCTGTTCCCGACGGCGGACATCCGCGTCAGCGGGTTCGAGCAGGCGGCGCTCCCGGCGAACGCGTTCGACCTGGTCGTCGGCAACGTGCCGTTCGGGAACTACCCGGTGCACGACCCGGTCTGGAATCCCCGCCTCTTCTCCATCCACAACTACTTCATCTAGAAGAGCATCGGCCTGACGCGGCCGGGCGGGATCGTGGCCCTGATCACGAGCCGCTACACCCTGGACCAGCATGACAACGGCGTCCGCCAGCAGCTCGCCGAGCGCGCCGACCTGCTCGCGGCGGTGCGCCTGCCCGACAGCGCGTTCCGCGGCCGCGCCGTGCAGCGGGTCACGACGGACCTGCTGATCCTCCGCCGCCGCGACTCCCGGGAGGAGGCGTCGGGGCCCGCGTGGCTGGACACCGTGGAGGTCGAGACGCCGGACGGGCCCGCCCGGGTGAACGAATACTTCGCCGCCCATCCGGAGATGATGGCGGGTTCGCTCCGGCTTGCCGGAAAGAACCAGTACCGCACCGCGGACCCCGCGGTGGTGCTCCCGCCCAGGTCGTCTCTCGATGCCGAGCTGGAGCGCATCACCGCCCTTCTCCCCGAAGACGTGTACGCGCCGCGCGACGCCGGCCAGACCTTCGACTTTCGCGATGCGGCGCTCGCCGCCGGTCTGGCCGACGGCGCGTACAAGGTCATCCGCGGCCGGCTGCGCCGCTGGCTCGGGGGCCGCTGGATCTTCCACGGCCTCAAGAACGAGCGCGACATCTACCGGGTCGTGTCGCTCTGCGCGATCCGCGATGCGCAGCGGGACGTGCTGCGCACCCAGGCGCAGGACTGCCCGGAGGAGGAGCAGGCCGTGGCGCGCGCGGAGCTGAACCGGCTCTACGACGCGTTCGTGAAGCTGTGGGGCCCGATCAACCGCGAGAAGCACGTGGAGGGCGCGAACGGGATCATCAGCATCCGGCGCCCCAACCTGGAGGCGTTCCGGGGCGATCCGTACGCGATGAACGTGGCGGCGCTGGAGCACTTCGATGCCGAGACGGACCCCGGGGCCAAGGCCGCGATCTTCACGCGGCGAGTCGTGCGTCCCCTGGTGATCCCCGATCGCGCGGGCTCCGCCGAGGAGGCGCTGCTCCTGACGCTGGACCGCGCCGGGCGCGTGGACCTGGGGCTGATGGCGGGACTGTGGGGACGTAGCGAGGACGAGGTCATAGCGGAGCTCGAAGGCCGGATCTTCCTCAATCCGGCGTCCCGCCTGTGGGAGACGGACGACGAGTACCTGTCCGGGCGAGTCCGCAGGAAGCTCCGCGAGGCACGCGAAGCAGCAGAGAACGACGCGCGCTTCCGGATCAACGTCCACGCGCTGGAGATGGTCCAGCCGGACGACGTGGGGCCGTCGGACATCGCGGTCGCGCTGGGTGCGACCTGGATCGGACGCCCGGTCTACCTGCAGGTCATCCGCGACCTCCTCGCGCTTCCGGCCGGCAGCGACGTCCAGCTCGCCAGCGTCGACCGGGAGGCGCTCTGGGCGCTCCGCGCACCGAAGCGGGTCCGGGACACGGTGCGCGCGCGCTCCCTGTGGGGAACTCCGCGCGCAGGCGCCTTCCGCCTGATCGAGGACCTGCTGAACCAGCGCGCCACCGTCATCTACGACACCGTCAAGGCGAAGGGCAAGGAGACCTCGGTCCGCAACGTCGCCGCGACCGACGACGCCCAGGAGAAGGGCCAGCAGATCGCCGACGAGTTCACCCGCTGGGCGTGGGCGGACCCCGACCGCGCCGAATACCTGGTGCGGCGCTACAACGAGTGCTTCAACGACGTCAGGCTCCGCGAGTACGACGGGTCGCACATGACCTTCCCGGGCCTGTCCGCGGCGCTCGTGCCGGAACCGCACCAGCGGGACGTGGCCTGGGAGATCGTCTCCCACGGCAGCACGGGAATGGCCCACGCGGTCGGCGCGGGGAAGACCCTCGCGGCGATCGTCGCGAGCATGCGCCTGCGGCAGCTCGGACTCTGCTCGAAGCCGCTGCACGCGACGATGGGCCACATGCTGGAGCAGTACTCCCGCGAGTTCCTCCAGGCGTACCCAGAGGCCCGGCTCCTCACCGCGCACGTGGAGGACGTGAGCAGCAAGGACCGCCGGCGCCTCTTCTTCGCGCGCGCGGCCAGCGGTGAATATGACGCGATCATCGTCACGCACTCCGCGTTCGAGAAGCTGGGGATGTCGCCCGAGTTCGAGCGCACGTTCCTGCAGTCCGAGGTCGGTGCGTTCCGGCAGCTCCTCAGCGAGGCCGAGGAGGAAGAGGGCAAGCGGAGCCTCACGGTCAAGCAGCTGCAGGTCGTGCTCCGCCAGTACGAGGCCAGGCTCGAGAGCTTGAGCCACCGCGCGGACCGGGACGAGAACCTTTGCTTCGAGGAGCTGGGGATCGACTGGCTCTTCATCGACGAGATCCACCTGTACAAGAATGCGGCGACCCGCACGAAGATCGTGGGCATGCCGCGGGCGGCGAAGCCGTCCAAGCGGTCCTCCGACCTCTGGATGAAGTCCGCGTACATGCACGGCAGGCGTCCCGGCCGCGCGGTTGTGGGGATGACCGGGACGCTGATCGCCAACACGATCGCCGAACTGCACGTGCACCTGCGCTACCTCGCGCCGGACCTGCTCCGCGAGTACGGGATCGAGCACTTCGACGCGTTCGCCGCGAACTTCATCCGCCGCACCTGGGTCCTGGAGCCGAGCCCGTCCGGGGCCGGGTTCGCGATGCGGGAGCGGTTCCACTTCACGAACGTTCCCGAGCTGCTGTCGATCATCAGCCAGCGGGTCGACATCCAGATCGCGGAATCCCTCTACGATCCCCAGACCCCGGAGGATGCGGTGCCCG